>Ga0207061_1069_pt1 | contig 28173 bp, 33 predicted proteins | sample Alteio_BWMinCont_31_FD_153275 | JGI IMG/M metagenome (GOLD analysis project Ga0207061, IMG submission 153275) | Enriched cells from forest soil in Barre Woods Harvard Forest LTER site, Petersham, Massachusetts, United States -... | ecosystem: Environmental > Terrestrial > Soil > Temperate forest >... | reverse complement strand
ACGCCTGAACCATTGATGGTATGAATCAATTCTATCGCATTAGTTTCAGGATTTCGCCAACGTGCCTGCAGTCGACGCGCCTGAAAATCTCCAAAATTACTGCAGGATGAAATTTCACGATAGGTATTTTCACTCGGTAACCATACTTCTAAATCATAAGTTTTAGCAGCACTGAAACCCAAATCACCCGTGCATAACGCAACGACTCGATACGGTAATTCTAGTTTTTGTAAAATGGTTTCTGCTTCTTTTGTGACAGCTTCCAGGGCTGATAGAGAATCTTCTGGCTTAACAAAACGAATCAACTCTACCTTTTCAAATTGATGCTGACGAATCATGCCACGCGTATCCTTCCCATAGGAACCCGATTCACTACGAAAACAAGGAGTATGTGCTACGTATTTTTTTGGTAAAGCCTGGTTCGGAAAAATAACACCCTGTGCTAGGTTCGTCACAGGCACTTCGGCCGTTGGAATGAGGTAAAAATCTTGATTACCCTTCAATGCAAACTGGTCATCTAAAAATTTTGGCAGCTGACCTGTATTTCTCAAACTGGTGCCATTCACAATATAGGGAACGTACAGCTCTTCATAACCGTGCTCTTCTGTGTGGACTGCTAACATAAATTGAATCAATGCACGCTGTAGCCTCGCTAATTTTCCATATAGCACGACAAACCGTGCCCCTGACATCTTTCCCGCTGCTTCAAAATCCATACAGCCACTTTGCTGTCCCAAATCAACGTGATCCTTCACCACAAAATCAAAGCACGGTATAGTACCCCATTGACGTATAACCTGATTATCACCCTCATTCAGACCAACAGGTACGGTGTTATGAGGAATGTTAGGAATCGTCAAATAAATGGCTTCCAGTTGTTGCTGTACTTTGCTGAGCCGTCCTTCCAAAGTTTCACGTTGACTCTTCATACTCTTCGCCTGCACCGACAAAGCCGCTATATCTTCGCCCTTCCCTTTCATGCGTCCTATGGATTTAGCGATTTGATTACTCTTATTTTGTAAAGCCTGTGTTTCGATTTGCAGCATTTTTCGCTGCTCCTCCAAACCCGTTATCTGTTCAACATCCAATAAATAGCCTCGTAACCTAAGGTGTGTTGAAACTTCTTTTATATGCTTACGTAAATATCTCGGATCTAACATATAATGTAGCCTGTGTTTATCGCAGGTTTCACATTTCGAAACACTAGCTGTTCCATGTGAAGCAGTGTCATGCCAGCTACCAACCAGGGGCTGTGCGAAATGGCCGTTTATCTGTTTTTTTCAAGTGAGCTGAGCACATAATTATGACGGCAAAAATCATTGATGGCAAAGCAATTGCCAAAAATATTTGTGATCATTTAAAAAACAAGGTCCAGGATTTACTGAGGAACAACTGTCCTGCACCTGGATTAGCAGTAATACTGGTCGGTAACGACCCAGCTTCGCAAGTTTACGTACGTAATAAGCGAGCAGCCTGCCAAAACTGTGGTATTAAATCGATAGCGTTAGATTTACCTCAACATATCTCTGAGGAAAGATTGTTATCACATATCGAACAGCTCAATCAAGATCCCTCTGTTCACGGTATTTTACTCCAACTTCCCCTCCCTCAGAGCATCCATACGCCACTTGTCCTAGAGAGTATTGATTTTACAAAAGATGTCGATGGTTTTCATCCATTGAATCTCGGATTACTTGCCCAAGGTCGACCTTATCTGCGTCCTTGCACACCGTATGGGATCATACGTTTACTGGAATACGAAAAAATTGCTTTGCGTGGTCTAGATGCTGTCATCGTTGGCAAGTCAAACATCGTGGGTAAACCTATGGCGCTCGAACTTCTCAATGCAGGATGTACTGTTACACTTTGCCATAGTACAACTCGCGATATAGAAAAATACGTAAAACAAGCCGATTTATTAATTGCAGCAACAGGAAAAGCCGGCATTATTAAGAGTCAATGGATTAAATCAAACTCTATCGTTATTGACGTTGGTGTGGTCCGTATGTCTAATGGAAAGTTACACGGAGATATTGAATTTGAAACGGCGAAGCAATTAGCTGGTTATATTACACCAGTACCCGGTGGTGTCGGACCCATGACAATAGCCATGCTACTTGAAAACACCTTAATTGCTGCAACAAGTACTAGAAAAATCACTTATCGCAAGATCCTGAACCAACCAGCACCTGAAAAATAAACACAAGACGGCATCGGAAAATCTACAGCCCATTTCGCTACACACTATGGAATCGTATCCAAGTAAAAAGTTCAGCAACTCATGCTAGCTACCCTTGTTTCAGCAATCTCCTCCGCTGTGCATACTGATACTGCTTGGCTCACACTACGCGCTACATAATTTACTTCGGCATTGGCATTGGAACATCGAACTCTGTCGACAGAAGAAAATAAGCGGTTACGATCACTACACAAGCGTTCCTCTTCTTGTCCTTGATATCCTGTGTATTCTATAGCCAACTCCCTTGACTCCGCATCGTCACCTGATACCTTATCGTTCGCCTGCCAAACTTCTCTTTCATTAGCAGAAACCGCCTTCATCTCATCTCTGTGCCCCCTCAATTTCTGCATGACCTTATTTGCTAATCTTCTACCACCAGCTTCAAAAATTTTTTTACAAAACATATCCAATATGGTAAATAAGAAATGTATACCTATGACAGCCAAGCTCACTATCTCAAAAATCTTATGCATATCAAGCATATCTCTCTGCAACCTCATCTCTTCCAATAGCCTTTCTGCCTGTTCTGTTTGTCTTTCCTCAGTTTTTAGCATGTCTGCTTGAAACTCTGTCAAAGCCTTCGTTAAGTTAGCAAACCCCTCTTCTAATTCGCGCGTATACAACAACCAACAGTCGTATGAGGCCACTCCTGAACTCAAGTGACACAAAGCGCTCAGCAACAGCAAGTTACGAAACTGATTTGATAAAGAAAATATTGTTTGCATATTTTTATTCCTTAAAAAAACTTAATCCAGCAATCGATTAGAGTATTTCACTGTAACGCCAACAACAACTACCATGGATGTAATGGCTTATCCAATTAATTGATATCGAATAACGTTAGTGAGTTTAGTGAGTTTAGTGAGTCGTATATTTTTTCATAAGGTAATGCAGGACCGCAAGGACTGCCATGGCTTCCCCTCCCTCCGGTCTTCCTGGCCTATAATTGACATTATAGGCATTTGAATCAATGTGTACCCATACTGTACTTTCTTGCACAAAAGCACGTAAAAATAGAGCGGCCGTGATCGCGCCTGCATAAGGAGACGATCCAGAATTACACATATCTGCTAATTTACTATCTAGTATTTTTTGATAGGGCTTATACAGTGGTAAACGCCACATCGGATCCTGTTCTTCGTCACTACATACTAACAAATCCTGGGCAAGCGTCTCTTGTGCCGTAAAAAAAGCACTTATTTCTGTCCCAACCGCCACTCTTGCCGCACCTGTTAACGTGGAAAAAACGATCAATAATGCTGGATTTTCGCTATCTGCTTCGGTTAAGGCATCCGCCAACACAAGTCGTCCTTCCGCATCCGTACAATCTACCTCCACGCTCAAACCGTTGCGCATAGTAATGATATCGCCTGGTTTATAAGCATTGCCTGCGATAAGATTTTCAGCAGCGGGTATGAGTAAACGCAAACGCACGGGTAAGTTCATAGCCATTATCATTTCGGCCAATCCAAGCGCCTGTGCTGCGCCGCCCATATCCTTTTTCATGAGCAGCATACTTGCACCAGATTTTATATTTAGTCCACCGGCATCAAAGCATATTCCTTTGCCCACTACAGTAACCTTGGGTGCTGTTATAGAACCCCAGGTTAGATCGATTAATCGCGGAGCACGCAAACTTGCTCTGCCAACCGCATGAATAGCTGGATAATTTTTTAATAAAAGCGCGTCTCCGATTATTTCTGTTACAGTGGCATGAAATTTTTTCCCTACTTGCAAGACAGCGTGTGCTAATTCAGCAGGACCCATCGCTTCGGTTGGCGTATTAATGAGATCTCGCACACGATAAACAGCTGTTAGTTTTGCTTCAAGGACATCTGCATCAATTTCTGCAGGAAGCAATAATTGTGCCAATGGCTTTGTTGATGCTTTATATTTTGTAAATTCGTAAGCGCCTAATCCCCATGCCATGACTGCACGGTGCAATAAATTTATACTCTGAGGTTCCGCATAATGGTAATGTCCTGCAGGTAATATGTCAGGTAAAGTACCGAATGACCAAAAATCCGCTTCATCATTCAACACGATTATCGCTTGTTTTAGCTGCCCATCACAGCGGGGAATCAATGCCACACTTCCTGCTTTTGTTCCAAGAAAATTGATCGTCCTCAACCATTGTTTAGCGGCAGCTTCTTGTTTTGCTAGCCACGCGTCCCAGTGTTTAGGAAGCAATGCAATGATTGGAACTGAGCACTTCGTATAATCAAGAAAACATTTATGCATGTAAAACCTTCTTTATCAGGACATTAGCGGTATATAAGTCCGATCATATCATCTTAGATCGAGACAATTATGACCATGGCTCCTCATGGCTGTCCAAAAGCTAACCGGTTTATCTGAAGTCGAAAGTTATGGAGCTGGTTAAGCACTAGATTCTATAAGAATAACTTGTTTTGCTATGATATTTAAGGCAAAAAGAAACGACGCATATTGAGACTATTGTGCATATGCTCCGCCGGAAGGTTATTTTTCGCTTCGAGTATCCAAAATTAATTGGTAAAGATGTTTTTTTTCCCTCTCGGTTAACTCCGAACACTTTGCTTGCCGCAACAATCTATCGATATTCCTTTGCATCGCCAATTTTTTTAAATGATTCAGGAGATCATGGAACTCGGCTTGTATCCCGCTAGCAGGAATACCGATTGAATAATAGAGCAATTGTTTCAAAATCTGAAAATTAGCTTCGTCTTTTCGCCAATGCTCTAATAACATTCCGCTGTTTAATGTGGGGAATTTGTTAAGTAAATGAGCTAATTGAATCAGTAAGGAGCTGCCTGGTAAATCGATGGTCTGCAGTAGCATGTACTGCTGTTCAGAAAGTGTTTTAGCAAGTTGTGGATATTGTGCTAGCAGTGCTATCGCCAAACGCATGGGTGAACGTATAAGCAAAGGACGCAAACCGGTATCTCTGTCTGATTTTTTAGACCTTTCAGACCTTTCTTTTAAGAATCTACTAGGTTGAGAGAGTGTCACCTTTTTCAGCATATCGACATCCATACTCACCAACGCAGCAAGCTGTTCAAATAATTTATGCTGCATAACGCTGATAGGGATTTTTTTAAGCAAGGGAACGGCTAATCTTGCTAAGCGTGCTTTCCCTTCCAATTGGCCAATATCGGCTTCAGCAAGTAAATGATCAAATAAAAAATCACCCAAATGGGAGGCCTGCTGTAAACAAGCCATAAACGCTTCTCGTCCATGTTTGCGAATAAAAGAATCGGGATCTTCATTACTTGGCAGCCGTAGAAAACGTAATGAACATCCGTCCTGTAAAAGAGGTAAACTTATCTCCAAAGCCCGCCACGCTGACTTTTGTCCCGCTGGATCGCCATCAAAACAAAAAATAACCTCCTGTGTCACACTAAATAAACGCAAAATTTGTTCTTGACTAGTCGCCGTTCCCAAAGTAGCTACCCCAAAAGGGATACCTACCTGAAACAGGGCTAACACATCCATATACCCTTCAACCACAATGATGTACGCAGGCTGCTGACGATGTTCTTTACAAACTTCATAAAGCCCGTAAAGTTCCTTGCTTTTATGAAACAGAGTTGTTTCAGGAGAGTTTAAATATTTAGGTTCACCTTCCGCTAGTACGCGCCCTCCAAATCCAATAACATGTCCCCTTTTATCCCGAATAGGAAAAATGATCCTGTCACGAAAACGATCGTAAAATCCATTCCCTTCTGCTTTTTTGATAAGTAAGCCTGTGGTGTGAAGTGCGACTATGTCGTGGAAGGATTTACGCAAATGATCCCAAGCAGCCGGGGCATAACCTAACCCAAATTTTGTAGCCAGTGAGTCAGAGATTCCGCGCTGCTTCACATATTCAACCGCATGGGGTGTAATACGCCACTGTTTTTCATAAAATTTAGCAACCTCTTCTAGGACTTGGTAAAGATTGCTGGACCCTTGATATGACGCATGCTTTTGTGAACCATGGTATGGAATTTGCAAACCGTACTGTACCGCTAAGCACTCCACCGCTTCTGGAAAAGTCAAATGTTCATATTCCATTAAAAAACTCAAGGCATTGCCGCCTGCGGAGCAACCGAAGCAATAGTAAAACTGCTTGTCAGGTGTTACGGTGAAAGAGGGTGTGTTTTCAGCATGAAAAGGACAACGGGTAACGTAGTTTCTTCCTTTTTTCTGCAATGGAACCCGCATGTCGATAAGTTGAACAATATCACATCTGGCCAAGAGATCATGAATAAAATCTTGAGGAATCGGAGTCAACGGCATGGACAACACTGAACTCGGTCAGAAGTACCCATGCAGGGTACCTCTATAACTTGAAGCAAAATTCCTAATTTCTAACTTATAAAAGTGTCATTAAAGGGAGGATAATCGCTCTTTTACTCTGGTACTAACCATTCCACCCATATCCAATCCTTGATGACTCTGCCTTAGTTCCGCTATCACCTTGCCCATATCTTTGATGGAAGCAGCGCCTACTCGTTCTATCGCTTGTGAAATTAAGTCATCTAGCGCCTTTTCTTCGAGGGGTGCTGGCAAATAGTCGCGAATAACAACCTCTGCCTGACATTCTTTCTCCATTAAATCATCTCGCCCGGCTTGACGATACTGAGCAACGGCCTCATCGCTTTGCTTGATCATCTTATTCAGGATTTTATAAATGTCTGCATTTTCTAGATCAACACGCCTATCGACCTCAACCTGTTTAATTTCCGCCAATATCATACGAATCACGCTAAGTCGCGGCTTGTCTTGCGCACGAAGGGCAAGCTTCATATCTTCTTGCAGGCGCCGTTTAAGAGTGGACTCCATAATGCTGCTGGCCTAGTGCTTACGCTTCTTTTTTTGGGCTAAAAAAACAGAACCTTCACGCATTAAGCGCTTACGGCAACGCTTGACAGCCGCAGCAAAACGGCGCTTGCGTTCTTCTGCCGGCTTTTCAAAAAACTCTCGACGGCGTATTTCAGCGTTAATGCGTGTTTTTTCACAGACACGCTTATAACGGCGTATGGCTGACTCTAGTGTTTCGCTCGGTTTCAATATCACACCCGGCATGTAGTACACTTCCTCAGTTAAAGTTAGAATGAGGTACGATTCTAACCAGCAATACAGAAAAATGCAAAGTTCTGACCCAAAACAAGATAGTTGTCACCATAAACCTATAATCTGCGTGCTAGGTATCGAAACTTCCTGCGATGAAACTGGAATTGCCATCTATGATGCTGAAAAAGGACTGTTGGCCCATTCACTTTATAGTCAAACCCACTTACACAATCAGTACGGTGGTGTAGTACCCGAACTTGCTTCGCGCGATCATATTCTTAAAATATTACCTCTACTCAAGGAAACTTTGAAAAAAGCACATCTCAAAATCTCTGCTATTGACGGTATTGCCTATTGCGCAGGACCAGGATTAGCAGGTGCCTTATTGGTAGGAGCTGTTTTTGGACGTAGTTTAGGGTGGGCTCTATCTATTCCTACACTAGGCGTACACCACATGGAAGCACATCTGTTGGCAGCAATGCTAGAGAACAATAAACCCCAATTCCCCTTCATTGCATTGTTAGCCTCTGGTGGACATACTTTGTTGGTGCGGGTTGAGTGCCTAGGAGATTATGAAATTTTGGGAGAAAGTGTGGACGATGCAGCGGGTGAAGCTTTTGATAAAACAGCAAAATTGCTTGGCCTGTCCTACCCTGGAGGACCAGCTATCGCTACATTAGCTAAAAAAGGTCAAGCTGGACGTTTCCGTTTTCCGCGCCCTATGCTGGACAAACCTGGCTTGAATTTCAGTTTTAGTGGTCTAAAGACATCTATTAGCAGCACACTCCAGACAGTTGATCACAATGCGCAAGTCAAAGCAGACATCGCTTATGAATTTCAAGCAGCTGTAGTAGATGTCTTGGTAAAAAGGGCACAATCTGCCATGGTACAAACTGGATTAAGGCGCTTAGTCGTCGCTGGAGGAGTAGCAGCCAATCTTGCTTTGCGAAAACAGCTGAACGATATGGCAAACAATATGATCGTGGAACTGTACTACCCACGCCATGAGTTCTGTACTGACAATGGAGCTATGATTGCCTATCTGGGTTGTCGTCGTTTGCAGCAAGGACAACGAGACGATCTCACTATCAATACCATCACGCGTTTATCCTTAGACAAACTCAGTTAGCAAATTGTGTGTTTACCTAATTTTACCTCTACGCCTTTTAATAAACGGCGTACATTAGCGTGGTGACGAATGACCAGTAATACATTCATCAACAAAATAGGTGCGCCAACAGAAAAAACTAGACAATACGATACATAAAAAAAACTCACCACCGCTGCAATGATAGATGCTAACGAGATATAGCGAAACAAAAATAATATCAGCAACCAAATCAGTAACATCAGTACGCCAGCAGACCACGCCACAGCAAACAGCCCACCTAAAGCGGTTGCAACGCCCTTACCACCTCGAAATTTAAAAAAAATAGGAAACAGATGCCCTAAGAAAGCACCCAAGGCCACCCAACCCAAGAAGCCTGCGGGTACTCCGACATAATTCGCCAATATTACTGGGAACCACCCTTTGAACACATCACATAGCAAGACAATAGCTGCTAAACCTTTCCCTCCTATTCTGAGTACATTACTTGCGCCAGGATTGCCAGAACCCAGCGTTCTCGGATCTGGCAGCCCTGCGCACCGACACACGATCACTGCACTCGACAAAGAACCTATCAAATAGGCCAGTAAACTAAAAATTATTAGTAATAACATTTCGGTTCTTTAACACGGAACAGCCCTACCATGTACAGTACATATCATATGATAGTGTAGATGTAGACGAAGGTATATAAAAATGAGTTCGCAACTTGAGATACAATGAGTATATAATGAGCTTTTCATGGTAAAAAATGACTACAAACCATTGCATGAAGCCTAAAGCGGATCATTTAATTTGGATCGATCTAGAAATGACAGGACTCGATACTACTCAAGATCGAATCATTGAAATTGCGACGATTATTACGGATTCACAACTTGAGATTGTGAAAGAAGGCCCGGTCCTCGCTATCTTTCAATCAGAAAACATTTTGACGGCAATGGACGACTGGAACAAGCGACAACACAAGGGTTCAGGATTACTTGAGCGTGTTAGGACAAGTAAAATCTCAGAAAAGGAAGCAGAAAAACAGACACTTGAATTTGTAATGACTTATGTTCCTCCTAATAAATCACCCATGTGTGGAAACAGTATCTGCCAGGATCGTCGATTTTTAGCCCGCTGTATGCCCATCTTAGAGCAATATTTTCATTATCGAAACCTTGATGTCAGCACATTGAAAGAGCTGGCTTACCGTTGGAGTCCCCGCATTCTCGACGGCTTAAAAAAAAAATCAAAGCATTTGGCATTAGAGGACGTGAAAGACTCTATTACTGAACTGCGGTATTATCGCGAACATCTTTTTAGACTTGATGACAGCACGTAAGTTTCAAAAAATTTGGCATACCAATGAGCCATTACAGTACAAATGAATTAAAAAGTGGTGTGAAGGTCATGCTGGACGGTGAGCCTTGCAGCATTGTAACAAACGATTACTTCAAACCAGGAAAGGGTCAGGCTTTCAATCGCATTAAATTTCGTAACATAAAAAATAATCGAATTATCGAACGTACCCTGAAATCAGGTGATAGCTTACCTGCCGCCGATGTATTCGATGTAGAGGCCCAATATCTTTATCACGATGGCCACCTCTGGCATTTTATGGTGACAGATACTTTCGAACAATATGCTGCTAATGCATTAGCCATTGCTGCAGCTAAACAATGGCTCAAGGAACAGGATATATGTACATTAACCGTGTTCAACGGTTCACCATTAGCAGTAGCCCCACCTAATTTTGTGATGCTAAAGGTTGTTGATACAGATCCAGGTGTGCGAGGCGACACTTCTGGTGGAGGTGGCAAACCTGCCACGTTAGAAACGGGTGCAATAGTACGGGTGCCGTTATTTGTGCAAGTTGGTGAATACGTTAAGGTAGATACGCGGACCGGTGAATATCTTTCTCGGGTAAAGGTATCCTAAAAAAAGAGGGGGATGCATTCTTACATCCCCATCTATCCTTCTAATTTCCTCTATATTTATGGTTCGACTTAGCGTTTGTCCTTTTGACCGGGCCATTCTGGTTTATTTGGATTTTGTCCAGGATTTTGCCCAGGGTTATTACCACTCCATTGAGGCTTGTTACCTTGGCCATGGAATGGGTTCTTTTGTTGCTTTTTGTCTTGTGGAAAGTTTTCTCTGTTCATAAAATGCGCTCCTCATTAAAGGCATAATACGTATTGCTCCCCTTAAGCCTAGCAAAAACCTTGGCAATTTCCATATTATAGCACCGCATTGTTGTAAAATAGAGCTATGTGTATAGGACGTATAAGTAGCCATTGTTTTCTTATTGAGCAAAGGTACCGTCGTCATTACAGTGCAATTTGATCAAACGACGTGGGGCTACCCGACCATCTGCCAGTATTTCACCCACTCCTATAAATTGATCATTGATCGTGTGGACTAAACGGACCCACCCTTTCTCAGGTGTATCGGGGAGCCGAATAGCCTGGCCTCGAAAAAGGTAGTAAGCTGCCGCCTGAGACAGTTTCAAGAAGGGCAAGGATGGTAATAAACTGTCTAAAGGTAACAAGCAGCGATCACGTTCTTTTTCATTGCAGGCTTGAAGTTTTTCCAAGCTAAACATTCCATCTTCGCCATAATTAGCGACACCTAGTCGGCGCAACCCTCGAACGTAGGCACCGCATCCCAAGGCCTCACCAATATCTTCGATTAATGTACGAATATAGGTGCCTTTACTACAATGAATGGCTACATCAATACTATTCTCTGTTTTATTCAGTAATTGCAGTGAATGTACGGTCACTTCTCTGGCACGACGTTGCACAGTAATACCTCGACGCGCCAATTCATACAATGGTCTACCCTTAAATTTCAATGCAGAAAACATAGGTGGAATTTGTGATATAACACCGCAAAAACCTGATAAAACAGATTCTAAATTATCAAAACAGGAAGGAAGTACGGGTCGAGTTGCTACAATTTCTCCCTCTGCATCACCGGTTTTTGTCGTCCTTCCTAGACAAGCACTCACCCAATACGCCTTATCCGCTTCTAGCAAGAATTGTGAAAATTTGGTAGCTTCTCCAAAACATATCGGTAAAAGCCCCGTCGCTAATGGATCAAGGCTTCCGGTATGTCCCGCTTTATCTGTTGCAAATAAACGCTTAGCTGCTTGCACAGCTTGATTCGAAGTCAAACCCTTAGGTTTATCCAGCAGCAAAACACCATGCACTAAACGCTTTATTGTTTTTTGTACCGGAAGAGCACGCATAAAAAGTTATTATTGTGTAAAATTAGCTGCCATATCAACGGAACTTTTCAATCTATCTTTTTCAATAGCACCATCGATCAAACGGCATAAGTGTTGACACTGCGTATCTGAATGATCATAAGAAAACTGTAGTTCCGGAACAGTACGTAGCTTCAGTCTCTTCGCCAAGAGATAACGTAAACGAGAAGCCGCTCCTCTCAGTAAGCTAATCACCAGTTGTTCAGTAATTCGTTGGCCTTGCAAATCAGTATGCTCAAGCTTAGTAAAAAAAATTTTAGCACTAGCTAAATTCCGAGAAACCTTAACCATGGTAATAGTAACAAATCGCAAACGCGGATCAGCGATTCCGCGCTGAAAAGCAATGGTTAATTCTTTTTGAATGACATCCGCAACACGTGCAACACGGCTATATTCTTTTGGCATTAGATGCTTCTTGCTATTGTGGTGCGCTCGAACACTTCTATTATATCCCCTACCCGAATGTCATCAAAATTTTTGATTCCTATGCCACACTCCATACCGTTTCGCACCTCTGCTACATCCTCTTTAAAACGACGCAAGGAATATAACTCGGCTTCATGGATAACGATATTGTCACGTAATATACGGATCGGCATGTTACGCCGCACCAGGCCCTGTGTTACTCTACAGCCTGCAATAACACCCAATTTTGCAGAACGAAAAACCTCCCTAATTTCCGCTAATCCTAAAATAGTTTCCTTGATTTCGGGTGATAACAACCCATTCATGATGCCTTTCACTCGGTCAATTAAGTCATAGATAATACTGTAATAGTGCATCATCAAGCCTTCCCGCTCAACAATGCGCTTAGCAGCCGCGTCTGCTCTGACATTAAAACCTAGAATTAATGCACGAGAAGCCAGCGCAAGATTAGCATCTGATTCAGTAATAGCACCCACTCCGCAATAAATGAGTTTTACTCTTACCTCTGAAGTAGACAACTGGTTTAATGCGTCTTGCAAAGCTTCCACAGAACCTTGCACATCTGTCTTGAGAATAATGCTGAGAGTCCTGACCTCTTCTCGACCAAGATGGCTTAAAATATCCTCTGCTTTAACAGTACGTTGTCGAGCCAGTTTATTTTCACGTAATTTACCTTCACGAAACAGAGCAATTTCACGCGCCTTACGCTCATCAGGAACAACAACTGCTTCATCACCCGCTATCGGTGTCGCCGATAGGCCCAAAATCTCAACAGGCATAGACGGTCCCACGGATTCTACGGCATGACCTCGTTCGTTTAATAAGGCACGCACTCGGCCATATGCAACGCCCGCCAACAAAACATCCCCCTTTGTAATTTTCCCGCGCTGCACAAGTACGGTTGCAACAGGACCTCTCCCTTTATCCAAGCGAGATTCGATAACGATCCCTTGTCCGGGTCCTTCTTGAGGTGCTCTAAGTTCTAATACTTCAGCCTGAACCAATAAGGAATCCAGCAAATCATCTATTCCCATTCCAGTTTTTGCCGAAACTGGTACCACCATGGTATCACCACCCCATTCTTCCGGAACGAGACCTTGTTTCGCTAATTCGTTCTTTATTTTATCCAAATCCGCTTCCGGTTTATCGACTTTATTAATGGCAACGACAATAGGGGCATTGGCCGCTCTAGCATGCTGAATTGCTTCGATAGTCTGCGGCATGACTCCATCGTCCGCTGCAACGACTAGTACGACGATATCTGTTACCTGTGCACCTCTCGCACGCATAGCCGTAAAAGCAGAATGACCAGGCGTATCTAAAAAAGTAATGATCCCTTTGGGTATTTCTACATGATAAGCACCAATGTGCTGGGTAATACCTCCTGCTTCACCCTGCGTCACTTTCGTACGCCGTATATAGTCCAATAAAGAGGTTTTTCCATGGTGCGCGTGACCCATAATCGTAGCGACGGGATGGCGCGCCTGCAATTGACCCATTTTCTGTTGTGCGCTATGAGCCAACCCTTCTTCCAATGCATTAGCACGAATAGGTGTGGCGATATGGCCCATTTCTTCAACGACAATAGTGGCAGTATCCTGCTCAATCGGTTGATTAATAGTAGCCGTGATTCCTAGTTTCATTAAGGATTTGATGACTTCGGCAGCTTTTACTGACATCTTTTGCGCTAGCTCAGTAACAGTAACTGTCTCCGGAATGCTTACCTCATATTTTACTGCTGCCGTGGGCTTTTCAAATTGCTGCTGTAAAAATTGATCCGCTCTTTTTTGTCTGTTGACCTTTTTTCGATAACGAAACTCTTCATCTGTTTCCTCTCCTAACAAATAGATGCTTTTATGCCGATACTTGGCCATTTCTTTTTCTTTTAAACCACGAGCTTTGTGTTTTTTCTCTCGTTCTGCCTTTTCTTTATTCACCGCCAACACTATGGTTGCTTTTTCAGTAAATTTAGGCTTTTTGTACGCTTTAGAAGCAGCATCCTCCGCTCCATGCGGAGGATGCACTACGGGATACTCTTGCTTCACAGTGCCATCAGTAATAGATACAGGTTGTGTAGAACCAGCAGATGTTTGTGCGGACGCTTCTTCTTCACCTAATACGAGCTTCTGCATCTCTTTCCCTGCTGGCTCCATTTTTTCTTGCATCGCCGCCAATTCCCTTTCTTCTGCTTCCTTTGCCTCCTTGGCGTGATTTACTTCTTCATCTATTAAACCCTCGTTACTCTTCACGTAGGTTTTCTTTTTTCGTACCTGAACATTAATAGTCTTAGCTCTGCCTGAGACATCCTTAACTCGAAGTAAACTGTTACTTTTACGCGTGCGGGTCAACGTAATCAATTTTTTTGGACTACTGGTAATGGGATCGACAGCAGCCACTTTTTCATTTTTCTTGGGAAACACCTTGTCTGTCACTTTATCCTCGATCTTTTCTGTCATACAACGCCTTTTCTGTCAGTTTCCGACAGGTCAACGAGCCCTATGGCCAAATCCCCCCACTTACCAGTGATCTTTCATTGCCACAAAGCTATTCTAATTTTCAAATTTCAATCCCTAGGGGCGAGGCACAGACCCACGCAGTTAACCCTATCACAATCCCGCTTACTATGATTTGATAATTTTCTTTTCTTCTACAAACCAATGTGCACGCGCTGCCATAATTAGCCGTCCCGCCCTTTCACGGCCAAAATCGATGATATCTAGCAAATCATCGATAGATAATTCGGCTAAAGCTTCACGTGATGAAACACCGTGTTTAGCTAAAACAACTGCATCCTCTTCTGTCATTCCCTCCACAGCAAGCAAATCCTGACTAATGTCAAACGGCTTTTTCTGGGCATCGTTGGCAGACGTCGTTGCTGCAATGGTCAGTACTTCTTTGGCACGACTCTGCAGCGCCTTTACTAGCGCTTCATCAAATTCTTCAATATCAAGCAATTCGTGTTCCGAAACATAAGCCACCTCCTCCACACTGGTAAGTCCCTCACTAACAAGCATCTGTGCCACCTCCTGATCAATACCTAATTGCTCCATAAAAAGGTTTTGCAAGCTTTCTGACTCTTTTACAACCTTTTTGGCCGCTTCTTCAACTGTGATAACATTGATCTTCCAACCTGTTAATTCACTCACTAAACCGACATTTTGCCCATGTCTGCCTATTGCTCTGCTTGCTGCTTCTGATGACGACTGTTCTTCTTCTGTAGATGACTGTCCTTTTTGTGCTGCTGTTTGTACTGCTACGTCCATCACGCGTGTATCTTCATCTACAACAATAGAAACTACTTCAGCAGGAGCCATGGCATTAATAGCTAATTGAATAGGATTATCATCCCATAAAACAATATCGATACGTTCTCCTTGTAATTCCTTCGAAACAGCTTGCACACGCGCTCCTCTCATCCCTACACACGCACCGATGGGTTCAATGCGACCATCATTTGTCTTTACGGCCACTTTTGCACGTGAACCCGGATTGCGTGCAACGCTCTTAATTTCAATGAGCTCTTCACCGATTTCTGGAACCTCAATTTTAAACAACTCAATCAACACTTCAGGACGCGTACGACTCATCAGTAGCTGTGGCCCCCTGCTCTGTGGATTTACTGCATACAAACAACCACGTAAACGATCTTCGGTCCTAACTGCTAGACAATCACGCGGAATCATTTCTGCACGGGGAATAAATGCTTCTACGCCGGAGCCTAAATCGAGGATCAACCCCTCTCTTGTAATGCGTTTTACTACACCAGACAACAACTCCCCGATACGCTTCTGATAGGCTTCCACTATCTTAGCACGCTCGGCTTCTCTAATTTTTTGAATGATCACCTGCTTTGCCGTCTGCGCAGCAATTCGCCCAAACTCTACGGAAGGCATATGCTCTTCTACAACGTCTCCTACTTGATAATTCGGATCGCGCTGCCTCGCTTCACTTAAGTGGATCTGTTTTAATGGAAGAAATGGGGTTTCGCCGGTTACATCTGATTCCTCGAATTCGTCAGGCACCACGGTCCAGCAACGAAACGTTTCATAATCACCCGTGCGGGAATCGATAGCGACACGAACCTCAATTTCTTTGCCCGCTTTTTTCTTAGTTGCCGTCGCTAAAGCAGCTTCTATCGTTTCAAAAATAAGTTCCTTACTAACATCTTTTTCGTTTGATACGGTCTCTGCCACTAATAGAATATCTTTTTTCATAGCCTGCCTCTGGTTAGCTCATTCTTTCAGGCAACACTTTCACGTGCGCGATATTATCCTATCGCAATTTTATAAAGGCGCCCTTCATCAAAAATCATCTCTGGCGCTTCCAAAAAATGCCAAACAAAAAGCCCCAAGATGGGGCCCATTTACACGAAAAAAATTGGTAGCGGGGGCAGGATTTGAACCTACGGCCTTCGGGTTATGAGCCCGACGAGCTACCAGACTGCTCCACCCCGCGGTAATAACGATTATTATACCCTACAAGCTAGGTGAAACACAACGACGACGACACCTAAAACTGCAACACTCAGACTCAATCATCCACAATTCTCAAGCCGACTCCATGCATATCCAATAAGGTTAGTAATGTTTTTCCCGCCGCTGTTTTATTCAATTTCCAGTATACTTTTAAATAACTTTTTAGCAGATAACGAAAATCAGGCAATGTAAGAATTTTTACGATACCCTCTGTATTTTTTAAATCCTGATAACCTTGAGCGCAGGTTTGAAATAAAACTGCTGCCAAAAGTGTCGCTTTAAAAGCCTGTCTTGCCTTATTACCATAATAGAACCCCTGAAGACACTCCTCTACCGCTCTTTCCTTGTCCCAGTCACGCCACGCTCGGTAGAACTGCAATGCATGGAATTGATGGTCCTGCATATTAGGTACTCCTTTTTCGTCATGCACCTGCAGTACAAATAACATAGCAGGAATACTCGCTTCAACATTGGCCCACGAACAATTACCGCCAATCTGAGCTTCTAGCGGTAAGGTAATGCATCGTGTTAAGCCCAGCACGCGATGAATAGCCTGTGTAATAAATTCGCGAGTTTGACGAGTAAATATAAGTTGTTTGCAAAAATCTGCGTTCCAAGCTGTAGGATGTTGTACCTCATAGATAACAATGCTACCTTCTTTACGGCTATTTTCACCTCTATCACAACGAATAAGCCAATTTTTGTATTTGATAAATGCAATTGCATGTCCCTCATAAGCAACGGGTAATAACAATAATTCTTGGTCGAGCAACGCATCAATACTATTGCTATGTAATTGAATATCAATCGTATAGCGTTGATATTTTAATAGGGCTTGTGCAATAGAAAATGCCTGAATTAATTTTTCTAAATAGTGAAAATATGAGCGTAAATGACGTGCGGAAAAATTATTTTTGTACCGCTGCAAAGAGTGCATGACTACAGCAAGTGTAAATTCCAAGAAAAAGCCTTCATAATCAATTTCAATGAAACGACCTGTAGCATCCACGATATCGATGGGTCCAGCTAATTCGTACCGATGTCCTAACAATTTTGCATGGATAAAATCTTGAGCAAAATCAAGCCTAGCACCATATTGATAAAGCAATTTTTTCAACGCAAGCTGTTGTCTCAGCAAGGGATACACCAAAATCGGCTGTCCTGCTTTAGTGTACGCATTGGGATCCGCTTTATTAGCCAGCAATAATCGACACAAAGGAATATTATGATTATCAACCGCCCAGTGCAACACAGAACGGCCTGTCGTATCCGGCCTATTGATGTCAGCACCATATTCGAGCAGCAACGCAGCGAATTCTAGCTTATTTGCAATCGCTGCCTCTATCAATGGTGTAAAACCATATTCATCGGTTTCTTCTATGTCCGCTCCCGCTTGAATATAGTGCTCTACACCTTCCACAGTTCCAAACAAAATTTCCTGTGCAAAAGAATACATAGATTAACTACCGAGAAAGCCTGATACTCTTTCTTTGCCTAAAACCAGGATTTTTTCGTAGTTGATTTTCGTTACGTAACTCAGGGTAAGCCTTTCTTGCATCGGGGTTGTCTACAGGATTTGCAGTAATTTTTGGATCATCACCACTGAACTGTTGACTATGTGCCAACATAGGATGAGGATGAGGTTGATCGCCACAATTCGCCCCTGATCGAGCCGCCCCCTTCCCTCCCAGTAAAAGATTGGGATCCTCGGTAAAGGGACTAAGGCCAAATTTTTTCTGCCCCTGACGACGCTCCTTGGTAAAACAAGCGAGCAGATACGCATTATACTGCTCTACACTCAAGGTGATGCTACCGGAGGAACTCCCTCCTTCATACGCGTCATCATCCCTGACTATTTTTCGTTTTTCTTTATTCATAAAAGCCGAAAAATGCAGGATCAAACGGGTCACACCGTTCGTCTCCCTCTGCATTCAAAAAGAGATTTGTTTCAATCTTATCAGACATTCGATTTATTCACAGACATAGGCTCCATTCAGTTCATTTTATACCAAAATAAGAGACTAGACTAACACTCGACTATAATGAGTATAAGAATCCACTATACTGCCCATTATAGATATTCTTGAATCAAACATTCTGCGATCTGTACAGCATTCAGCGCTGCGCCTTTGCGGGTATTGTCTGATACGGTCCAAAGATTCAACCCCAAGGGATGTGAAATATCTTCACGAAGTCTGCCCACCATGACATCATCCTCTCGAAAATTCCGCATTACGGGCATTGGATAGCTGTTTTTGAACCGGCGGCCACCTACTACCGTAACACCGGGTGCCTTTTGCAACAATTGTCTCGCCTGAGAAACACTAATTTTTTTTTTAGTTTCTATATGCAGAGACTCAGAATGACCATACAGTACCGGCACACGTACCGCTGTAGGATTTACCTGAATCAATTTATCTGCCAATATCTTTTGTGTTTCCCAAACCATTTTCATTTCTTCACGCGTATAGCCATTTTCCTGAAAATCATCGATCTGAGGAATAACATTAAAGACGATCTGTGCAGAAAACGCCCTAGGTTTTTTAATAGCTAAACCATTGAGCAGTTTACCTGACTGATCCAGCAGTTCCTGCAAGGCCTCTTTTCCGGCTCCTGATACAGCTTGAAAAGTAACAACATTGATCCGGCTGATTCCTACGGCATCGTAAATAGGTTTTAAAGCCAACAACATTTGGATCGTTGAACAATTTGGATTCGCAATAATATTACGCTTTTTATAACCAGCTAAGGCTGTAGCATTCACTTCCGGAATCACGAGAGGCACGTCGTCGTCATAACGAAATTGCGAAGTGTTGTCGATGGCAATACAAGCATTTTTTGTTGCTATAGGGACATATTTTGCTGAAACTGCAGCACCGGCTGTAAATAAAGCAATATGTACTTTTTTAAAATCAAAATCCGCCACATTTTCAACGAACAAATGTCGTTTATCGAATGATATGGACTCACCACATGAACGTTCACTTGCTAACAGATATAAAGCATCAATAGGAAAACGACGCTGTTTTAAAACTGCCAACATAACCTGACCGACTAAACCAGTGGCGCCAATAACAGCAATATTAAATTTCTTTAGCATAAATTAATAATTAAGCTGCTCTCGGGTTAATAAAAACACTTCCGCTTCACCTCGTTCAAATTCTAACCAAGTGAACGGAATTCGAGGAAAGCGCTTTAGCAAAGCGGATTGGCTATAACCAACCTCGACAATGAGTAATCCACCTTTTTTCAAGTAATGTTTGGCTTGCTGCAATAACTCAACAACCATATCCAAACCATCCGCGCCAGCGGCTAGCGCAACGACCGGCTCATGGCGATATTCAGTCGGGAGTCTCGCAAAAGTTTCGGCGTCAATATAAGGTGGATTGCTAATGATAATGTCGTAACGTCGCTTTTTTAAACCTTCCAAACCATTTGACTGAATTAATGTAATTTGATTACCTCGCTTGTGTCGCGCTACATTGATCGACGCTACAGCTAACGCTTCTTCTGAGCAATCAACTGCGTCAATTTGTGCTTCCGAAAATGCATAAGCACAGGCAATTGCTATGCAGCCACTACCGGTACCCAGATCTAAAATAGTACCTATTTGTTGGCTACGATCAACCCAGGGACGAAATTGGCGCTCGATCAGCTCGGCCATAGGGGAACGTGGGATCAATACACGTGCATCTACATAAAACGGCAGTCCAGCAAACCATGCTTGGTTTACCAAGTAAGCCGTCGGCAAACGTTCGTTTACGCGCTGTTTAATTTTTCGAAGGATCTGCACACGATCTTTTTTTGTCAAGCGCTGAGCCATATTCGGGGGATCTAAACTGGAATCAAGCTTTAGGGCCCCTAATACCAGATAAACAATTTCATCCCAAGCATTATCTGTACCGTGACCATAAGCTAGCACAGCCTCCTGAAGCTGCGCACAACCCCAACGCATGACATCCCTCAGCGTAAATAGCTTCTCCAATGCTTTTGATAAGCTATCCTCTGATATCAAATACGACGACGCATTCACAAGATGATTGCTGCATGCCAAGAATTTTTAACTGTTGTCTGGGCGATCAAGCAACTCTACAATGGCCATAGGTGCATTATCACCGGCACGGAATCCACATTTCAAAATGCGCAGATAACCACCAGGCCTCTGCTTAAAACGAGGCGCGATAGCATTAAACAGAAGAGATACTGCTTTTTTATCACGCAAGCGGTTAAAGGCCAGTCGCCGACGTGCTACACCATCTATCTTGGCTAAAGTAATCAGCGGTTCCGCAACCCGACGAAGCTCTTTCGCTTTAGCCAAAGTAGTTTTGATAACTTCATGCTGTAACAAAGAAGAAGTCATATTACGAAACATCGCCCTTCTATGACTAGAAGTACGAGACAATCTTCGACCTGCATTAAGATGACGCATTGAATCTTCTCTTAAGTTTCTTCATTTTTTTCTGCTTCTCCAAAGGCTACTTCCGCCGGCTTTTTTAAAGTTGAAAGCTGCTGAGCTGGCACCTCCGTGCCTAACGCTAAATTACGCTTCTGCAAGGCTGTCTTAATCTCCCACAAAGACACTCTACCCAAATTAGGCGTTGATAAAAGTTCATTTTCTGTTTTTTGAATAAGATCACCAATTCGGTAAATATGCTCAGCCTTCAAACAGTTAGCAGCCCGTACTGTCAGTTCCAGCTCATCAACAGGAAGCAATAAAATAGGATTAATACTGGTATCCTGTTCTTGCACTTCATCGGCAGTTTCATGTTGCAATTCAACAAAAGTATCTAACTGGCCTTGAATAATAGTCGCTGCGCGACGTATCGCTTCCTCTGGCTCAATCGTACCATTGGTTTCTACGTCGATGACTAATTTATCTAAATCAGTACGTTGTTCAACCCGTGCATTCTCAACCGCATAAGCCACTCGCACAATAGGATTAAAACGTGCATCTAGTTGCAAAGCACCTACCTCACTACTGACGTATTGACTGGATTGACGCAAAGAGGCTGGTTGATACCCACGACCTCGGGCCACTTTCAAGGTCATTTTAAATTCCTTTGGCTTGGTCAAATTTGCTATCACATAATCCGGATTTTTCACTTCTACGTCGTGCGGCAAACTGATATCCCCGGCACAAATAGGACCTACTACACTTTTAAGTAATTTTAAAGTTACTTCTTCTCTATCATGTAATATAAATGCAATGCCTTTTAAATTGAGCAAAATATCGATAATATCCTCTTGCACACCATCCAAACTACTATATTCATGAAGAACGCCATCAATTTTTGCTTCAATGACCGCACAACCTGGCATAGAAGATAATAAAATACGACGCAAGGCATTGCCTAAGGTATGCCCAAATCCCGCTTCAAAAGGCTGTAAGCTAACCCGAGCCCTATTTTGACCTAAGCTTTGAACCTCAATGGTCTGCGGAATCAAAAACTTCTTAACATTCGTAGACATGGGTTACCTGCTTACTTGGAGTAATATTCAACAATTAAACTTTCGGTGAATTCTAAAGGCAGTTCACTGCGCTCAGGAATCAACTTAACGATGCCTTGCAGTTTATCAGAGTCAATATCTATCCAACTCGGCTGTGGCCTCTGCTTAGCTAGCTCCACCGCTGCCTGAATACGCGTCTGGCTTTTACTTTTTTCTTTTATTTCCACAACATCGCCTGCTTTAACCTGATAAGAAGGGATATTGACAATTTTACCGTTGACTTTTACCGCACAATGAGAAACCAACTGTCTTGCCTCCGCTCGAGTAGCAGCAAAACCACTACGATAAACAACATTATCTAAACGACGCTCGAGCAATTGTAGTAAAATTTCACCCGTGATCCCTTTAGACTGGGAAGCTTTAGCGTAATACACCCGTCGCAATTGCCTCTCTAATACACCATAGGTAAATCGAACCAATTGCTTCTGACGCAACATAACACCATAATCGGAAAGCCTGCCTCGTTTAGTGCCATGCATACCCGGCGGTGTAGCGAGCTTACATTTGCTGTCCAAAGCGCGTATACCACTCTTCAATTGCAAATCACTGCCTAGACGACGCGCTAGCTTGCAAGTCGGACCTCGGTATCTTGCCATTAACTTCTTGCCCCCGTTGAATAATCTTCTCTACACTCGACGACGTTTAGGTGGTCGACACCCGTTGTGAGGAACGCCAGTATTATTGATAATCTGTGTCACTTCAATGTCCTTATTTTTTAAAGCCATAATTGCTTGCTCAGCTCCTTGTCCCGGCCCCTTAATTCTAACCTCAACACGCCCTAAAGCATGTTTACAGATAACCTTATATTTATCTATAGCTTTTTCAATAGCCCTTTCAAAGGCTACACGTGCTGCAAACGCAGTTCCTTTTTTTGTACCTTTAAAGTCACATGCCCCGGCAGAAGAACTTCCCAGCGTATCGCCACCCTTACGGATAGTAATAATCGTGTTATTAAAGGATGTAGTAATGTGAATTACCGCATCGGGAATGATCTCTTTACGCCTTCGAATAGCAGCTACCGAAGCTTTATCCGCCATCGTCAGCGGTGTAGTATGTGAATTATAATCTATCATAACGACTCACAATTAATGCTCCAAATTATAGTTACGTCATGCATCCGCCGTTACCTTAGGTCACTTCCTTACGAATCATTCTACGAGGACCCTTGCGCGTACGTGCATTGGTACGCGTACGCTGACCACGAACCGGTAATCCTCGACGGTGTCTCAGCCCTCGATAACAACCTAAGTCCATCAAACGCTTAATGTTCATTGCAACTTCTCGACGCAAATCACCCTCAATTTTATAATTGAGTAGCGCCTGACGTATCGCATCAATTTGTACATCTGAGAGATCTTTGATCTTAGTTTGAAACGGAATAGCCAAATCTTTGCAGGTTTTTTCAGCACGCGAACTTCCAATTCCATAAATTGAGGTCAAACCTATTACGACGTGTTTGTTCATCGGTATATTGACACCCGCTATTCTAGTCACTGCTTACACTCCAACCCGCTAATAAAATGCCACAAATGGGCGCGTAGGATAGCTTAATTACTGAAAAAAATCAATAAAAACAGTTTATCATCCCTGACGCTGCTTATGCTTCGCTTCTGCGGAACAAATTACTCTCAACACCCCTTTACGTTTGATAATTGTACAGTTACGACATAATTTTTTAATAGACACTCTCACTTTCATAACGAATGTACTCCACCTGAGCTTGATAAATTTTTTAAATTAGCTTTTTTTAGCAAAGATTCATACTGCTGTGACATCAATAAGGACTGTACCTGGACCATAAAATCCATGATCACTACAACAATAATCAACAAGGAAGTGCCACCGAAATAAAAAGGGACATGCCAAGCGAATATCATAAATTCTGGCAACAGCGTGACCAACGATAAATAAATACAACCTACCAAAGTAAGCCTCATCATCGTTGTATCGATATAGCGAGCGCTCTGTTCTCCCGGCCTAATACCTGGAATAAAAGCACCCGATTTTTTGAGGTTATCTGCTGTCTCGCGAGGATTAAAAACCAGGGCAGTGTAAAAAAAAGAAAAGAATACTATAGCCGAGGTAAATAGCAAGATATATAGTGGCTGCCCTGGTGACAACCAAAAACTTACATTCGCCAGCCAGTTCATACCCTTTACATTGGCAAACCATTGCGAAAGCGTGGCGGGCAACATCATAATACTGGAAGCAAAAATAGGTGGAATAACACCAGCCATGTTGATCTTTAAAGGCAAATGACTCGTTTGAGCACTAAACATTCTTCGCCCCTGCTGACGCTGTGGATAATTCACAGTGATGCGGCGTTGCCCCCGCTCCATAAACACAACAAAAGCAGTGACGAAAATGATCATGCCTAAAATACAAATCAAAGCTAAAAACTGAATTTGCCCCTGTCTCAGTTGTTCCAATGATTTAGCAATGGCCACTGGCAAGCCCGAAACAATTCCAGAAAATATGATCAGCGATATCCCATTTCCTATGCCATGCTCCGTAATTTGCTCACCCAACCACATTAAAAACATAGTGCCTGTCACTAAAGTTATCGTAGCCACGAAATAAAAAAGGAAGCCAGGATTCAACACCACTTGGTGGCTCGCCAACCACTTTGCTATTCCGATCGCTTGAAATAATGCTAAAATAACCGTTCCGTATCGTGTATATTGATTCAGTTTGCGACGACCCGCTTCTCCTTCCTTTTTGAGCTGCTCCAACGCTGGAGTCACTGCAGTCAACAATTGTATAATGATGGATACGGAAATGTACGGTAAAAGGCCTAACGCAAAAACAGTCAATCGCGAGAGCGCTCCACCCGAAAACATATTAAACAAGCCTAAGATGCCGTTACTTTGATGACTTAATAAATCAGCGAGCCGCTGAAGATCTAAACCAGGAACAGGGATATGCGCACCAATGCGATAAACGAGAATAGCTAACAAAACGAACAGCAAACGACGTTTTAATTCAACAAAACCGCTGCCCTGTAGACTTCCCTTGACAAATGGAGTTACGCGATGGTTTAACTTATCCATCTATTTCTCAATGCTGCCACCAACCGCTTCAATCAATGCACGTGCACCCTTTGATAGCTGCAACCCTTTGACACAAACTGCTTTTTTTAATTCACCCGTGACAATCAATTTGACTTTTTTTACAGTTGCACTGACTAAACGCGCGTCCTTGAGTACCTGCAAATCAATAACCTCTGCTGTCAATTTATTTACTACAACGATACCAAGTACTCGCACTGCTGAAACCCGACGAGACGGAGGTTTAAATCCAAATTTAGGTAAGCGGCGTTGTAAAGGTGTTTGCCCACCCTCAAAGCCCAATTTATGATAGCCACCAGTACGAGCATGGTCGCCTTTATGACCTCGCCCGCTAGTTTTTCCCAAACCAGAACCAATACCTCGACCCAAACATTTAGATACTGATTTAGAGCCAGGAGCTGGTTGTAATGTATTGAGGTACATATTTCAAATTTCCTCTACCTTCAATAAATACGATACTTTATCAACCATCCCTCGCATAGCAGCATTATCTTTTATCTCAACGACTTGATTTATTCGTCCTAGACGCAGTGCATCGATCGTCGCCGCATGACGAGGCAGACGCCCTGAAATACTACGTACCAAAGTCAACCGTAATTTTTTATCTGACATGTCAGCGTACTCGATTATCCAACAATTTCTTCTAGTGCTTTGCCACGCTTGTCAGCAATCATTTCAGGTGTCGTAATACTTTTCAATGCTTTCAAGGTAGCACGAACAACATTGATTCGATTGGAGGAACCGATGATCTTGGCAGTTACGTCTTTAATTCCTATAACTTCACAAATGGCTCGCATAGGACCGCCTGCAATAATGCCTGTCCCTCTGCTTGCCGGCAACAATCGAACCTTAGTGGCGCCGTGCGATGCCTCCACTTTATGATGAAGCGTACCATTGTTCAGCTCTATGTAGAGCATATCTCTACGTGCTTTCTCCAAAGCTTTTTGCATAGCGACAGAAACTTCTCGAGCTGGACATTTACTAAATCCAATCCACCCCTTTCCATCGCCCACGACAACACTCACAGCAAAACTAAAGAGCCTACCACTCTTAACCACTTTTGCATGCCGATCAACAGCAACCAGCTTTTCTTTTAAACCATCACTCTTTGTTGCTTGATCGAAACTCATTATTAAATAACCTTAATTAACTAAAAAAAACTAAAAAAGCAGGCCAGTTTCACGAGCAGCCTCTGCCAGAGCTTTGATACGACCATGATATTTAAAACCAGAACGATCGAAAGCAACGCGATCTATCCCCAGCGCTAAAGCCCGTTTGGCAATGATACTCCCAACAACGACAGCAGATTTAACATTACCCAATGTCACGACATCCGTGGCGGCCTTTCCATGCTTTACATCTTCTTCAACCAAATGTGATATAACCTCTTTATCAAGAGTGGAAGCACTTGCCAATACGCGATCGCCTTTTTCAGCGCTAACAATAATTTGAGCATAAAGATGCTTCACTTTGCGGCTTACACAAAGACGTGCAATCCGTAATTCTTTAATTTTCGCCCGAGCCTTCGTTGCCCTGCGCCGCCGCTTTAATTTCTTGCTTACCACGTCCTCACTACCCCTGCACCTATTTTTTCTTAGTTTCTTTCAATTTAATTTTTTCATCTGCATAACGAACACCCTTTCCTTTATACGCTTCAGGTGGACGATAACGGCGTATCTCCGCCGCAACCTGCCCAACAAGTTGCTTATCCGACCCCTGAATGACAATTTCAGTTGGAGTGGGCGTACTAATCGTTATTTGTTCTGGAATGTTATAAATAACTCGATGAGAAAATCCTAAAGTTAAATCTAAACTTTTACCCTGTACGTTAGCTCGATAACCTACGCCAACTAACAAGAGCTTTTTTTTAAATCCATCAAGAACCCCGATAACTCCACTGGCTACATTTGCACGAATTGTTCCTGCTAAAGCATTTGCCTCTATGCTGCTATCCCCAGGGGAAAATTGCAAAACTCCATCTTGAATAGACAATTGTACACGCTTATCTAGCTGATAAGTCAAGGTTCCCTTACTGCCTGTAATAACAAGAACACGACCTTTTAAAGCCGCGCTGGCACTTCCAAGATTTATTGGATTTTTTGCAACTCTCGACATATCAAACCCTTGCAACCTCTATTCAACTGTAGCGATAACCTCACCACCCTGACCTAAAGTACGCGCCATTCTATCTGTCATCAATCCTTTTGAAGTAGAAATAATGGCAATCCCTAAACCACCAACCACCAAAGGCAATTGAGTAGCAGAACGATAAATACGAAGACTAGGACGACTTACTCGTTTTAGTGATGCAATAACAGGTTGATTTAAATGATATTTCAAAAAAATACTTAACACGGATTTTGCTTTTTGCGTCTCACATTGAAAATCGTTAATATAACCTTCAGTCTTCAACAAGCCAGCGATTGCTAACTTAATCTTTGACAACGGCATAGAAACATACAGCTTTTTAATTGCTTGCGCATTTTTTATTCGGATTAACATGTCCGCTATTGGATCTTGCATATTCATATGTTCGTTACCATTTAACCATTTACTACCAGCTTGATTTAACCACACCCGGAAGATCACCTTTCATTGCATAAATGCGCAACATACTTCGTGACAATCCAAATTGGCGATACACTCCACGAGGTCGACCTGTCAATCGACAGCGATTACGCAAGCGAACAGGAGAAGAATCTCGCGGCAACAGCTGCAGCCTCCGCTGTGCATCCCAACGTGCTTCGTCACTAGCCTTAGGATCACGTATAATCTTTTTTAGCTGAAGTCGCAATAACCAATACTTTTTTACAATCACCTCACGCTTTTTTTGCCGTGCAATAACACTCTTTTTTGCCATACTTTTTAATTCTCTTTAAACGGGAAACGGAACGCTAACAACAATGCACGCCCTTCTTTATCAGACTTTGCAGTAGTAATTAAACTAATATCCATACCCCGTAATTCAACAACAGTATCATACTTAACCTCGCAGGAAACACAATTTGCTCCCGGATACCGAGACTATAATTTCCACGACCATCAAAAGAACGAAGGCT
>Ga0207061_1066_pt1 | contig 29249 bp, 24 predicted proteins | sample Alteio_BWMinCont_31_FD_153275 | JGI IMG/M metagenome (GOLD analysis project Ga0207061, IMG submission 153275) | Enriched cells from forest soil in Barre Woods Harvard Forest LTER site, Petersham, Massachusetts, United States -... | ecosystem: Environmental > Terrestrial > Soil > Temperate forest >... | reverse complement strand
CTTCAGTCATCTAATACTATTATCCTTTGAGACTCGATATTCTCACGGCAGGACCGTGATTCTTGAGACGGGAGGGATTTATAGGATTTGAATCGAAAAAAATCGTATTAATCCTTAAAATCCACCCAAATCATGGTTCAGACCGCTTACCTCCCCAGCAGCCAATACTCCAAGAGCGCCATGCTCTCGCGGACGCGGTAGTAGAGCAGGTCCAGAACGGGCTGGTGGATGTGCGAGGGACTGCCGATAGCACGAAGTCCGTTGAACCGGCACATCTCGACGACGCGGGCGAGATGGTACTGGTCGCTGATGATCACAAAGCGCGACCAGTTTTGTTTGCCGAGCAGGTCGTCATGCAGGAAGCGGACTTGCTCGAGCGTCGTGTGTGAGTTTGTTTCTTCGATGATGCGCGACGGATCGACTCCGCGTTTGAGGAGGTCTTTTCTTGCGACTTCGGCTTCGGGGACTTCACCGGGAGCATCGCTCGCTCCGGTTACCACAAGGCTTGGGATCGCGCCTTTCGTCAGCAGATCGTATCCTACGTCGAGGCGCTCGCGGAGTGCGGGGCTTGGGCGCTCGCCAAGTCCGTGTCCGCGCCAGACGGCGGCTCCCAACACGACTCCGGCATCAGCATTGAAACTCGCGATTTCCGCAGTGCCGGTATAGGCCGAAAAAAAGAACGAGTAGAAGAACGCAAACCCGGTCAGGAAAGCGAAGACAAATATCGAATTTCGCGCGATGCGGAGCACGCGCGCGGCCGGAGAAGAATGAGGCTTCGAACGCGTGAGGAGTACAGCCAACAGCGCGCACATGGAGAGGATAAGCGCGATGGTAGCTTCCGGTGCAAAGTCGCTTGCTTCGGTCCGCCGGACTCCCATATCGAGCCACAGCAATACTCCGGTAAAACAAAGCGCGCCGATCGCGCGCCCGCGGCCGATGCGTTCGGGACGCAGGATCGCGAGGATCGTCGCTATCATCACAAGAGCGGCAAGCACGAGCGACAGGATGTCGCTGAGTGTTGTAAAGCGGAGATAGATCGGCGTCAGCCCCTGGCCCTCATAACGTGCTTCCGTCAGGATCTTATAGGCGAGGGGTTCTCCGAGCAGTGTAATGAAGAGCGCCAGCCGCTTTACCATCCGTGCGCGCATCAAACGAGAAGGAAATGGTATAAACGGGCAGCTCACACGGAGAGGATCGACGAGAAGGTGAGAGAATTGCAGGACATGTCTCCGGTGCTGGATGCCGCGCGGATCGCCGGAATGCTCGACGAATTGCTCGCGAAGCTCCCGCCTCATGAGGAACAAGCAGTCCGCGTATGCTGCCTGACCGACCCGCAGCCCGTACCTCGCGATGCCGCAAAAATTCTCGGCTGCTCGATGGCTACGATGTACCGCAGACTCGAACGAGCGCGCAAGCATTTGATTGCGATGATAGAAGGACTGGACTTTGGATTTTCATATTAACTGCCTTTTCCCCCTCCTTTTCAAGGAGGGGGCAGGGGGTGGTTAAACATTAGCGATAGGAATGGCGAAGAAAACAACTAACGAATTTCCCGATTTCGGCGAACTGAACGAGGCTTTCGGTATCTATAAGGCCGCGGTACGGCAGGATCCCCTGGTCTCGGACGATGCCCTCGACCGTATGTTCGCTGAAGCGCCTATGCGCGCTCGTGCTATCCGCCGTGTGCGGCTGCAGTGGGCGCTGACATTTGCGAGTATAGGGATTGTGACGGCGGCGCTGATCGTGACCTTGGGGCAGAATGGCGATCTCCAATCTCCACATTCCTCGGGCAGTTCATTGCAACTGATGCCGCCGCAACAGTCGCCAGTTCAAACCCCACGGGTCGTGAGTGACACTCCTTCTGGAAGGCTGACAGCGCCGAAGCATGTGTCACAAGTAATCCTACCGTTTAATTCGTCAGTCTTGGGTACGAACCCGAAGTATGGTTCACAGTCAGTCAACCTTGTAGAGACTGAACATTTCGAATTCCGAGTATCCGCACACGTGTATCCTTGTACAGCGGATATCGATTCCGCGGTAGCGCACGACCCCGCTCTAGGACCAGGGTGGCGCGCGGCCGATTGGATCGATCTGGTAGGCTACACCATCGATCATCCTATTCAGGAATTGATCGACTCTCTGCACTGGACGGTCTTCGATACTTTAGCAGCTTACCCTGATCTGATTGCACGCGATCAATTCTGGATCCGCTATAAAGGTAGAACGACGCTCGAGCGAGACACTGTGCGGCATTTTTTCGTCGCTCGTTTTCACCACCATGTACCATCTACATGGAAGGTGCATGCCAACTTAGACAATAACGAGATCGCGGTCGGGTCGTGGAATGAGTGGCATTTCCCGGTGCTGGCTGTGAGACGGCAAGCAATACACTAACTTAATCAACATCCCCATGCAACATCTACTTCGAGCGATTCTTTCGCTTCAATTCTTACTGTTTCTTGTCTCGTTTTCACAACATGTAAATGCACAGCAGTCGGAGCATTCTTCGGACGTGCCACGCACCCTCAGCTATCAGGCGGTACTCGCGGACGCCAACGGCGTTCCGCTCAAGGACGACGATTATACCATTACCACGCGGCTCTACAGCGACTGCGCCGGCGAACATTGCGTCTGGCAGGATTCGTATCAGGTCCACTCCTCGCGTGGAGTTATCGATTTAAGGCTCGGCTCGGGCACGAAGCCCTTGCCGATCGAAGCGATGAACGGCTCGCTCTGGGTTGGAATTCAGATTAACGGAAGCCCCGAATTTAAAGAATATACTGAACTTTCTGCCGTTCCTTACGCACTCGCCGTGCCGAACGGATCGATCACCGCGCAGAAGCTGGGCACCGATTACGTCGGCTCCGTTTCTCTGAACGGGCACAAGGTCTCTGGCCGAGGCCAGAACGTCAATATCGTGACCGGCGACGGCCTTTCGGCGACCGCCGATCCTTCGACGAACGCCATTCTCCTCAAAGGAGTGCAACCTTCGATCGAAGGAGCTAAGGGCGGAGCGATCCAGGGTAATACGACGATTACCGGAACTCTGACCGTAACATCGACGACCAGTCTGAACACGGCAAGCGGGCAGACGAATATTGGCAGCAATGCTTTCACGGTCCCCGGTGTCATCAACCTTCAACAGGGAATTGTGGGCGGTCATCAGATCATTCTGCAACCGACAAGCAGCAGCATCGCTTCAGACGCGACGATCACATTTCCCAGTACGACTGGAACGCTCGTCCTACAATCGCGGAGTATCTCGGCGGGTTCGGGACTTGCCGACGGTGGCGATCTCAGCGCCAACCGGACGATCTCGCTCGATCTCACGAGCGTGAATTCCTGGACCGGCGTGCAGTCCTTACCCGCAAGCGCGGCTCAGGGTAATAATCTTATTGCCGCGATTAACTTAGGGAATTCCGGGACGATCAATGCGTCCGAACTGAATGCATCAGTCACCATACAGGGCAATGCGTTCAACGCCGCAAACGATCTCGTCCAACTCGATGCATCCGGACACCTCCCGACAGTCGATGGTTCGGCATTGACGAATCTGACGGGCGCAAATATCGGCGGAACTGTCGCAAATGCGGTAAGCTTCACGGGCTCTCTTGCAGGCGATGTGACGGGCACTCAGGGATTGACAACTGTTGCTGGCTTGCAAGGTAAACCGGTGTCGGGCACTTCACCGGGTACCGGTCAAGCTCTTGTCTATAACGGCACCCAATGGGCGCCAGCGACCATTGGCGGAAGTGGCACTGTTATCTCCGCCGATGTTTCCGGCGGAACGACGGGACTCACAACATCCGGCGGGCCGGTTACAACCTCGGGGACTATTACTCTCGCTGGAACGCTCGCGCTTACCAACGGCGGCACAGGAGCATCAACTGCCAGTGGCGCACGTACAAATTTGAATGCAGCTACTAGTGGGATCAATGATGATATCACATCTCTTACAGGCCTCACGACTGCCGTGCTAGTTGGCGAAGGTGGCACCGGACTGACATCAAGCGGCAATGCGGGCAATTATCTTCGCAGCAATGGAGCAACGTGGACGAGTTCAGCTATTCAATTGGGCGACCTTCCCAATCTCACCAGCTCTTTTATCCAAAATTCGACATCGCTACAATCTGGTGCTAACTTCAATATTGGCGGTAGCGGTACATTAAACGGAATTTCAAATAGTGGTTCACTTCTTCAGTCTGGAAACACGATATTTTCAGGTGTCAACGTAATGAGTAATGGATCAAGTCAGAGTACCCTAACAATATCAAACTCTGCAGCAGTAGATGCATTGTATATTTCTAGCAGTTCGAACAATAATTCTAATGGCGACTGGGTATCTGGTGTTCATTCCTTCGCGACTGGTTCTGGCTCTGCTCCATTTCATACCGTTGCGGTCTATGGCCACTCATCAATCCAAGATGGAACAGCTTCAGGTGAACCAATAGGAGGGAGATTCGAAGCTGATGGTGGAATTGGTATCAAGGTCGGAGTTACAGGATACGCTTCTGGTGCTTCAAATCAGTACCATGCGGGGGTCTATGGATCATGCTCTAATTTGGGATCTGGCGCTTCCTTCGGGGGAATGTTCCAAGTGCCGTTTGGTATTGGCTCCGGAGCTACGATTGGTCTTTATTCTTCTGCAGCTTCTTTCACCACCATAAATCCGCCAACCACAGGAAATTACGCAGCATATTTTGACGGTCCGACTTCGATTAACGGTCAAACATCGATCAATGGAAACGGTACAGCTAATGCGTCGGGAAACACTAATGGTATCGGGCTTATAGGACACGGCGGTACCAGCGGGTACGGAGTTGTTGGTTACGCTGGAACTGGCGAAGTAATCAACCAGCCAGGCTCCGGCGGCAGTTTTGCTGGCAATAACGTGGGTGTTTATGCGACAGGTGGTTTTAGTGGTATATATGGTGAAGCTTTGTTTAGCGGATCCTATTCTGGATTTTTCGCCGGAGGTCTTGGACTCTACGTTCTTGGTAATGAAACCGTTAACGGCAATATGTCGATCTCAGGAACCCTCACGACACCAGGGACAATCAACGGCACAGTTCAGAACGCATTAACGCTATCAGGGTACAGTGTCGGACATGGTTCAGGGCAGATCCCTCTAAATGATGGGTCTATCAATTCGAACCTAAATGCAGGAATGCTGGGAGGAAATACAGCCTCTTCCTTTGCACCCGCTACAAACGGCACAGGCTACATAAGAAATCAATCATCATCTGCTCAATCTCCAGGCAATTTTGTAATAAGTGGTTCAGGGTTGGCATCATCATTTCTTGCGGGTTCTTTTACTCCAGGCTCAGCTGCTGCAATTGTAGGCGCTGTGTCAAGCTCAAACGAATTTGCTGGCGAGTTCATTAACGCTTCTTCGAGCGGTGTGGGAATTTTAGGAATTGCGGGCGCATCTTCCGGCTCTGCTATTGCCGGCACTGGTGGTAGCTTTAATGGTAATCAGTTCGCGGTTTATGGATTGAATACTAGTTCCTCTGGCACTCGTTCAGGTGCCTATTTTCAAGCGGGTTCTTCCTACGCTTATATAGCTTACACTGACGGCACAAACAACTGGAAAATACTCGGGAATGGCAGTGTATCCACCATAATGCCTACCCACAAAGGAAATAAAATTTTGTATGCCCCAGAGTGTCCAAAACCTTTATTCGAAGATTTTGGAACAGGTCGTCTTGTGAATGGAAGATGCCATATTGAACTAGACTCAGTGTTCCTTGACTGTATTGCTATTGATTCGCTACATGGCCTTTTAGTTTTTCCTCAACTTACAGGACCTTGCCGAAACCCTATTTACGTAAAAAAAACGGCCACCGGCTTTGACCTTATTGAGCAAAATGAGGAGGAAAGTAATGCAACATTTGATTATCGGATCGTTGCATGTAGAAAAGGCTCCGAGACACTACGATTTGAGACCGCGCCGCCACCCCCCGAAACAAAACTTATCTCATCCTTACCAAAGTAAGGTGGCGCGGTAAGACAGAGCCTCCATTTCGTTCGTGTGCCGGGAAGCGCCTGCTTCCCGGTTGGGGCGGGGAAGCTGGAGCTTCCCCCATACACATCTAACTATACCCGTGCGCCATATCGTGCTTGATGGATTCGGCGTAGGTGAACTTCGGCTGCCACTCTTTATCGGTGGGCAGCAGATCGAGGAAATGCCAGACGGCGCAGAAGGCATCGCGGGGACCGAAAGGTGCTTTCGAAACATGAAAAAGCCTGCCGGCCACATCGCGGCGAAATACCGAGGCACCCGGCCAGTATTTGCCGGGCTCTGGTTCGAAGCCTGTATCGTGATTGAAGTGGGTGCCTCGGGTCGAGACCATCCGGAAATTCCAGCCACGGTCGCGGGCGAATTGGCGTTGCGTTTCGGGATCGGCCGGAGATGTGAGGACGATGGAGGCGCGGTCTTCATGTTGGCTGCTGAAAGAAAGCTGTCGAAAAACGAGCTTTTTTATTACAAACTCTTGCATTTGACCGAAAAATCTCGTATTTTCGCATCAGCAGACCGAACTGCGAATAGGAGCTTGTTCGCTCTGAGCCCGTATTCGTGGTGTATTAAGTATCCAAACACGCTAAAACAAGACAAAAACAGGAGGCAATCGAATGAGCCGTTTTACAGAGTTGCAGGAATTGCTCGTGAGCTTCGAGAAGGACTTCGAGAAGTTCTACGATAAGAGCAACAAGTCCGCGGGGACCCGTGTGCGCAAAGCAATGAATGAATTGAAACGCAAAGCCCAGGAAATCCGCAAGGAAGTCCAGGACATGAAGACCACCGAGCCGAAAGAGGCGTAGTCTTTCCCGTTCTCGCTACAGCCAGGTTTTGCGGGCGGCCTTACATAAAGAGGGGATGATATGTCGCCCTCTTTTTGAAGGCCGCCCGATTTTTGTTCTCTCGTTTCTCCAACACATTTCCGATACGTATTCTTCGATGAAATTCATCGCCTACACCCTTGCTTCACTCCTCGCATTTCAGTTCATGCCACACACCGAACGTGCGCTCGCGCAAAAACTTCATTATCCGACAACAAAAAAGGTCGAACAGCGAGATATATATTTCGGGACAACCGTCGATGATCCTTATCGCTGGCTGGAAAATACCGATTCTGCCGATGTCCATGACTGGGTAATCCGACAGAATGACGTTACCGAACGGTACTTCGCAAACATTCCGTATCGTGCTGCGCTTCGCTCGCGCATCGAGCAACTCTTCAACTATCCGCGCATCAGCGCACCACACAAAGTCGGCGAGTATTATTTCTTTTTTAAGAACAACGGACTGCAAAACCAGGCCGTCCTCTACCGGCAGCACGGGCTCGCCGGACAACCCGAAGTTTTTCTCGATCCGAACTCGCTCTCGACGGATGGTACGATCGCGCTCGGACAAACGAAGTTTTCGAACGACGACAAATATCTCGCCTACTCGATTTCCCGTTCGGGCTCGGACTGGCAGGAGATTTTCGTCCGCGAAGTTGCCAGCGGCAAACAACTCACCGACCATATCGAATGGGCGCGCTATACTTCGGCTGAATGGTTCAGGGATGGTTTCTTTTACGGCCGCTACGATGCTCCGAAGTCCGGTACCTACACGGCTGCGAGCGACTATCAGAAGATATATTACCACAAATTAGGCACACCACAATCTGCGGATTCCCTCGTCTATCAGGATTCGACTCACGGACAGCGGACCTTCGACGTTAGTGCAAGCGACGATGAGAAATTTCTTTTTCTCAATGTCAATGAAGGCGGTAAGATCGGATCGCTGATTTCCTGGAAACACGCAGACGATCCCGCCGGTGAATTCCGCCCGCTGATTTCGGAATTTGGGCATAATGTTGGCGTCGTCGATAATATCGGCGATCGGCTTTTGCTCGTGACCGACGAAGACGCACCGACCAATCGCGTCGTCCTCGTCGATCCGATGACACCCGGCTCCGCGCATTATCAAACGATCATTCCGGCACGGCCCGAAACGCTTGAAGACATAAATTCGGTAGGCGGAAAGATCGTCGTAACCTATATGAAGGATGCCTGTAACCACTCCTATATTTACAATATTGATGGCGTACTGGAAAAAGAAGTCGAGTTCCCGGGGATTGGGAGTGTCTATGGGTTCAGCGGAAAACGGAAGGACTCTCAGGTCTTTTATACTTTTTCCAGTTTTACTATTCCTCCGACGATCTACGAATATGACCTCGCTCGCAACGTCTCGACGCTCTTTCACAAAACGGAAGTGCCGTTCCATGTCGATGATTTTGTGACCGATCAGGTATTTTACACGAGCAAAGACGGCACCCGCATTCCGATGTTTATCGTACATAAAAGAGGAATGACGTTCGATGGAACAGCGCCCACAAAGCTTTACGCGTATGGCGGATTCAACATTAGCCTAACGCCTTATTTTTCGCCTCCGCTTATCGCATTTCTCGAACGAGGCGGCATCTTCGCGCAGCCAAACATTCGCGGAGGAGGTGAATACGGCAAAGCCTGGCACGAAGCCGGCATGAAACTGCACAAACAAAATGTCTTCGACGATTTCGTTGCTGCAGCCCGCTACCTCTTCGAGAAAAAATATACATCGCCGGAAAGGCTTGCGATCGAAGGCGGCTCGAATGGCGGATTACTCATCGGAGCCGTGATGTGCCAGCATCCGGAAATCTGCAAAGTGGCGCTGCCCGAAGTCGGCGTTATGGATATGCTCCGGTATCACAAGTTTACGATCGGTTGGAATTGGTCCGCGGAATACGGCACGAGCGATGACTCGATTGACTTCCAGAACCTCTACAAATATTCGCCCCTTCATAATTTGCGTTCGGGCGTACACTACCCGGCCACGCTCGTATCGACCGCCGATCACGACGACCGCGTGGTGCCGGCCCATTCGTTCAAGTTCATCGCCACACTGCAGGAGAAGCAAGCCGGTGACAATCCAACACTCATCACAATCGAAACAAAAGCCGGTCATGGCGGAGGCAAACCGATCTCGAAGGTGATTCGGGAGAGCGCCGATCAACTTGCCTTCCTATTTTATAATATGGGATGGAAGGGAGAATAGCCCCCATATTTAAAAGGGAATCTCCCCCTCCTCGATGTCGGGCCATTCGATGCCTTCCATGTGAAGATAGAACAGGTCGCGCTTCGTCGAAATCATGCTGATCGTACGCGGTGTCGTCCCGCAGCAGCCACCAACGATTGCGGCGCCCTCCTGCATCCATTTCACCATGCCAGACGCGATCTCCTTATTAGTCGCGGCTTTAAGGTTCCAGGTACCATCAGCACGCCTCGCCGAGGAGTTTGGATAGCAGCCAAACCACACACCCGCACGTTTTGCCGCTTTCGAAACGATCGGGAGTGCGTCCATCATCGTCGAAACCGGAGCGCAGTTAAGCGCGACGAGGTGTGCGCCTCGTTCCGCGAGCCGCTGCACGGCATAATCGATCGGCGTCCCATCGAGCATGGTGGGATCGTCACCGGGCCGCTCGCCGTCCTTCGGAACAATGGAGACCCAGACATAACGCTCGGTCTCTTCTTTCGCCGCTTCGAGCGCGCAGAGTGCTTCGCGGAGCGTGCTCATCGTCTCGATAAGAATAATATCGACGCGAGCTTCGTCGAGCCACCGAGCCATGACGCGGTGCTCTTCAACGAGCGCGGCATCGCTCGGAGGCGCAAGTTCGGGTGAAAAACAATCTTCGACCGGCGCAATTGAACCGGCAACACGCACCAGCGGATTTTTCATCCGCCGGGCCTTTCGAGCGATGCGAACGGCTTTCTTGGTCAGCGCTTCGGCATCCAGCCCGGTATCTTTAAGGGCGCGAGGGTTTGTCCGAAATGTATTCGCCGTCAGAATATCCGCACCTTCCCACAAATATTCTTTATGGACGCGAAAGATAAGGCCGGGGTGAGAATCGTTACCACGAGCGGTCCAGCTTTTGCCGGTCGTATCCACGCCGCGGCCTTCGAGTTCGGTACCGAGCGCGCCATCGAGTACGAGCGGACGTACCTTGAATGCATTGTCCAAGTCTCGGGTCATACGTGTTTCGAATATCCGTTATGCACGGGTTCCTGTTGTGCTCCGGGCCTCTCAGCATATAATGGCCCAACGCGTTGCTTTAATGTTTTGTGCGCGGCTACTTCCCATAAAAATGTTTCAAAGAGTCTGCCCGCAAACCGTTCGTCATACCCCATCCGCTCGGGATGCCATTGCACCGCGAGGAAGAACGGCTTCCCTGTCGCATCGGCCCATTCGAGCGCCTCGACCGTCCCATCGCCCGTCGCACGCGCGCTGACCGTTAGCCCATCTCCGGGCCGCTCGACCGCCTGATGGTGCGCGCTGTTGGTCTCACCTTCCCTCGACTTCAATATCTTACTAAGATACGACCCGGGCGCGACCTTTACATGATGCCGGGTGTCCTCGCCATCGACTTTTTTGTGATTCTGCCCGCCAAATGTTTCAATATCGGTCAGGAGTGTGCCGCCGCGATGTACATTCAGGAGTTGAAGTCCGCGACAAATGCCCAGTGCCGGTATGCCCTCTTTCTCCATTGCGACAGCCAGATCGAACTCTGTTTGATCGCGTGTCTCGTCGATCTCATTGCAGAGATTCTCTTCCGCTTGCTTGCCATATCGCGCCGGTTGAATATCGGCACCACCCGTAAAGATGACTCCATCGATATCCGTTATCCGCTTCGGATTATCAGAAAGATCGATAACCTCCACATCGTATTCGAGCGCCTGCGCGGCTTTCTCGATCGCCTCACGATAGCGATTGTACTTCGGATTATTTTCGGGAGCATATGAGAGGCCGATCGTGAGGTTCATAATGTATCATCTATTGCAACATAAAAACGATCTTCCCCCTGTAAGAATTCAAGGTCCTGGTGTAAAATATACGCTGGAATCGAGATCATCATAGCTTCGAAATAACGGCGGGACTTAACAGCATCTTTCGCGGTAGTGATAATGGCATCCGCCCCAGCTTTTGTAACATCACGCAAAATACATTTGACAATGGATTCACTGTAGTTGGCGTGATCGCCCAGATCGCGGGAAATCACCTCTACGCCAAGCGTTCGAAGCATGTCATGAAATCTTCGCGGCGAAGCAATGGAAGAAACTGCAAAGACACGTTTGCCCTTCAACGTATCCATGGTAATCGCATGACTATCTCCTATTGGTTCGAGCGAACGCGGAACGGCGCGAAGACTCGCGCGGACTGCATCCGGTCTTACAAATCGATCCATTTTTTCCGGTATAGTCTCTTTTTCCTCCGATGCATTTGTCAGGAGGGCCACATCCGCAGCATGAATGGCCGCTACAGGCTCGCGAAGTCTGCCAAAGGGAATCACATTCTGGGTCCTCTGTGACGCATCGAAAAGAAGAATATTGAGATTGCGCCGGAGTCGAAGGTGCTGGTATCCATCATCGAGCATGATGACTTCCGCTCCGAGGTTTTTGGCCGCTCGCGCGCCGTGAACTCTGTTCTCATCGACGATAATAATCGCATCCGGCAGCATCTCGGCCAGCATGCGCGCTTCATCGCCCGAATCTTCGACAGGCACAAGTATTTCACCGCCATCGCGGACGAGCACGAATCCTTTCGATCGCCGGCGATATCCGCGAGAGACTACTGCTACTCGCTTGCCGTGCCGCTCATGAAGGTAATTCGCAACGTTCACGACGAGTGGCGATTTCCCCGTTCCACCCAGTGTGAGATTACCGATGCTGATAACGGGAATACCGGGATGCTCTGATTTCAGGGCTCCGCGCTCGTATAGCGCACGGCGCGCGCGCATGAGGTACGCATAAGGATTGAAATAGTCGATCGCCGGCATTACTCTTTGATGGAAAGCGCAAGCGTATTTAACCACACGCGTTGGTCGTCCGTCGCGTCGGGAAACCCTGTTATATCGATGGCCTGTGGTATTATCGAAACCTGGGTGAATGGTTTTGGCAACTCGAAATGGTCCCAGCTTTTTGTCAAAACGATCGGCGAATGATATTCGATTGAAAGCATAAAAAGCGGCAACCCGAGTTCGCGCGCAGCGATAAACGCTCCGCGTTTGAATTCGTGGCGAGGACCACGCGGACCATCGGGGGTTATTGCGAGCGTGTTAGTGTCACGCGCGCTCATGTGCTCCATCGCTTCTTCCAATGCTTCTTTCCCTTGTTTCCTGCTCGATCCGCGGGTGAGTTGATAGCCCCAGGAAGCAAGTACCGCAGCGAGATACGCGCCATCTTTGCTTTTGCTCACGAGTGCAATCGGTTTTCTCGTTCGGACCGCGTACCATCCTGCAAACATCTTCCCATGCCAGAACATAACGACCGCACGCTCGGGCAACGGCGTACCACTCCAGCGCATGCGCAAGGTCTTCGCGAGCACCGTTGCAAATGGAGGAAGTAATCGCGCAAGCACTTTCTAATAGATTATACAAGCAGACTTTGAGCGACACGTTCCGAAGGCGGCACTCCACTCGCGCGGAGTGTATCCGCAAGGCCGCCCAGCGCGGACTTGAATTCATCGTATCGTGCGAAAACTCCTTCGAGTTCGCTTGCAACTTTGGAAGGAATTACATCATTTTGAAGTAACTCGGGATACAGTTTTTGGCCCAGCACGATATTCGCAAGACCGATATATGGAAGCTTCACAAGGCGTTTACCGATAAAGAACGTTGCAGGGTGCGTCCGGTAGCAAATAACTCCGGGAAGCCCAAGCAGTGCGGCTTCGAGAGTTGTCGTGCCGCTTTTCAGAATGCCGAGCCGGGCGTGCGACATGAGTTCATGCGTTGCGTTCGAATCGCGAAAATTGGTTAGTGGTGCTCGAAGATAGGCCGCATAGTGCGAAGGTTCGATCGAGCCTGATTCTACTAAGATAGACTGCATCCCATGACGTGCTGCAAAATCCTGCGCGGCCAGAGACATGGTCGGCAATAACCGCCGAACTTCCTCTGTCCGACTACCCGGAAATACAAGAAGCCAGTCCTTCCAGGGGTCGAGACCGTAATGACCCGCAAATGTTTCTCGATCGCGAAAACCCCGGCGTTCTTCTTCAATACGCTCGACAATCGGATGTCCGACGAAGTGAGCGTTGGTAAGTCCGGCATCCCGGTACAACTTTTCCTCGAACGGAAAAATGACGAGCATCTCATCGACCACTTCCTTCAATTCCTGAACGCGCGAGGCATGCCATGCCCAGACTTGTGGACTGACATAATAGACCACACGAATACCACGCTTCTTCGCTTCGCGTGCAAGTCGAATGTTGAAACCGGGATAGTCGATAAGAAGGAGCACATCGGGTCTTCGGTCGTCCAGCAGCTTCGTCATTTCGTGTAGCACATCCCGAAAAAACCGAAACCGTCTGGCCACCTCAACAAAACCGACAACGGACATCGCGCTGCTCGTATGAAGGCATTCGACTCCTTCGGCCATACACTCATCACCGGCTATACCAAATACTTCGAGTTTGACACCCAGCGCAAATGCAAGCCGCTTCGTCGCACGTACCGCACGCGACGCTATGCGGTCACCGGAGGGTTCTCCGGCGATAAGCATGATGCGGCGGGTGGAATCCATCATCAGTCTGATGTCCTAAGCTTGGCCCGTTCCAATAGTGGGGCGAGATATTTGCCGGTGTAGGAGCGCTCTACCTTTGCAATCTGCTCCGGCGTACCTTCGGCGATGATCTCCCCGCCTTTATCGCCGGCTTCGGGGCCAATATCGATCACCCAGTCCGCCGATTTAACGACATCGAGATTGTGCTCGATCGCAATGACAGAGTGCCCGCGATCGACGAGTGCATTCAGCGCCGTGAGCAGCTTCGCAATGTCGTCGAAATGCAGTCCGGTCGTCGGCTCATCGAAAATAAAGAGCGTATGTTCCTCGGTTGAATCGGCAAGGTGCGATGCCAGTTTTACACGCTGCGCTTCGCCGCCCGAGAGCGTAGTAGCAGGTTGGCCGAGCCGCATGTAGCCAAGCCCCACATCATCAAGCACTTGCAATTTCTGGCAAATACGGTCGTAGTCGGCAAAGAACGCAATCGCTTCCGTGACCGTCATGCCGAGCACATCGACAATATTCTTGCCGTTCATCGTGGCATCGAGTACCTCTTGCTTGTAGCGTTTGCCACCGCAGGAATCGCACTCGAGATACATATCGGCGAGAAATTGCATCTCGACTTTCACAAAGCCTTCGCCCTGACATGCCTCACAACGCCCACCCGGTATATTGAATGAAAAATATCCGGGTGCCCATCCACGCTGCTTTGCATAGACTGTGCGGCTGAATGCTTCGCGAATAAGATCGAATACCTTGACATACGTCGCGGGATTAGACCGCGGCGTGCGACCAATGGGAGATTGATCGACCAGTTCGACATGCGATACGCGTTCTTCCCCTTCGATCGATCCATGCGAGCCGACCGCGCCTACGCTCTCCCCTTTTAGCTTCTTCAGTCCAGCATACAGGACAGAATGCACGAGCGTCGATTTACCCGAACCAGAAACACCCGTCACCACCACGAAGGACTCCAGTGGGAACTTCGCATCGATATACTTGAGGTTATTTTCGCTTGCGCCTTTCACGTCGATCGCATACAGAGGATCGATGCGGCGGCGTTTCTTCGGGACCGGGATCGCGACCTCCCCTCGAAGATATTTTCCCGTGATCGACACATTTTGGATGGCCAATTCCAGTGACTTTGGCGTGCCCTGAAAGAGAATTTCGCCGCCCCGCTCGCCCGCGTGTGGACCGAAGTCGATCACTTCATCCGCCGAACGAATCACTTCTTCGTCGTGCTCGACCACGATGACTGTATTCCCGAGATCGCGCACGCGCTTCAAAATCCGGAGCAGCTTATCGGTATCGCGCTGATGCAGCCCGATACTGGGTTCGTCGAGCACGTAGAGCGTACCGACAAGCGCGCTGCCGAGCGACGTCGCAAGATTGATACGTTGCGATTCGCCGCCCGAAAGCGTGTTCGAGAGCCGATCGAGCGTCAGGTAATTGAGTCCGACTTCATCGAGATAGCGCGACCGCTTTCGGAGTTCCTCTACGATACGTGAACCGATCGTCATCTCATATTCAGACAGCGAAAGGGTATCGAAATATTCACGGGCGTCCGAGATCGTCATTCGGACGATGTCGTGGATGGTCTTGCCGGCAACACGAACGTTCATCGCCGCGAGCCGGAGCCGAGAGCCGTGACATTTCGGGCAGACCGTATATCCACGAAACCGAGAAAGTAAAACGCGATAGTGCAGCTTGTATGTTTTCTGTTCGAGTTCAGCGAAGAACCCATCGATTCCACCAAAGTGTGAAAATCCTTCCCAGACGATCTTTCTCTCGCGCTCGGTCAGCGCGCCGTACGGAATATCGACGTTAATGTCTGCTTGTTTGGCGATCGAAAGCAGGTCGCGCAAATACTCAGAAAATTTCGGTCCGTTCCAACACACAATGGCGCCGGCTCGAAGCGACCGGCCCTTATCGGGCACGACGAGTTCGGGATCGATCCCGATCGCCCGGCCAAAACCCTGACACTCCGGGCAGGCTCCAAACGGATTGTTAAATGAGAAAAGCCTCGGCTCGGGTTCTTCATAGGCCAGACCACAATCGGCGCACTCGAACAGCTCGGAGAATTTTTCTTCTTCCATCGAGCCGTCACTTGTGAGATAGGCTATCACTGCACGGCCACCGCCCTCACGAAAAGCAGCTTCGACCGAATCTGCGATACGGGAAGCAAGTGCCTCATCATCCGGTTTCCAAATCAGCCGATCGACGAGGATACGGACATCATCCGGATCGATTTGTTGCGGGTTTTCTTCCGAAAGATCGAGAATTTGGTCTCGTCCGGCAATAACAAGACGAAAAAATCCCTGCGATCGAAGATTCTCCCATTCCTCATCGAGCTTCCGCTTTTCATGGCGGTGCATGGGAAAAAGTACGTAGAACTTTTGCCCCTTCGAAACGCGCTTCGCGATCGACTCAATAACCGATCGCGGCGTATCCTTCCGTACAAGTTTCCCACAGCGAATACAATACGTATGGCCGACGCGAGCGAAGAGCAGCCGGAGATAATCATAAATCTCGGTCGTGGTGCCGACGGTCGAACGAGGATTGCGCGTCTGTGTTTTTTGCTCGATCGCGACTGCGGGGCTAATTCCGGTAATCGAATCGACATCCGGCTTTTGCATTCGTTCGAGAAACTGCCGCGCATAGACCGAAAGGCTTTCGACATACCGCCGCTGTCCTTCCGCATAGAGTGTGTCGAAGGCCAGCGATGATTTCCCCGAGCCGCTAACGCCCGAAAAAACGATAAACCTATTACGCTGGAGTTCTACCGAAATGTTTTTGAGATTGTGCAGTCTTGCCCCGCGGACGACAATCGGGCGGCGCGAGGAGGGCAGCGCAGCAGCCTGGCGCGGCGTCGGCGCTGACCCGACCCCATTGGTCGCAGATTTTTTTATCGTTGTAGCAGGCACTTCGATCGCTGTAGGAGGCACAAAAAACGGGGTTTTGGATGGGTAATTAAATCCAGAACCTTGTAAAATGCTTTTTAGGCTGGAAGAATTCTGATTGTCTTCGAGAGGGGAAAACGTGTGCGCTAAGGGCTACTCCTGCCTGCCATTCGCTCGCCTGTCTTATTGATTTCGGCTAGCAGTGTGTCGATCTTGGCGGCGGCTTTTGGATCGGTCTTCACGGCGATGGCCTTTGCGCGCTCGAAGTAGTTTCGGGCACGAGCAAGCGTTTCCGTGTGGTTCGAGTCATTGATCGTTTCAGTAGTGAGGATACCGGCGTTCACGAGGGCGTTGAGGTAGTCAGGCTTATAGCGTAGCGCCGTGTCGAGTTCGGAAATGGCAACAATGGGGTCACCATCCTGTGCGATCGCATAGGCATAATAGACGCGTGCATCGGGGTCCTCCGGATGAACTCCGAGGTATGCCACGAACTCATTGCGACTCTTGGCCCATTCATCTTCGTTGTAATAAGCATCTGCGAGCAGAAGGTGAAGATCAGCGTTCTGTGGATTCACAGCCAATACTTGCTGCAATGAATCGATGATATGCTGAAAATACATACGCTTCTGGGCAAGCACCGTCGGATCGACCGGTTCGCCGGGAGCATACCGATCCGGCTTCTGCATTTGCTTGAAGATCGCAAAGCTTGCGACGAGAATGATACCAAGGACGAGTGCGATCGTAGTCCACAGCACTTGCTTTTTGACAGGAGGTTCTTTGGTCAGACGGTCGAGCAGGATTTGTTCGGTAGAAAGACGTTTTGCGGGCTGATTGGGAGGCGTATCACTCCGAACAATGGCGTTTTCCGTCCCCTCCTCAGCAGCATCCGTTGTGCCGCTCGCCTGAAACTCTGTTCCGCAAACGAGGCAACGGAGCATTTCGCCAACTTCCGCTCGCTCGGTAACGCGCGCTGCGCAGCTTGGACAAAAGACACTGGCATCGCTCGGAGCGTTGTCCGCTATGTTCTCATCGGTCGTTGGAGGAACCTGTTCGTTCAAACTCGATACTGTACGTGGTGAACCGATTACGCTTTTGCGGCTTTCTTTTGACGGTCATCGATGAGCTGACGGAGTTCGCGCGAGGGCTTGAAGGTCGGCACGAAGTGCTCCTCGAGTGCGACAGCTTCGCCGGTGCGCGGATTCCGTGCGATACGTGGCATGCGTTTCTTGGTTCGAAACGTACCAAATCCGCGGATTTCGATGTGATCGCCGCTGGCAAGGGCATCGGCAATGGTCTTAAAAAAACCATCGACAAGGATCTCGGTCTCGAGCTTTGTTACTCCGGTTGCATTTGCGACGCGGTTGACAATATCGGCTTTAGTCATGGCAAATCAGATAGTGACTAGAATAGGTGCGAGCCTGCACTCGCCGTTCTTATTAAGCTTACTACAGGGCGGAAGTGGCAAGGAATGAATGACTTACAGACACATCCGCATCATGCCATAACACGTTCGATAAGAGAGAGGGTTCGCCGAAGGCATAATTCCCATGTAAATTGCTCCGCGCGTTCGTGACCGCGGCGGACGAGTTCCGATCGCAGTATGGGGTCTGAAATCAGTCGTGCGATGGATGCTGTAATGCTCGATATATCCTTCGGATCGAAGAGAAGTCCGGCTGCTCGATCGCCTTTGCCGATAATCTCCGGAAAAGAATGGACGTTCGAAGCCGCAACTGGAATACCGGAAGCCCATGCTTCGAAGATCGGATTACCGAAGCTTTCGTACGAAGAGGGGAATACAAATACACGAGCGTGGGCATAGAGATACCGCAAATCTGATTGCGCGAGAGCGCCCGTAAAGAGCACGAGCGATTCGGTACCAAGGAGCTTCGGCAGCGAATGAATCTCATCGAGATAGGCTCGGTCCGTACCCGTGCCCTTCCCGACGAGAACGAGTTTGAGATCGGAATGACCCTGACGTACAAGCTCCGCGTGGGCGTGTATCAGTTTGTCCTGGTTCTTATATCGCCAGAGTGCTGAAACATACAGAAGATACTCACCCGAACGCAGGCGGTATCTATTCAGGAGCAATTCACTCTCCGGTGCATCGTGATTTATTTTGACCTCGAAAAGAGTAAGATCGACCCCATGAGGAATAACGTGAATCTTTGTCTCGGGAATGTCCATGAATCGAACCACGTCGCGTTTGATATCCTCGCTCGGTGCGATGATCGCTTTGGCTTTCCGCGCACTCGGCGGCATGAGGAGCGAGCGAACGATACGGCGTACGCCGCCGATCCCATACGTTGCACCATAAAAATGTGCGACCGCGCGAATGTTCAGGACCGCCGGCACACTGGAAAAAAGCGAGATGAAATTGCCGGGATAATACATGACGTCGATCTTCTCTCGGCCTATGTACCCCGGCAACCTAAGTTGCTCGGCAACGACCTTATGCAGCGGTGTCCGGCTCGAATTCGGAATTTCGACAACGTTCAGCCACTCGATCGGTCCCAGATCGAGTTTCGAACGTTCACCCGAACTGAGAAACAGCGTAAACGAATGGGGTGGACGTTCGCGTGAAAGCTCACGAAAAAAATGAATGATATAATTCTTTCCGCCGGTGTCCTCGGAAAGACGCCCGATCGCCGCAATCCCGATATTCATTCCTCGTTTATTTTCTTCATCGATCGATACCAATATTCGAGTGCGATGATACTCCACGGTTTGAGATAATGAGAGCGTCCTCGAACGAATGCATGGCGTACGGCGCGCACGCCGCTTGCATGAAGCCATCCGTCGCGAACGAGATCCAGTGGGCCGGTTTCGAGAAGATCGAGATAAGGGCGCAGTGCTCCCGACATCAGCCATTCGCGCATGGGAAGCTCGAAGCCGGTCTTCGGTTTATTCGCGACCTCGTTCGGCAAAATATCCCGAACGGCATCGGCCAATAATTGCTTCGATCCGCCGCGCGCCTTGAGCTCCAGTGGCAACTGCCATGCAAATTCCATCAGTTTGGTATCCGTGAGCGGCGCGCGCGCTTCGAGACTTTGCGACATCGTCGTAACATCGAGATCGCGCAAGAGCATGTCCGGAAGATAATACTCGATGTCGGAGCGGAGCAGCGCGATCAATTCATCGGACTCGATAGCCGGTTCCACGTTCGATATGCCACTGAATGCTCCCACGAGACGTCCGATTTCATCCACGCTAAACAACGTGCGAATATTAGCCGGATCGAAGATCGTCTTCAGCGCAGTAAACAACCGGACCGACGATCCCCCTGCAATAGCCTGCGCGAGCCGCTGCCGCGCGGTTAACGGCAATGCCCAGAGCGGCCGCAGGAATGCTGCCTTTTGCGCGAGCCAGCGATACTTACGATAGCCCAGGAACAACTCATCCCCACTAACGCCGCTGAGAACAACCTTAAGTGATGGATTGGCTTCGCGCGCGGTCTTCGCCACGAGGAAACTGTTGAGTCCATCGCCGGTCGGCGAGTCGATGTGTGTGAAAAAATCCGGGAGATAACGCCCAACATCTTCTCCCGTCACGATGCGCTCGTGGTGCTTCGTACCGAATTTTTTCGCCCCGATCCGCGCCCAATCAGTTTCATTCTCCGCCTGCCCGCCAGAGCGAAAGCCGATGGAGAATGTCTCGATGGGAGTTGATGTATCGCGAGCCATCAGTCCCACAATCGCATTTGAATCGAGTCCGCCGGAGAGGAACGCACCGACCGGCACATCGCTGACAAGCCGGTATTTCACCGACTCTTCGAGCAGCCGCCGCGTTTCGGATACGGCTTCCGGATAGGAGATCGCGGCTGTTGGTACTCGGGCAAACGATACCATCGCTGGGTTCGTACATTACCTCGATCGATGGTTAACGTGCTGCCTGGTGACAGAGTACGAACCTGCTCGACGAGCGAATCAGGATGCGGGACGGAATAGTACATCAAATACCTCCCAAGCACTTCGCGCGAAAGTGTAAAAGGGACGAGACCAGAATGCAGGAGCGACCGCAATTCCGATGCAAAGACAAGGCTGCCGTTTACTTCCGCATAGTAGAGCGGCTTTTTGCCGATCGCATCGCGAGCGATGAACAGTGTATTTTGTGCATCATTCCAATATGCACATGTGAAAAAACCGCGTAGCTCTCGTAATATCTTTTCCCCGAATCGCTCGAGAAGTGTGAGAAGAACGGCGGTATCCGACGGTGGTGTGTCGAGATCGTACTGCTTGCGAAGCTCGCGGTAATTGTAGATCTCGCCATTAAATATAAGTGCGTTGCCGTTTGGCGAGATCATCGGCTGATGCCCTTCGGGTGTCGGGTCGATGATCGCCAGACGCCGATGTGCGAATGCAACGCGCCGGTCCGTGCTGACAAATATGCCTTCATCATCGGGACCACGATGACGGATCGCCACGGACATCGCAGCGAGCCGCGCCTCGACTTTCCCGTCGAGCGGCGCGCCAGTTAGCGATACAATACCCGCAATGCCACACATGCACCGATACTACGCGAACGGTGTGTGGAAGAGTTCGGACGGACCTGTGGTATCTACCGAATCGCCGCAAGCGGGCGTACGAGCCGGCCTTGCGGCGAATCGAGCACGCAATAGTAGGTGGCCGACGGCAGACCCGACGTCGGGAAGTGTACTTGCTGGCCCTCGGCCGGACATACACCATCGAAGAGACGACTGACACAACGACCACTGATGTCGAATACTGCAAGCGACGCGCGAGCGGACGTGCCCACCGAATACGACAGGTCGAACCCATCGGAAGTCCTGATAACGTCGAGCGAAACTCCGGTCACATCATTCGATTTTGCAACGCCGCTTGTTGACTGAGGATATTTAAGCGTTCGGTAAGAGTATATCCTGCCGGGCAAGGTCAGTTCGTACACAATTTTTCCGTCGGGTTGGACTTCGGTAGCGGCATACGACGAATCGAGTCCCCAGCCGATAAAGGTATTGCCGTTCGGCAGACGCTCGGCGTTACCCATAGCCGAAGCAAACGTCGCCGGAGTGTGCCGGTACTGCCACACGAGCGTCGCCGTCTTTTGCGTTTGATCCATGATGTACTCGACGGCGCGACTTTCCTGGACGGAATCGTAATTGCCATTATCAAAGAATAGGAGATGCCCGTTGGGAAGCCATCGGGCAAAGTGCTGGTACGTGAAGCTGATCGTATCGTTCACGAAGGTGAATTGGTTGTTGAGGCCACCAAACCTCCAGATGATTGCGCCGGTCTTACCGTCGATCTTCGTGATCTCGCATAAATGCCGGTTCGATAGAAGGTAATTGCCATCAGGATCGACATCGATCGAATTCGCATGTTCGAAGTCGATCGTTTTGGCCATCAGATCGACATGCACGGCGTCGAAAATATTGTAATGATCGATACCGCGCCACTGAAAGACGAGATTGCCGGATTTGTCGAACGTCTGAATCACATTGCCGGTGATCGAAGCCGCGGTGTCACCACCAGCGATACCTTGCATATTTACCGTTGTGTGAGAAAGCCCGAGAATGGTATAACTGCCGTCCCGGTTGACGATAAGCTCGTGGCCATCGGCTGCATATTCCGGGGTGCATGTAAAGGTATCGATCACATTGAAGGAGGAATCGAGACCAAAATACATATTACCGGCGCTGAAGTAGGTCATTTGACCGTTTGGCTGCAACGCAAAATTGGAGCCCTGACCCAGGTCGGACTGGAGCACGACACCATGCTCATCTAGAATATAACGATAGTTCATCTGCGGCGGACCGCCGAACGTCTCCAAAAATATTTTCGCCGGTGATGGAGAAAGATCGACGGTTGTATTCAGCGCGGGCCCATTGAGAGGAACGTCGGAATGATGGCTCGAATTCGGCCCAACGGCTCCTTCGCTGCGGTAGTAAGCAAGTTCCTCTTCGGAGAATGGCTTCACCGCTCCCTGGGATGTGACAAAACTGAACGAATCGGCAACCGATTGCTCGCCAACAAGCTTTGCTGCAAGCGTAACGCTGACCGTTTCATTCAGATCAAATGGCACGAGCGGTTCGAAGATAGCCGTCGCACGGTCGAGCGAAAGATGAATACGTCCCTCATGACGTCCGGACTGAGATCCGGTCACCTCGATGCCATTTCCAGTAACGACCGATCGGTCGAATGCGCCGACCGCCGTGATACCGATCGAAGACGAGACCGGCACTTCGACCGCTCCAGGCTCCGGATACGAACGCAGCACGAGCGCGGAATGCGCGCCAGTATGCGATAAAGCGGGATTTTGTGACGATAAAACAAAAAACGACAATAATAGAACGACCGTGCGAGCTTTCATAGGCCGAACGAGAGTATGTTATGCAAAAGTAAGGTCCGGACAAGAACGTATGTGATCCTCTCCCGTTACAAAAGAAAATAAAAGAATAATATGGCAACCCGATGTGTGCATGGAAACGCTGCTTCCATGAATCCGCCCAGGAGCGATTTTGTGAAGTGTTGCCGAGGTATTGACAGAGTGATGGACGCTATCGCAGGGGAAGCAATCGCAAACGGGCTTTTGACTCGTCGATGACGATCAGCGCACCATCCTCAATCTGCTGCGAATATCTCCTGAGAATGCCGACAAGTGTCTTCTGGAGAGCACCAGGTGAAACATCCTCTCTCCTGACCTGAATCACGCTTGGACGAGAAGAACCCTTGAAAGCGAGCAATGCTCCGAAATCCAGATCGAGGGTGATAATGGTAAAGCCATGCTCGAAGGCCCAATCGAATATGGTTTCGTCTTCGGCGTTCGCGGGCCCAATATTCGCCCAATGTTTAACCGTGTGACCCGAAGCTTCGAGAATTTCGACCCACGCCGGCGAGAGATTCATATCGAGGACGATCTTCATGCTTCATGCAGAGGAAGCTCCATCTCCTGCACTCTCAGCGCGGCATACTCCAGACATGCCGTAATATCGTCTCCCTCGAGATAAGGGTACAGCTTGAGTATCTCCTCATGGGAATTCCCTGATGCGAGCATTCCCAGGACCATCCCCGCCGTGACTCGCATTCCGCGTATGCACGGCTTTCCTCCCATGACTTTAGGATCAAATGTGATGCGTGATAGAGCTGACATGACTCTGCAACGTTTTTTTCTACCAAAATCATTCAATTCTAACAAATCGCCCTGGTCCCTCTGATCGACGAGAATTGGGGAGTGCAGGTCATCTGCGATGCCACGAGTGAAGTCTTCCCGACCTGCCAACCCGAATTCCTGAAAGCCCTCCGCTCGATCAAAAGCAGCGTGCCGGGTACTCGCACGGTGGAGCGGCAAACGGTGAAGGTGAAGTAGGTCTTCTTCTCATAGGTATACTTGTCAACACGTATAGGGCCTGCACAAAGCTAGTAATATCTTGCCACATGCGCGAAACATTGCTTCCGTCTATTATTCTCGAATTACAAACCGATAGACGAAATCTTTCTCTCTGAGTGTGCTTGCCTGGCCCAAATCTTCACGCATAGCGATTGCGATGCGACCAACTTTTGATTGAGCATCTTCTGCTGAAATTGTGTCGCTATGGAGGAAGAGGTCGTGAAATTCATTGATCGCCTTAATAACATCGTCAGAAGCATATATCCAAGCTTTATAAAATTCGCTAAGGAAGGCTTCCTTTTTCTCTGCGCTTAGCTCTTCTGCAATGTAAGCATCATGTAAAAGAGTAAGCATTGCGGCATATCGCTCTTGCTTGAACACATATGCCGTACCCATGCGAGCGCTCATGTAACTTTCGAAACCCCTTGCTCTTTCTAATTCCTTAGAAAGCTCAGCTCTATATTTTTCGAGCCTGCGATTGAAATAGTAAGCAAGCACAACTCCGAACAGACCGGTCGGTAGAAGATAGGTAATTGCAAAATGAATAATCTGAGATATATCCATCACTTTAATCTTATAAGAAATTCAGGGGACTAATCTCAGACCGCAAATAGTGTCGGCGTTGCCTCCAACTCGCCTTGATAATCGGCACCCAATTCCACTGGTAGCTTCGTCGCAAATCCTGGCTTAATCACGAGTGCTTCTTCCATCTCGTTGCGCAAGTTCTCGGTCGAACCGACATGATAAAAGTGCGTCATCGTGCGAATGACGTTGCCATTCCAGCTTTTTGCTATATGCTCGTTCTTGCGATATTTATTTTCGAGCCACATCGAGAGGGCGAAGCCCCCGTTTAGCTGCTGCGCCTCCGTAGCAAGATCTTCGGCATCTTTCTCTGACCAGCAATTGTAATAATCGGTGTGACGGCCAATGTACGGAGGATCGAGATAAGCGAAATCATCGCTTTTAGCCGTGTCGAGTGCCAGCCGCCACGGCATGGTCGCGAATTCCCAGTCTTTACCTTTCATTTGCTTTACCACCCATCGGACTTGGTTACAAATCTTGGTGATATAGGAGCGGCTAAATCGCTCAGGCTTATGCCCGAATGGTGTATTGAATAGCCCTTTGCCATTGAAACGGACCACACCGTTGAAGCACGAGCGATTGAGAAACAAAAAATCAAGCGGCGATTTCTGCTTGTTGAACCTCTCTCGAACAGCATAGTAGTGTTCGACTCCTTTCGCGGAAAGCTTTTTACCTTCCTCCTGAAGAAAACATTCAATCTCCTCGACCGCGATATGCTGTTCCTGTAGTGCCTTATAAAAAGTAATAATATGAATATTGGAGTCACAAAGTAATGCCGATTGTGGGGCAACATTGAATGCTACGACGCCTGAACCGACAAATGGTTCGACCCACCGTCCTTTCCCGCTCCATTCGATATTGGCAAGAATAAAGGGAACGAGCTTTGTTTTGATACCCTGAATCTTAATCGGCGGGACACCGACTCTCTCGACAAACCGCGGAAGAAATAAACTCGTCATGGTATCTTCTTAAAATCTTTATACGTCGCAAGGTTCCTGTATGGTGGCTTCGCTAATTCGGCTGCTCGTGCCATATCGGCCGTCAGATAGTTCATCCAGTAGTCATCAAAGACTTTCTCGCCGAGCTTCGTGAATGGTCCCTCCCCCTTTAGAAGCGCTTCGATAGACTGCACGGCACCAATATTCTTCGTATTTCCGCTTCCCGGCCGATCGATTGCGATTCGATATTTTGGCTGGGCGAAGAAAACTAAATCTTTCACTACAGAGGGAATGGACTTCAACTCCTTTACCGTCCACGTTCGAAATTGCTCCTTGCTCAATTCTTTGCGAGTGTATATGACTCCAACAACGTAATGCCCAGCGTAATCGCCATATGGAAAAGTTGTAGTGCTCGTTGTTTCTCGGTTACGAAAGTAGCCAGTGAATGCTCCAAGTGTCATTGTGTTCGCTTTTGTGCCCGAGATTCGATAAGTGCTCTTGAGATCGACAGCGAACTTCCAGCCCTCTTTGTGAACGAATGTCAGATCGGGATAATGATTCTGTTCACGACATGGAACGATGTCCAGTTCATTTTCGCGACCCATCGCTTCGAAATGGGGATAAAGCATAAGCTCGACTAATTTCGAAACGACCTTAGTATCGGCTGAGATCGTATAGATTTTCTCATAAAGATCGATGAAGCCCTTCACTACCCAATCGCCTTCGGCATCGAGAAGGGCTTTCGCAAAGCTCTCGACTCGATCCTGCAATATCGCAAGAAACCACTTCTGGGCATCCTACTTAGTCATGATTACGGTTCGAGGTTATCTAATAAAAATACGAAGTAACCGGAGCGTTAGAGATTACAGGGTTCGAAGACGAACGTGCTCAGAACTAACAGACAGCCAGGTAGTTAGGGTTGCGCTCTCTTTCCTCACTTCTTCTCCGGCACACCATCATCATAGGCAACGCCTCTTGCACTCTTCACAACGGCTTCGCCTGGTTTGATGCGTGGGTCGCTGTACCAATCATCACCATGGCCTAAGTCGATGAGCAGACCGAGCGAGCCCGAATGGCGGGGTGGGATGAAGTTGCCACCACCCTGTGAGTTCGTTGTGTCGGTCTGCTTGATGTAATAGCGGTCATCGCCGTGGCTATCGAGCAGATATCCGAACGAGACGAAGAACCCGCAACCCTGCGATGCACCGGACGAGCGGTAGGTATCGTTGCCATCGTAATCTTCCAGACACCCGCTGGACCAATCGTGCGCGTTGCCCTGCTCGAGCCATGCGTACGCGTCGTAACTATCATCGCCGGAATCGTCTAAGAGCGCACCGAAGGAGAGATGAATGCCGCTGCCCTGCGAGTATTGCCCGGCGGAGTAGCGGTCCGCACCCTGCCAATCATGCAGGATGCCGAGCGAATACCAATAACTTCCGCCCTGACTGAAGATGCCCGCGTCATAGACATCATCCCCATACTTGTCGCTCAAGAGGCCTATCCCGCCATCGGTGCCAATTCCGGTGCTCCACGGACGCATGCCATATCCGAATCCCTGCGACATGGCAAGGTGCGCGCGTTTGGGCCAGCGGTCGTCCGGATATTTCCATCCGGCGCGATAGGAATCGTTGCCCGATCGTTCGAGCAACATCCCGAATCCCTTGGTGTAGCCGAATCCCTGTGAATACACATCGGCAATGTAATGGTCGGAACCGGCATGATCGTAGAGCAGACCGATACCAAGCATCGCCGCGCCCTGCGAGCACCAGTGCGAAGTATAAATATCATCACCTGCGAAGTCAGCAAGAATGCCGACGCCCAGACATCCCGCGCCCTGCGTCCAGCGATCGCCGCGATAGACGTCATTGCCGCTGCAATCGACGAGCACGTCCACGCATCCGACACCGGAAGCAATGGAACCGTTATAGATGTCGTTGCCAGCCAAATCAGCTACGAAACGAAATTTTCCGGGTTTGCACGGCGGAAGATCGTAAACATCGTCGCCACCAATGTCGAGGATGAAGGCGAAGTCGCCATGGTACCGGTTCGGCCCCGGGCCGCCAATGACGCAACGGCCTTGCGGTGTATTCCATGTCATGAGCACGTCACCATCGACGCCCGGTATGTGAAATGTTACGTGCTTCGAATTTTGTACCGCCCGATCTGCAAACGTCCGTACCCAATCCGTATCAGCGAGCGTGGCGAGCATACGCGCCGCACCGGCAACATCCGCAAGCTGGACTTTATCGGCATCCCCGAGCAAACCTGCTAACATCGTCTCGGCTTTCGTGCGCGCCTGAAGTTGCTGCACTGGGTCGTGGATAGAATCCAATGCATCTTCCCAATTGGTATCGACATTCAGTAATTCTGAAAGTCCGTATGAGAGCGAATCGAGATGAGAATTGTCGGGCGAGGACGCCCGACCCACAGAGGACGTCCGAACTAGTGGCGCGTATCCGCGGTCGAGCAACGATTGGACTCGCGCGAGGTAGTCGTTCAATTGTCCGATGTCGGTCGGAGTTGCGAGATGCGCCAGATCGGCTGGGAGGCAGCCTAATTGAAATGTGGCAGCGTCGATCGCTCCGGACAACCCTTGCCCTCGATCGAGCGAATCCCACACACTTTGGTCGATGAGCCGCGAGAGCGCGCCGACACGCATCGGATAATGATCGAGATAGGTCACTGCGTTTAACCGGAAGGGACTTGGTCGATCTGCAAACCGCACGTCGGAAAAATCCATATCGGCGACGCCGGCAATTTGTTCGGCGATGGTATCGGCCCAACCCCTAAGTCCCTTCTCAGCAAGAGTGCGCTGCATCCAGGAATCCTTGCGGATAGGGCCAAGGCCGGCAGGATCGGCGTACGGAATCTTCACGCGCGTGCCGGTAAAGAGAGGAACGGCTAACTGCCGCAGCTCACCATTGCGCAAGAACTGAACTTGAAGCGTATCACCCTTGAGCGACGATGCTGCCGTTGGCGAAACACCATGCATCGTGCTTAAGCGCGTATTGAGTATATCGTCCGGACCGTAAATGGAATCTTCGAGCGTCTTCCCATTCACGCGAAGAATGATATCACCGATCATGAGTCCGGCACGGTCGGCGGACCAATGTGGCGCCACATGCCAGATGCGATCGCCTTTGATGGTGTCCCGGCCATGTGTAAGCAGCCGCACGGAATCCGCCGGGAAATTATTCATGTACACCCCAAAGCGCGGTTTCATCTCCGGCGGCTCACCATGCCGCACGAACGGAGGATAATCGACGTAGGTAAGGGAATGGTTGATGAGGCTATCGGTGAGTATATCAGACGGCGTCTGAGCGAACACATCAGCAGAGCAGAGTAATAAAACAATCAGAATACTTCGCATGGCATTTGAAATTAATTACTGTCAGCCGCACTGGGGAATGCTGACGCTCCCGTAGGGACACGCTTACAGCGTGTCCCTACGACAGTATTTTGTACAATGGCATCGATTGTAATTCAATATTCCACTGGCCTTCTCATCGAATCGACACGAGGAATTTGCGGGAGCATGGCGGTCGAGTCACGCTTCGTCGTATCGGCTGCCATTGGTGCTCCAGGGTAACTCGTGTTGAAGTACTCGATCTTCGGATGCAGCGCATCGTACGAATACTTCATAAACTTCCCCCAGATGGGCGCGGCCGCGCGGCCACCCTGGCCGTTCGCGCTGTTAAAGGTAATACGTTTGTCGTCGAAGCCAACCCATACTCCCGCCGTGAATTGAGGTGTGTAGCCCATGAACCAGGCGTCGGCGTAGTTTTGGGTCGTCCCGGTTTTTCCGGCGGCGGGGTAGCGGAAATAATTCAGGACGCGCGTGCCCGTACCATAAAGTATGACATCTTCGAGTGCGGAAGTGATCTCGTGACAAACGCTCGGTTCGAGCACG
>Ga0207061_1065_pt1 | contig 29472 bp, 26 predicted proteins | sample Alteio_BWMinCont_31_FD_153275 | JGI IMG/M metagenome (GOLD analysis project Ga0207061, IMG submission 153275) | Enriched cells from forest soil in Barre Woods Harvard Forest LTER site, Petersham, Massachusetts, United States -... | ecosystem: Environmental > Terrestrial > Soil > Temperate forest >... | reverse complement strand
TCTTGCTGGAACCCGCCGCAGGCGAACGGCAATAAGCTCGTTTTCGGCCATATCACATCATTGTGAAAGCATTCTTCGGAACCGGAAACCTGGCACATTTTTAACAACGTGATGTCTTCTTCAGTTTTCGCCATACCAGCCGTGATGACAATAGGCATTGGCGCATTGATTGGCGCGATGCTCGGGTTGCGTTTCAAAGTTTTTATCTTGATTCCGGCGGTAATTCTGGCAGTGGTCGGCGTCGCTGGCATTGAATTTGCTCGCGGAGATCATGCCGGGTCTGTCCCCTTAGCTATCATTTTAACCGCCACAGCTCTTCAGGTCAGTTATTTAGTTGGGCTAATCGCACGCGCGACATTCAAGGGAATAAATATGGCCTCAGATATTCAGGCGCATATGGAAGTCGTGGGGTCTGATGGGCAACATGTCGGAATCGTCGACCACACAGAAAGCGCTGTCCAGATTGTCCTGACAGGTGACGATCCGAAAGCCGGCGGTAAGCCCCATCTCATTTCAGTTGACTGGGTCGATTTTGTAGACCGCAAAGTTCATCTTAATAAGCCATCGAGAAAGGCAGTTTCGGAATGGCAGATAGCGGCCTGAGCTTCGCTATTTGCCTTCGGTTTCAATATCTTGCAGCAAGCGCTTCCGATCATTTGGAAGATCGGTCTACGCCCGCCGAAATCGACGGCGCGGGAAGACTCGCCGGATCGAGACAGGCAAACGGTTCACGAAGCAAACGATCGCTGCATAAGCGCGCGCCGCGACAAATAACGGCTCTTTGAACATTGAGGCTCGGCACCAACGCCTACGCCCGAAACTCCCCGCCATACTTATCGGCGCTTGGGGCTTTTCTTTTGGCAACCTACCAGTTACAAGCCCCTCGCTCATAACCGGAGATACTTATGAAGAATGGAAAAAAGAGACGCGCTTGGACATCCGTGCAAGTTCGGGAACTGAAATCCTTGGCGCGAAAGAAAACGCCAGCGAGAAAAATTGCCAAGTCGCTAAAGCGCTCCGAAGGAGCGACTCGGCAAAAGGCGTTCAGCATGGGATTGTCGCTCGACTCGCGCGCTTGACGAACCAAAGCTTGAACATTTCGCAGGTCCGTTTCTTAACTATTGAGCCCCGCCACTCACGTGCGCGGGGCTCTTTCTTCGTAACTTTCGTCAACTCCCCGATGGCTCTTTACCTTGTTCGCACTATGCCCTCCAAAGGCTCAGCAATTGGACTATTCTTCTGGGACTAACAAACTATGCGGCTCCGGTTACCTTTGGGTCAGGGCCACCTCCTCTCCCTGCAGCGCTCAGCCCATTGGGTGTGCTCACCGCACAGGAGACATTCATCATGGTTTCAGATCAGGTCAGGCAACGGGCAGAAACAAGTTTCAAGCAGAAAGTGCGCGCTCGGGAAGGTCGAAAGCCAACGACCGAATATGAAGTTCAAGCTCGCGCTACTCGCGAAAAGATTGCCCGCTTGAAGGCGCTTCGATTGGCCAATGAAGCGCAAAAACTTAATTCCAGGAGCGATAAATAGCAGCTCTTTGAACTTTCGCGCTCGGCAATGCCGCCGCTCGAAAACTAAGTCCCGCCATGCGGGGCTCACCTGCGCGTTTCCGACTGTGCTGTCGTCCTCCGTTCAGTCGGCTGTTGCCGGTTCGATTGGGTTCGTCATGCTTTGACACCGGTTGTTTCGGCGCGCCAGACACTGGCTGGTCGAACGCTTCTTTGCCTGGATCCAATGGCAACGCCGCATTCTTGTCCGATGGGAATACTACCCACAGAACTTCCTCGGCTTCGTCCAGCTCGCTTGCCTGATCGTTCTCTTCAGGCGATTTTGAGATAGGTTCTAGATAACCAACCGCCAGCGCGGCGGACCCGATGCGTTACGCTCCCTCGGCGTCGGATTAAGTGCATTTTCAAAAGCTCAAGTTTCAAGTTACGCCTGACTGGCAGCCAGGAGCCCAAACGGGCGCGTTCGTGTCGAGAAACGGGACTGGGCCAACTCCAGCGTCACTACTTAAGATTGTAGTTCCAGCCTATTTATGGGCCTATTTTGAGGGAAGAAAGCTGAACAAAAGCGGTACGGTAAATCAATAGGCGGTACGGCACCATCCCAGATTGCTTTTGTTCGTCAACGTAATCGAAATTCATGATCGCGCTCACTGCGCTGTCACGCCAGTCTGCTTAATGATGGCGCCCCACTTGGCTTCCTCGCCGGCGATATCGGCGGCATAGGCTTCCGGCGTACCCGGCCGCGTCTCGGTGCCGTCGGCGCCAAGCCGTTGCCGGACGTCAACGTCGGCCAGCGCATTATTGAGCGCGGCGTTGAGTTTGGCGATAACTTCCGGCGGCGTGCCAGCTGGCGCCACGAGCCCGTAGTGCAATTCTGCCGCATAGTCGGGCAGTCCGGCCTCGGCGACAGTCGGCACGTCCGGAAACAGTGGCGAGCGCCTGGCGCCGGTCACCGCGATCGCCCGCAAATTGCCGCCGCGCACCTGGCCGACCACGCTCGCCATCGGGCAGAACATCAACGCCACGTGTCCGCCCAACAGATCGGTGATGGCCGGCGCGACGCCCTTGTAAGGAACCGCAGTGAACTTGACATCGGCCATCATGGCGAACAACAAGGCGGCGAGATGGGTGCTGGTGCCGGTTCCAGTTGAGGCGAAGTCGAGCTTGCCCGGATCTTTCCTGGCGAGCGCGATCAGTTCCGCGACCGAATGGGCCGGCACGGCCGGATTCACCAGCACGAAATTCGGGCTGGTCGCAATCAAACCGATCGGCGCAAAATCCTTTTTCGGATCGTAAGCGGCATTGGGATACAGCGACGGATTGATTGCCAGCGAGCTCGTGGCAATCAGCAAAGTATAACCGTCGGGTGCGCTTCGCGCGGCGTCGCGGGTGCCGATGGTGCTGCCGGCGCCGCCGCGGTTCTCGATTACCATTGGCTGGCCCAGACTCGAACTCATCTTGGCGGCGACGAGGCGCGCGATCACGTCATTGCCGCCGCCGGCAGGATAAGGAACGATCAGTGTGATCGGCCGCGTCGGATAATCGGCGGCTTCGGCGCGGCGCAGCATACCGATCGTGATTGCGGCGAATGCAATAATCGCCACGGCGATGGTCGCAGTATGCCTGCAAGCTCGTTTCAGCAAGTTCACGATGCCTAAAGCTTTTTGACGCCGGCCTGGTCGATGATCTCCTTGAACACCTCGATTTCCTTGGTGACTCGGGCCCAGGCGGCATCGGCACCCTGCGGGCGCACCTGGAAGCCGGACTTGAACAGCCTGTCTTTCATTTCCGGCGTGCTCAAAACCTTGAGCGTTTCAGTCTCCAGCCACTTGACGTTGGCAGGCGGCGTCTTCGCCGGCGCCAGCAAGACGCAATCGACCGCGAAGACGAAGTCCTTGTAGCCGGCCTCCTCCATGGTCGGCACGTCCGGCAGATTGGGCCAGCGGCTCTCGGCGCTGACCGCGAGGCAGCGCATGGTGCCGGCCTGAATGTGCGGCAATGCCGGCGCCAGCGAGCCCGAACTGAGCTGCACGGTGCCGCTGAGCAGCGCGGTAATGGCGTCGCCACCGCCCTTGAACACCACGTCCGAAAGTTTTGGCAATTTCTCGCGGATCTTGAGCAACTCCAACTGCAATTGTGCCGTCGTGCCGATCGGCGGCGTCGCACAATTGTATTGCTCGGGATTGGCCCGCGCCAGCGCGATGAAATCCTTCATGGTTTTTGCCGCCAGTTCCGACCTGACCACGAACGTGTTTGGCGAGGTCGCAAGCTCGCTCACTGCGACAAAATCCTTGTACGGATCGTAGGGCAGCTGGTTGTAAAGCCCGTAATTCACCGAATAGGCGTTGGTGGCGAGCAGGATGGTGTAGCCATCCGGTTCGGCATGGGCGGCGTATTCCATGCCGATATTGCCGCCGGCGCCGCCGCGATTGTCGACGATGAAGGTCTTGCCGGTCGATTGCTCGAGTGCCGCCGTCACCATGCGGGCAACGATATCGGACGGGCCGCCGGGCGTATTGGCGACCACGAACTTGACGGGGCGGTCCGGATAAGCAGCATAAGCCGAGCGCACGCGCAGCAATGCCGGCGCGGCGATGCCGGCGGCGAGCACGCCTGCGGCCTTGACGAGGCCGCGCCGAGACAGACCCGACGTCGTGGTGATTTTCGTCATGATGCTCTCCTGAATTCGGGCTGATGACGGCTTGTTGTCTGCGCCGTTCACTCGCCGAGCGTGATGCCGGCGCCGTGGATGACGGCCGACCATTTGGTCTCTTCGCGGTCGATGATCGCGGCGTGCTCTTCGGGCGTGGTCGATTCCGGCTCGCCGCCTTCGTTGATGATGCGCTTGCGCACCTCCTTGGTCGCCAGCGCCGCGCGCAATTCCTTGTTCAACCGTTCGACGATCGGCCGTGGCGTGCCGGCGGGCGCCAGCAGGCCGTAATTCAACGTCGCGTCGAAACCCGGCAGCCCGGATTCGGCGAGTGTCGGCAGTTGCGGCATCAAAGTGGAGTGCTTGGCCGAGGTCACCGCCAGCGCGCGGATATAGCCGCCGTCGAGCGCCGCGCGCGACACCGGTATAGGATTGAAGCCGACCTTGACGAAGCCGCCCATCATGTCGGTGATCAGCGGGTTCGAGCCCTTCTCCGGAATCTGCTCGACCTTGACGCCGGCCTGTTGCGCGAACAGCACCGAGGCCAAATAATTGACCGTGCCGATGCCAGGCGTGCCGACCTGATAGGGCTCCTTCGCGCTTTTCATCAGAGCGATAAGCTCGGCGACGCTGTGCACCGGCATATCCTTGTGCACCAGCAACAGCGCCGGCGCCGAGGCAATCAGTCCGAGCGGCGCGAAATCCTTGCGCGGATCGTAGCCGACGTTCTTGTAGAGGTTCGGGCCGGTGGCCAGCGTCGAGGTATAGCCGAGGATAATGGTATAGCCGTCCGGCGTGGCGTGGGCGACCTGGCGCGTGCCGACCGTGCCGCTGCCGCCGGCATTGCGGCTTTCGACAATGATCTGCTGGCCGAGTGCGGCGCTCATCGTGTCGGCGACCGAGCGTGCCATGATGTCGTTGGTGCCGCCCGGCGGCAGCGGAATGACCAGTGTGATCGGCCGGTTCGGATAATCGTCTGCCGCGACCGGCCAAGCGGTTCCGAAAGCGACGATCGTGGCAACCGTGGCTAAAACCGCCGTCAACCGCCCCCGAGCACTCTTCCCGCGCAAATCGTCCTCCACTTTTATGTTGCAGCACCTGCCGGTGCCGGCCGATAAATGTAGCCTATCCTCCGGCCGGCACGGTTATCATGCGCCGTGTCACGCTGCCGCATCAACTCCGGTATGATTGCAACGACCTCGTCCAACACCTCCCTCAGCATATTGAAGGAGCGCGACGTCCGCCTGACGTTTCGACGTTTCTCATAAGCCGGGATTGATGAGTGTCCGAGGTAACATCATTGTTGGCCGAAGCAAGGGTTTTGCGACATGATTTAATTCTGCCGCTACGTACCGCTTGTCGCGGAGCGAGGCGCGCGCGCGTGATGATGGGACAACGTTGTAACGCGCGCGTTCATGCTGTTTTAAATGAATACTTACGCCGGAGAGAAAGCCGATGAAAAAACCCATTCTAGCGCTCGCCGCGGCGCTGTGCCTGATCGCAACCGCGAAGCCGGCGCCCGCGCAGGATTGGCCGCAGCAGCCGATCCATATCATCGTGTCGTTCGGAGCCGGCGGCGGCGCCGACATCATCGGCCGCATCCTTGCCGACGCCATGCAGGAGCGGCTGGGCAAACCGGTGATCGTCGAGAACAAGCCGGGTGCCGGCGGCATTCTCGGTAATGAATTGGTCGCACACGCCACGCCCGACGGCTACACGCTCGGCATCATGACCGCGGGCCAGATCATCGCCGCGGTGACGCGCAAGGACATGCCCTACGACACCGCCGCGTTGACCCCGGTGGCCCAGGTCGCGAGCGCGAGCCTTTTGATCGCGACGCGGCCGGATTTTCCCGCCAACAATGTGAAAGAGCTGGTCGAAGCCGCCAAAGCCGATCCGGGCAAGATCGTGTTCGCGAGCCCCGGCTTCGCTGCCACCCAGCATTTTGCGGGCGAGCTGTTCAAGCAGATCGCCGGCGTGAATTTGCTCCATGTGCCGTTCCGCAGCTCGCCCGAGGCCATCAATGCGGTGCTCGGCAAACACGCCGACGTGCTGTTCGACACGGTCTCGGCGCTGATCGGCCAGGTCCAATCCGGCGCGCTCAAGGCGCTGGCCGTGACCGGCAAGGATCGCTTTCCCGCGGTGCCGAATATCCCCGCGGCGGCGGAATCCGGCGTGCTCCCCGGCTACGATGTCACGACGTGGTACGGCGTGTTCGGCCCGCCCGGCATTCCGGCAACCGTCGTCGCCAAGCTGAACAAGACGCTTAACGAGATCATCGCCGACGCCAAAGTGCGCGAGCGCCTGGTCACGGTCGGCGTGGTGGTAAAAGGCTCGACGGCAGCCGAGTTCGGCACGTTCATGACGAGCGAGTACAAGCGCTGGAACGCGGTGCGCGAGGCTGCGGGCATCGCCCAGCGGTAGGCTTCGAGTCGGCGGACCCCATGCCGGAAATGCCGCTTCAAGCTGCCGCGCCCGGCTCCTATGATGGACGCAGAAAACAGCGCGGCTACGCCCGCGACAACATCGATCTTGGGAGGAGCAGTCATGGATCGTCGTGCTTTCCTGCAATCCGGTTCGCTGGCGGCCGCCGCGGGCGCGGCAATCGCAAACGTCGTCACTCCCGCAGCAGCCGAAACGCCCGGCGCCGGGGCGCATACCCGCGACTGGTCGAACCGAAGGCCGCAAGGCGAGCCGGTGGTCAAGCGCTTCGACGAGCAGCGCTGGGTGCTCGACAACATCATCCAAGCCAACGGTATCGACTGGGATCAGGGCCGCACCGGCGCGACCCTGCGTGGCCTCGGACCGGGCGCCGCGCCGGACATGGACGAATTGCGCAAGCGCGTGAAGCGGCTGGTCGATATCTATCCGGCATTCGAAGCGCTGGCCAAAAAGCGCGAAGCGATGGGCAAGGCGGCCGAGCCAGCCGGCGACAAGGTCGCCGCGCGCGACAACTTTTTCATGGCCGCCAATTATTGGGCCTCGGCGATGTGGACCATCGACGAGGTCAACCAAAAACTCACAAGCTTGAACGACAAGAAACGCGCCGCATTCGACAAATACACGGCGCTCGCCGACCATCACATCGAATGGGTCGAGCTGCCATATCGCGGCAAAACGCTTCCGGCGATTTTTCATCTGCCGCCCAATTACCAAAGCGGCGCCAAAGTGCCGGTGATCGTGGTGGTGTCCGGCATGGACGGCTACAAGGAGCGCTCGGTGGCGCTTTACAAGGACTCCTGGATGGAGCGCGGCTACGCCGTGCTGGCTTTCGAGGGTCCGGGCTATTGGGAGCCGCCGCTGCGCGGCATTTATGTCGACGTACCGGGCTGGGCGGAGTCCGGCAAGACCGTCGCCGATTGGCTCGCCAAGCGGCCGGAGATCGATGCCGGCAAGATCGGCATGACCGGCGTCAGCTACGGCTCGTTCTTCACCGCGATCATGATGGCGGCCGACAGCCGCTACAAAGCCTGCGCGGTGAGCGGCACCTGCTACGAACCGGGCGGCGAAACGATCTTCAATCGCGCCTCGCCGACGTTCAAAAAGCGCTTCATGTTCATGTCCGGCATCACCGACGAGCGCGAGTTCGACGAATTCCGCAAGACTATCGATTGGAACGGCTACGCGCAGAAAGTCAAAGGCGCCTATCTTGTTGCCTGCGGCGAATACGACCAGCTCTGCCCGCTCGAATACACAGAAAGCTTCATGAAGGCGCTGACCGGGCCGAAGCAGCTTCTGATCTATGAAGGCGGCAATCACAGCATCGCGTTGACGTCGGCGACACAGAACGGACCCGAGCCGCGGCAGTACCAGGCCGAGTGGATAGCGGCGCGGCTCGAGGGCAAGCCGTTCGCCAGCGAACGCTGGTTCATCGGGGCCGGCGGCAATGTCGTCAAAGCGGCGATGGCGTAGAGCACCATGCACATCCCCGCAATCGCCATGGTGCTGATCGCCGCGATGGGGACCGCCAATGCCGCCGAGATCGATGCCTTCATCTCCACCGCACTCAAGACGGTCACCGACGATGTCATTCCACCGTTCGAGCGCGCGGGCGGCCACACCGTTCGCGCGTTCTTTGCGCCCCCAGGCGCCTTGCTCAAGCATTTCGAAGCCGGCGAGCCCGCGGATATTTTCCTCACCGGCCGCGAGGCGATCGACCAGTTGATCGGCGAAGGCAAGATCGTGTCCGGCCGCATCGACCTCGCCACCACCGGCATCGGCATTTGCGTGCGCAAAGGCGCGCCCAAGCCCGACGTATCGACGCCAGACGCATTCAAGCGCGCCATGCTCGAGGCGAAAACCGTGGGCTACGCATCGCCCGCCGGCGGCAGCATCGTCGGACCGCATATTCAGAAGATCTTCCAGCAACTCGGCATCGCCGAACAGATGGCCCCGAAGACAAAGCTCTCCCTCGGCGGCCCGAACGGCCGGGTCAGCGTGCTGGTGGCGAGCGGCGACGCCGAGATCGGCCTGCAGCAGGTGACAGAGCTACTGTCGAACCCCGACGTCGAGGTGATCGGTATGCTGCCGGCGGACTTGCAGCAGACCACGATGTATTCGGCCGGCATCACGGCCAGCGCCAAACTACCCGACGCTGCGCGGGCTTTGATTCAGGCGCTCGCCGCGCCATCGGCGAAGCCGATCTTCAAAGCTAAGGGGCTCGATCCGCTGTAGGGCGGCTTGGCCAACGGGCCCAGCCCGAAGTGGCCGGCCCGATGACAGGCTCGGCATAGCCCATTCTTACGGCTCTTTCTGTTCGACGTGTTTCATGGCCAAGTTTCATGGCCAAGCGCTCTCGCCGTCGCGACGCCTTGACGCCCGAGCGGTTTGCGAGTCGGCCGTTCAGCGCTTCTTTCGCTCGCGTTTGTTGAGGGCCAATCTGATTCCCTCCAACACGATGCTGTGACTACTGCGCCGCTCCTTGAACGCGACTTCCCGAAGCGCACTGTGCATCGGAATAGGCAAATAGAGGCTAGTTTGAACGAGACCTGACCTGCGCGAACGCGTCGGCAGCTTTTCAACATCATTATGCGGGACCGGCGTTGGGTCGGTTGTTGTGCGCTTGGCCATCGTGGTGCCCCCTCGAAGTTTGCGAAGCTTGTAATGCAATGGGACCGCCGGCAGCATCCGCCGCCACCTCTTCGCAATCATCATGCGGTCCGCCATTCATCGTTCAGCGCAGCGAAAAGCGGATCGGAACGGTGAAATCCTGCTGTGTCTGCGTCATGCTCGCAGGAAACGCCGGCAGTGGCTGGGCGCGCTCGATCATGGTGAGCACCTCGGCGTCGAGATCGGGATGACCGGAGCCGGTCACGATCTGCCGCGACAACACGTGACCGTCGCGATCGACGGTGAAGGAGAGCGTCACGACGCCTTGCTCGTTGCGCGCACGCGCGCCGCTCGGATAGCTCTTGTAGCGTTGCAGCTGCTTGAACAGCAGCGTCGTCCACGACGGATCGATGCGCGGTGCGGTGGCCTCGACGCGAGCCGTGTTGCGCGGTGACGGATTGGTCGGCTCGACTTTTTCGGGCGGCTTCTCCTCTGGCAGCGTGACATCGGTCGTAGTTTCCGGCGGCTTCGGTGCGTCGACCTTGGCCTGCTCCTGCTGCTCGACTTCCGGCACCGTCAGCTCGATGGCGATGGCAGTCGACTCGTCGCCAAGATCTTCGTCCGACCGCTGCTGCCGCCAATACATGTAACCGCCGATCAGGGCAGCATAGACCACGACCACGACGGCCGCCGCGACCGCCCAGCGTATGAGGTCGCGCGGATCGTCGTCCTCGAACCAGGTGAGCGCGCGCCCGCTCATTTCGCGTCCCGCGTTTCCAGCGCCACCAGCGCGATCTTGAGATAGCCAGCCGAGCGCAGATCGTTCATCACCTGCATCACATCGCCATAGTGCACGGCGCGGTCGGCGCGCAGGAAGATGCGGTCCCCCTTGTTGCCGCCGCTGACGGCATCGAGTGTCGCCGCCAGCGCGCCTGGCGTCACTGCATCGTCGCCGATCGCGAGCGTCAGGTCGGCCTTGATGGTGAGATAGATCGGCTTGTCGGGCTTTTGCTGCGGCTGCGTGTTCGACGACGGCAGATCAACCGGCACGTCGACGGTGGCAAGCGGCGCCGCCACCATGAAGATGATCAACAGCACCAGCATCACGTCGATGAACGGCACGACGTTGATGTCGTGTACCTCGGTCAGTTCGTCGGAGCCGTGATCGAGACGGATGGCCATGGCGGTTACTCGGCTGCTTGAGCGAGCGGCAGCTTGGCGCGGTCGAAATCGCGGCTGACCAGCCCCATGATCAGGGCGGAGGCGTCGCCGAGCAGCGCGCGATAATGCGTCGTCTGCCGCGCCAACGCGTTGTAAATCATGACCGCGGGGATGGCTGCGGCGAGGCCGAGCGCGGTGGCGAGCAGCGCTTGCGCGATGCCTGGCGCCACCACCGCGAGATTGGTGGTGTGCGCATTGGAAATGCCGATGAAGCTGTTCATGATGCCCCATACCGTGCCGAACAAGCCGACGAACGGTGCGGTCGAGCCGACAGTGGCGAGCACGCCGGTGCCACGGGAGATTTTTCGGCTGGTCGCCATTTCGAGGCGCTCGAGCTGCCAGGCGATGCGTTCCTTCAAGCCGTCGCCGCGGGCATTGGCGGACAGGCGAATTTCCCGTACGGCGGCCTGCATCAATTGCGCCACAGGCGTCGTGCCGTCGCGCAGTTGCTCGTTGGCCTGGGCGAGCGTCGCGGCGCCGGCAAGGATGCGAAGCCCGTCGCGCACCTCACGGCGCGCGGTGCGCAGTTCGAACGTCTTGGCGACATAGACCGTCCAGGTCACCAACGACGCGAAGGCGAGCCCGATCAGGACGCCCTTCACGAGACGATCGGCATCCTCGAACATGCCCCACGGAGTCAGGCCTTGCGGCAGTTGCGTGCGGCTCACGGATGTTTGACCGACGGGCTGATCGGTTGCCGCGGGCGCCACTGCATTCGCCGGGGCCGATGGCGCATCAGCGGCAGGCGCAGGAGAGGCTGGCGCCGCGGCAGTCGGGGCAGCCTCTGGCGCGGGAGTTGCAGCTGGTGGAGCGCCCGTCGGGGCGGTCGCCGAGGGTTGCGGCGCCGGTTCCGTGGCGTTGCCCTGAGCCAACGCCGGATGAACGAGCGACATCGCAATCAGCAGAATTGCTGGGAGCTGTGCGACGGCGTGAAGCCTTGCGGGTCTTGCCATGTCGAATCCTTTTGCTAATGAAGCCCCTTGCGGTGATTGTCCTCCGTATGTCACGCGTCTCACAATTTCTTTGACACTCCGAAGTAGCCGCGGCGCGGGCCGGGCAGCTGCACAAACACGCCGATGCCGATGCACATCCCGCGCCGGTGGTCCTACGCTGAATTGACGTTGCCTCGACTTCCCTACCATGCAACCGGCAACCGATAGTTCACGCCGGCCCGCACCAGATTGTCTTGGACGCGGCCAGTAACCGTCACGACCGGCGGACCGACTTGCGCCACAAAGAAATTTCCGGTGTCGACGTAAAGGTATTCAACACGGGCGCTGAGATCTTCGGTAATGGCAGCCTCAACGCCGCCGCCAGCCGTCCATGCACCGTGCGTGAAGGTCGTGCTAGCGGAGCCTATGGCTCCGACATTCACGGTGGAAACAAGCTGCGTGGCTGCGCCGCCCGCCGTGACATACAGCAAGATCCGATCGAACGCGTATCCGACCCGGCCCCGTAATGTTCCGATCCACGGCATTTGCGCTGTGCCGGCAATGCCTGTTCCGGTGACCGATTTAGTGGTCATGGTACCGTCGAAGTCGGCTTCAACGCCCAACACGAGAGCGCCGGTTTGGTAATTGGCCCCGAACTGGAAACCACCAATGCCGCCCGGCAGATTCGCGCTGGCTGTTCCGCCGCCGCCGGAGGCCGTCTCAGTGACCTTCGCTGAGGTATAGCCGGCATTGAGACCGATATAGAGACCGGACCAACTGTACGGTACCGGCGCAAGCGGCGGCGTCGATAAGTCGGCCCCCCACGCCAGCTCGGTGACGGCCAAAAGGCCGACGACCGCCGCGACGGCGCGCACGCCGCAATGGCCCAGGCGCGTTAGACGAAGGCTAGTCGAGGCAGCCCGTCCAGTCACCATCTCACTCGCATTGGCGTTGATCGTCATCATGGTCATCCCCTCATGCAACATTCACACAACTCTACTGGCTGCGCTCCGACCTCAGATTTTCTTCGAAATACCGAAGTAATAGCCGCGACGCGGGCCGTATTGCGGCGCGAATACGCCGATGCCGGTGCCGCTTCTGAGCTGATAGACGGTGTCAAACAGATTGACGATGTCGAAGCGCACCGTCAGCGGCTTGCCGTCCGGCATGGCGAATTCGTGCGCGATGCTGGTGTTAAACTGCGCATAGGGCGGTTCGGTACCGATATTGGCGTCGCCGGTGCGCAGCCCCGAGCCGTAGATCATGTCGGCTGAGACTTTTGTTCCGCACAATGAATCCAACCACGTCTCGCCGGGGGTCGAAGGCCGGCCGCAAAATTGATAGATCGCCCCAGCCGAGCCGGTCACAAGCTGGGTGTGATCGGTGTAGATCCAGTGTGTCGCGAGGTATTGGAACCGGGTCAAGCCGCCGAGGTCGGCGAGCGGAACGGTGTTGTCGATCAGGTATTGGTTCGACACCACGTCGGTGGCTCGCTCTTCGCCGACAGCGAGGTTGGCGTAGGCCTGGAAATTGCCGCTGTGGTATTTGGCGGAAAACTCAACGCCTTCGACGTAGGCTTTGGCGTAATTGAAGGCGCTGAGCACCAGCGCCTGGCCAAACGTGCCATTGTCGATAAGGTCTTTTGCGAGTTTGTAATAGGCGTCGAGGCCGACATCAAGCGTGGGGCAGTCTTTGGCCGCGGCGTTATAGCATTTGAACGGTATCTTCTGATCGATGCCGGCATCGAAATTGTGCGACCGCTCCGGCAGCACCGGGTCTGCCAAGCCGGGTGTCGTTCCGGTCGTGTTGTTGAACAGGTTATTGTTGAACGGCGCCGCCTCGACCAGCACCGGCGGCGTGAAGTAGCGGGCATAGCCGGCATGGAAGGTGGTGTACGCGAACGGCTTGTAGGTGAAGCTCAACCGCGGGCTCAGTTGGTTGGCATCGGTAAATTGCCACATCTGGTCGAAGCGCAGCCCGGCATTCATGGTCAGCTGGTTGGTGATCTTCCACTCGTCTTGGGCATAGACGCCGGCGAGCCAGGCGAGCTTTGAAACGTCGTCGGTGATCGTCTCGGGCGCTGCGGGTTCGGTGCCGTTGCACGCCATGCAGGGCTGGACGATCGATGAATTGTCCACCCAGGCCTGTTCGGCGCTGACGGTAAAGCCGGCGCGAAGCGTATGCGCGGCGTTGATCACATACGAGCCGTCGCCCTGGATGCCGTTGCTATAGGATTGACGGCTGACGTCCGAGGCGATGCCGTTCAATAACAGGTCGCCGGCCGGGTCCGGCATGAAGTGCAATTGATTGTAGCGGGTGAAATAGGACAATTGCCCGTCGAAGCCATTCACCGATCGTTGCAGCGCCAGCACGCCGTATTCGGTCTGCTCGAATTGGTTCTCGTTGAGCTGCGCCGAATTGAAGGTGGAGACTCCGAACACGGGAGGGGTAACCGCGGCGTTCAGGGCCGCGCCGGGGACGTTCGGAATCTGGAAATTGTTGACCGCGGTTCCGGCGATCAGGCTTAGGCGCGTATAGGGGTCGACGAAGGTCGACATGTAAGCGAAGCCTTTTTCCTGCGACGAGAAATCGTGGATGGCGTTGAGCGTCGGCAGCGGATTTTCGATGCTCTCGGTGGTCTGCAGATAACGGCCGGTGAAGAAATATTGCACGCCGGGAAAGCAGTCCTTGTTGGATCCTGAGGACGGCGGCGCCTTGGTCACCGTCGACGATGACGTTGTCGGACAGTTGCCGCCGAACGTGCCGCCATATTCGATGCTCGGCGTGATGGTGCCGCGGCTGCCGCCGTAGAGGCTGACGCTGCCGCTATTGTTGAAAACATCGGAACGGATCGTGATGTCGACGAGACCCACCGTGCGCAGCCCGAATTCCGCCGGCAGCGCGCCGGTGACCAGCGCGATAGTGCCGATCCAGCTGGTGTCCAGAACGCTGCTGAAGCCGGTGACGCCGTCGGGCAACATGACCCCGTTGATGCGGAACTGCACATTGGCGTGATCGTTGCGGACATGCAGAAGACCGTTCGCCGCCGAATCCTGCGACACGCCCGGCGCCTGCAACAGCACCTTCTCGACCGTCGCGTTGGTGCCTTGCGGCAGCGCGTCGATGGTGGCGTGGGTCTGCGTGCTCGATGTCGTGCCGAAGGTCGTATAGAGATTGCTGCGGCCCTGGTCGAAGGCATTGTTCTTCGCCGCGAGCTGTTCGGCCGGCGTCAGCGGCGCTACCACCGGCGCGGTGGCGGCCTGACGAGCCGGCGCCGGGTGCGGTTTCGGTTTTGCTCTGGTGCTGGTGACCTCGACCTCGGGAAGCTTGGCTTGCGCGAAAGCCACATCGTTGAAGCCGATCAAGACGAGCAGCGCTGAACTGCCGAGCAAATAGGTGCAACACGAACGATGAATGTGGATAGCCATGGCACTCTAACTCCAAATCCAGCAAGCGACGACTGAATGGCCGGCAAATCGGCGGCGGTGCTGTGGCGACAAATCGAGGACAAGTGAGAGCTGCCGCATTCAAGCTTGCGGTCATCGCTAGCGCGGTCAAAAATCAGGAATTGAGCGCAACGATGCCGAAGCTCAGCACCAACCGGCAATCAGGCGGTCGGAGGGGCGCGGGATTGGAACGCAGCGCGGCGCGGCTCGACGAAAATCGAGGTCAGGCGATCGAGTTCCAGGACGGCGCGCGAGGCGACCGGGAGCGGCAGGCGCGGCGCCTCGGCGGCGAACGAGTTGTTAAGCAACTGCACAGTCGCGCAGATTGCGCAGAAATCGTCGCTTTGGTTGTACGCCTGATCGGTCGAAAGCGACTGGACTTTTTCCGGCGCAGGCAGCGCGCTTAGCGTCGACGATGAGACGCCGGCCAGTGAGCCGTAAATGTCCTGCGGATGGATGTGGCCAAAGGCAAGAACCAACTGCAGGGCCAGCGCAAACAGCGCTAGCCGCCCACCCGTCTTCCTGTTCGACCTGAACCAGCGCATGTCGCAGTCCGGACGATTCCCACAGCTTCGGCCGCAACGATAATGTTACTTTGTAACATTGGGCAAGAGCTAAATTGTGGCAATCTGTCTTGCCGGGCAAAGTGTGCTCAATTTGCTACACACAACGCCGTTCATCGCGCCGTGTCGGAAAAAGGGTCATCTGTCTCGAAATGAAAGTGTTCACAGTCGCTTTCAGCGTCCACCATGCTTATCAGTTTTCCCTCATCGCTACGACTCCTACGGTCGCCGCGCTCGGCCTCGCTGCCGGAGCTGCACTGCGGCGAAGTCTCGCCATAATCGGGCGCTTCGGGTCTTTGGCTGTGTAAAAGCGCGGAGACGCGCAGCCGCGATAGAATGAGCTGGCCATTGCATCGGGTGAAGCGATCCGCCTTCCCCCGATGTGATCAGCTTGGTTATATGCGCGGCGGGTCCGGAGTATTCTCGCGATGAATTCGCGTCCTGTCGTTCTGTTTATTGTGCATCCGTGGGGCGGCGGCACGACCCGCTTCGCGAGCGAATTGGCCGACTTGATCTCGGACCGAGTCGACGTGGTCTGGGCCGGGGAGTCGAAAACAAGACGTTGTATATCTCAAAGCGCCGACCTTATTTCACCGAGCAAAGTTTCGACCTTGCGGCGGGGCTCGACGCGCCGTTGCATGCACTCACTGCATTTAAGCCCAGCCGCGTGAATATTATTCACACGATCGGATTGCAGCGATACATCGCCGCGCCAATCGAGCGGTTCGCCGTGCCTTATGATGTGACGTTTACCGACTACCATCATTTTTCCGAGCGGCCGCATTTCGAGAATGATAGGGGATGTTTCATTGGCGACGCGGTGGTGGCGCCGATAGCGCACACTGCGCGCGACAGCATTTCTCCACTTCTGCGCAGGGCCGAACGGCATCGCGGTGTCCGCGGACTTGGCGCGCCAGATTGGGCAATTCATGCCGGGATTTCCGGTGATCCCCGTACGCATTTTGCGATTGGGATTGGGCGCCCGACTATGTCGACGCCATGTGGCGAATGCTCCGGCATGAAACGGCCAAAAAGTATGTCCTAGCCTCCGGAATATCCCACTCGCTCGAGGAATTCGTCGCAGCGGCGTTCAACGAAGTGAAGCTCGACTGGCGCGACCATGTCGACCATGCCCCCTCGCTCGCTCGCTCGCTCGCCCAACCGAAGTTGCCTGTTCCGCCGGCAACGCGGCGAAGGCCAACCGATTGCTCGGTTGGCAGCCGAAAGTCGGATTTGCCGAGATAGTCGCGCGGATGGTTTGTGCCGAGCGCGAAGGGGCGCGGGCCGTCTCGGCAATGGCGTGAATGAGATGGGACCACAAGTATTCTGGGTTCTCGGACCTTTGCCGGCGCTGTCGTCGGTCTCATCAGCGGCGATCCCGAGGCACTTTGGCCCTGACATGCGAGCTTGGACTTCCGCTTCTTACCCGAAAGCGAGTGACGCAATGGGGGCAACAGCCCAGGCGAGGCCACGCCCGGACTACTGACCGCAGCTGAGCAAGCGGTCAGCCAGGCGACAACGATTGAGCGGCTTACCGGTGACGTCAAACAACGTGCCGGTCCAATCGGATTCGTCGACGCGGTCCCACACCATGTAGGCGAAGCCGGAAACGGTCACGGCGGCGACAGCCTTGAGGCCATTGACTTCGGCGCCCGCGACGCTCGCCGTCGGCATGCCTGCGAGATTGTCTCCGCCGGTTCCGACCACAAGCTGCGGCGGACGCGCGCCGCCAAAATCCAAGGCTTGAAAGAAATGAATGTGGCCGCCGACATACATGCGCACGCCTGCCGGCATGTCGGCGCCGAGCGCGGCTTGCAAAATGTGATTTGAAACGATGTTGACCTGCGGATCGCGCGGTTTGGCGAGCATTGCGTTGACCGGCTTATGCGTTGCGAGCCACGCATTGGCGGGGATCTTGGCGCGCACGTCGTTGAATTGACGGCGCAGGACCGGAACCTGGTCGCTATCCACTCCACCGCGATCGTCGACCTTGGCGCTGTCAACCACGACGATGCCGAAATCGCCGAGCCGTATCACGTAATCCCCGGTCAGATCGCGACACTCTGTGCCTATCGGCGATGGATCGAGAAAGCGGAACCAACCTTCGCCGGCGCGGCTGCAATCTTCGTGATTGCCCCGGACCATGATCCAAGGCGCGGCAGCAAATAGCGGCGCTGCCGGCTGGAAAAAGTCGGTGTACCAGGCGTCCCACCCATAGCCATAAGGGCTTCCCGCACAGCCGGCATCGTCGGCAGGGCAAGGGCTCTCGCGGTACTCGTAGTCGCCGACATGGATGACGAGATCGGGACGGGTAGCGGCCGCGGCCGCGGCGATCGTCGGGAATGGCCAGGATTTGGCATCGTTGCAGGCCTGTGTGGGAGCGCCGGTCAGCATGCGGCAACCGGTATCGCCGAACATCACAATGCGCTGCGGATTGGCGCGGGGCAGCGCCAGCGGTTTGCCGTCGAGCATGCCGGCCACGGCGCCGGCCGGAACCGCGACTTCACAGCCGCGCACCGCAAATTGCGCCGGCTTGACATTGCCAAATTTGGCGGACGGGTCGGAGCGCATGGTCATGGGCACCGTGGTGCCGTCGAAAACAACGGACGGGCATGACGCATCGTCGATGATCGCCCGCACGCTGGAATTCCCATCGGTTCCAAGCTCAACCCACTGCGACAGGACGTTGGCCTTCACCTGCTGCGGCGCAGCCAACGCCAACAGCCCGGAGACGGCAACGCCGACGATGCCCAGTGCGCGCCAATGAAGTGTCATGTCCGGCCTCCCAAACGCCAACCCTAAGAATCGAGTGCGACCGCAGTTTGACCGGCCACTTTTACTTCGGTCAGCAAGCCCAAGGTGCAAAAACCTGCATCCTACCAGCGGGAGTTTGCCTGGTGCAGCGCGCCAATTTCGGCGCGGCAATTTCGGCTCAGGGTCATGGCTGGGCAAAAGCGCGGAGACGCGCAACTGCGAAAGAACGCTTCGCCTACTTCGTCACGATGTCTTTGTAGATCGTGCCATCCTTCATGATGACGAGAAAGTTCCTGTCTGGATCTGCAACAAGCTTGATATTTTCCAGCGGATTGCCGTCGACCAGCAGCAAATCGGCGATGGCGCCCTCTTCGACCACACCAAGTTTGCCGGGATAGGGATTGATAAATCCGGAAAGTGCCATCAACGCGCCGTTGTCGGCGGTGGCCATTTTGAGCGCTTCGGCGGGCGTATACCAGCGGACCATCTTGGCCAATATCGCCCCCTGCCGCGTGGTAAGCCTCGCGTCGAACAAAATGTCCGTGCCAAAAGCCGTTTTGACATTGTATTTCTTCGCAAGCTTGTAAGCGTTGTCGGTTCCGGCGAAGACTTCCAGCGCCTTTTTCTGCGACACCGGATTCACGAGCGGTGGCGCATCTTCATCATCCAGAAGCGGCTGCAAGCTCCACCAGATTCCATTGTCCGCAAGCAGCTTGGCGGTCGGTTCGTCGATCAACTGACCGTGCTCGATACACTTGACGCCGGCGGCGAGCGCCTGCCGAATTGCGCGCGGTGTATAAGCATGGACCGTGACATAGGTGCCCCAATTGTCGGCTGCCTCAACGGCGGCGCGAATTTCCGGTTCGGTGTACTGCGTCGACTCGATCGGATTGTAGGGCGAGGCGACGCCGCCGCCGGCCATGAGCTTGATCTGGCTGGCGCCCTGCCGCAGCTGCTCTCTGGTTCGCAACCGGACTTCATCGGGGCTGTCGGCAATGGCTGCGATGCCCTCGATTTCGGAATGGCTCAGCGGACCGCCGGGCAGCCGCGGGACCTCGAACGAGAACCTGAAGTCTCCATGTCCTGAGGTTTGCGAGATAAAAGCGCCCGAGGGATAGATGCGCGGGCCAATCATGACTCCCTCGTCGATGGCGCGCTTGAGACCAAAGACAGGACCGCCAAGGTCACGCACTGTGGTGAAGCCCCTCATCAATGTCGCTTCAGCCTGCCGGGCGGCCAGGAGCTGCAGATAGTTCGGATCGGCGGTCATAAGGACCATCTGGGGCGTTGCCGCCATGAATGCGTGCCAATGAGCGTCAATCAGGCCCGGCATCAGTACTCGCCCGCCCGCCGCTATAGTCCGGACGTTGGCGTCGACGGCGATGGGGCTTACCGATATGCGCTCAATGGTGCCGCCTTTGACCAGCACATTGGAAGGAGCCGACAGCGTGCTACTGCTGCCATCAAAGATGCGGACGTTCTGAAAAAGCGTTGTTCCGCCGCTGACCGGGGTGGCGAAAGATTCCAAGCCTGGCGCTTCCAAATCCGCATCGCCTTGCGCGAAACTCACCCGGCACGGCCCGACCACGAGTGACGCAGCGAGAATGAGCGGCACACCTAGCACGAATTTCAATATCCGGATCATCATTGCGCCGATCTCCATTGCGAACCTCGAGTCGTCAAGAATTCTGGACTTTCGGTCACCGCGGTCCAGCGGCGCCGAGGGCCGCCAACATATCCTAGTCAAGGATTCCGGCGGCGTGGCGGAATAGATCGCAAGCAACGGTAATGAGCCATCGGAACCAACCAATGAATATGAATATCATATGACTCAGCGAGAATGACCGCATGGGATAAAATGCCGTTACTTCTCGGATAACTCCGGCTAACTTGGTCAGTGCCACTGCCAGATTCTACGCCGAGGGATCGGAGTTGTGATCGCCCATGCACTATCCGGTTCGGCACTATGTCACTGCGTCGTGCCCGTGACCCATCGATCTCATTTTTGCGGGAGCGAGCCGGGTCGGCGTTCAGATTTGGCCTGCGGCGGCGGGACTAGTCGTCCGCCACAGGGGAGTTCGCCGTCCACCGCCCCCGTGAGCAAGGCGAGGTTGGCATGCGCTGGGTCTATCTGATTGTCATAATTGTGTTCGTGGCCGCGATCGTGGCGTTCGCCATTCAGAACCGCGAGCTGGTCACGATGTCCTTCCCGGGTTTGAGCGTCCGTGCGCCGCTCGCGGTTATGGCCGTCATCGTCTACGTCTTAGGAGCCATAACGGGCGGCAGCCTGTTCGCGTTGCTGCGTAGATCGGTCCAAGCGACCAGGTCGATGCGGTCCTCGACATCGTAACTGCGGCGGATGCATGCAATGGATCGGAATCCGGTACTGATCGATCTTGCCCTGCAAGGTGGCGGTTCTCACGGAGCGTTCACGTGGGGCGTATTGGACCGCCTTCTCGAAGAGCCGCGACTTCGCATCGTGGCGATATCCGGCACGTCGGCGGGCGCAATGAATGCCGCGGTGTTGGCCGACGGATGGACGGACGGCGGAGCCGAAGGCGCACGCGCGGCGCTTGATAAATATTGGCAACGTGTGTCGCGCGCCGCGGCGTTCAGCCCGCTGCAGCGCTCGCCCTTGGATCGCCTCATGGGCCAGTGGACGCTCGATACATCTCCGGCCTATATCGCAATGGACCTGATGTCGCGGGTGCTTTCGCCCTACGACCTCAATCCACTCGGCTTCAATCCGCTGCGGAACATCCTCGTTGAGAGCATCGATTTCGATCGTCTGGCGCGCTCGCCGATCAAGCTGTTCGTCACCGCGACGAATGTGCGAACCGGCCGCGGGCACATATTTCGAAACCCGGAGATCACGGCCGATGTCCTGCTCGCCTCAGCGTGTCTACCGACGATGTTCCGAGCGATCGAAATCGACGGCGAAGCCTACTGGGATGGAGGCTTCGTCGGGAACCCCACCATCACGCCGCTGATCCGGGAGAGCGACGCCCACGATACAATCCTGGTGCAGATCAACCCGCGCGAACGGCTGGACACGCCGCGCTCGGCCGCGGATATCCTCAATCGGCTCAACGAGATTTCATTCAATTCGCCGCTGATGAAAGAGCTCCGCATGATCGCTCTGCTGCGCCAGGTGGCCGATCCTGGAACGGGAGAGGGCGCGCGCTGGGCCCAGATGCGGATGCATCGGATCAGGACCGATATATTGGCCCAATTCGGCGCCTCCTCGAAGCTCAACGCCGAATGGGACTTCGTGGCCATGCTGCGGACGGAAGGGCGCAAGGCCGCAAGCGAGTTCCTGATTACAAGCGGCGACGACCTCGGCCAGCGCTCGACGGCCGATCTGGACGTACTGCTGGCGGAGTGCTGAACCATGGGCCTCCTAGGCATCCTTGTCGGCCTTGGTCTCCTGGTCTGGCTCGCCTTCCGAGGCTGGAGCGTCCTGCTGCTGGCGCCTGCCGCCGCGCTCGTCGCCGCATTGTTCGGCGGCGAACCCCTGCTCGCCAATTGGACTCAGATTTTCATGGGCAGCGCGGCCCGCTTCTTGGCTCAGTTCTTCCCGCTGTTCCTCCTCGGCGCCGTATTCGGCAAGCTCATGGACGACAGCGGCTCGGTGTCGGCCGTCGCTAATTTCATGACTGAAAGTCTGGGCGAGCGCCATGTGATGCTCGCGGTCGTGCTCGCGGGGGCTCTGGTCACCTACGGTGGCGTCAGTTTGTTTGTCGCCTTCTTTGTGCTCGCCCCCATGGCCCGAGCGCTATTCCGGGCGGCGGCTATCCCCCGCCGCCTGATGCCGGCCGCCATCATACTTGGCACCTCGACTTTCACCATGTCGGCTTTGCCGGGCACGCCGTCGATCCAAAACGCAATCCCGATGCCATTTTTCGGCACCACGCCCTTTGCGGCGCCCGGCCTCGGTATCGTCGCCTCGCTCATCATGCTTGGCTTCGGACTGTGGTGGCTGAGACGGGCCGAGAGCTCTGCCCGCCTCTCGGGCGAGGGCTATGGAGCGGAGGCATCGGGCAGCGTTGAAGCCGCGGCGGACGACGAACTGGTGCGCGAGCGGGCCACCACGGCGCGCGAGTTCGATCCGGCCGAGATCAATCACGGGCATCGCAGTGACTCCGTTCCGTCCATCCTTATTGCCGCATTGCCGCTCGCGGTGGTGGTCCTGGTCAACCTGACGATGTCACTTTTTGTTCTGCGCCGGTTGGACTTCTCATTCCTGGCCGAACAACGCTGGGGTGGCACGTCGGTCTCCGCCGTTGCCGGAGTTTGGTCCGTCGTGGTCGCACTCGCAGCCGCGATCGCAACAGTCATCGCTTTCAACCGCGGCCGCCTGCCGGCGCTGCGCGAGAGCATGGATGCCGGCGCCAATGCATCCGTGTTGCCGGCGCTCAGCGTTGCGAGCCTCGTCGGGTTTGGGGCCGTCATCGCTGCGCTGCCGGCTTTCGCGGTGGTGCGCGATTGGGTGCTGGCGATCGAAGGCGGCCCCCTTGTATCACTAGCCGTGGCAACCAACGTGCTGGCCGCGCTTACCGGCTCGGCATCCGGCGGATTGACGATTGCGCTTGATGCGCTGGGGCAAACCTATATGACGATCGCGGCGCAAACCGGCATCGATCCTGCGCTGATGCACCGCGTCGCGGTCATCGGCTCGGGAACGCTTGACATCCTGCCGCACAACGGTGCGGTAGTGACGCTGCTCGCTGTCTGCGGATCGACACATCGCGAGAGTTATTTCGACATCGTCATAGTGGGGATTGTGGGTGCCATTCTCGCTTTGGTCGCGGTCATTCTGCTTGGCACTGCATTTGGATCGTTCTAGGCATCGCGCCTGGCCTCGAGCAGACCGGTGACACCAACAATCGACCCTCGCCGCGGCGATATCGAGGATGACGCATCCAGCCCAAAGCGTCGCTCGATGCTTTCTCTCGCCGGCAGCCTTTTGGTTGAGATCAGCCTACCGAAACTGCTGGTGGCCTGGTTGTTGCTGATCGTCTTCCCTGGATTGATGCTCGGCCTCGCGCCGATCGTTGCGTCGATCTGGTTCGGCAAGATTACCGACAGGATCGCATATTCGTTGACCGAAATATGGTCTGCGATTTTCATCGCTTTCTTCGTGGGCCTTGGCTGGTTTGGCGGCCGCAGAGTCTTTCAACTGGCCGAGCGCAGCTTCTGGTCGCTCAATTCGCTGGCGGTCCAGCCCTGCTACACGGTGTGTCGCGAGGCGTTGCGTCATCTTCTCAGCCTCCGGACGGACCAAGGCGGCAGGATCGAGGTGCCGACGCTGCACGCGACCACCGCCGTGTTGTCAGGTCTCATCATTTGCACGATCGCGCTGTTGGCTCTGCTATTTGCCTGGCCGAGCGCGCATCTGCTGAGCGACTCCACGATCCTGAGCACGCCGAAGCGCCTCGCCATCGTGGCGCTCGCCAATAGCGTCGTGATCGTGAGTGCCTACGTGGCCGCGGCCGCGCTGATTTGGGCCATCGCCGACGCGACGATGGACCCGCCTCGCGATCTTGAAGACTATGACGTCACTCCCGATCGGGGTCGTAGCTGGCGCATCGTCCATCTGTCGGACATTCACACCGTCGGCGAGCGCTATGGCTTCCGAATCGAGAGCGGCAGATCGGGGCCGCGCGGCAACGAGCGCCTGAGACAGTTGCTGGCGCAGTTGGATGCGCTGCACGCGGCCGAGCCGCTCCATGCCATCCTGATTACGGGCGACATGACTGACGCGGGTCGATCGACCGAATGGGCGGAGTTCTTCGAGGCTATCGCGTGGTATCCCGGCCTTACCGGAATAATGCTGATTTTGCCCGGCAACCACGATCTCAATATCGTCGATCGTGCCAATCCGGCACGCCTCGACCTGCCGACGAGCCAGAACAAGAAGCTGCGCAAGGTGCGGATGTTGTCCGCGATGGTCGCGGTCCAAGGCGCGCGTGTGCGTCTGGTGGATCAAAAACGCGGCCGATTGGGCGAGAGTCTGGCGGCAGCGCTGGCGCCGCATCTTGGCAATGTCGTTGCGTTCGCCGAGGCCGGAAAACCCCGCATGACGAACGAGTTGTCGGAGTTGTGGAACTGCGTATTTCCAATGGTGTTGCCGCCCGATCGGGACGACGGCCTCGGCGTGATCCTGTTGAACTCGAACGCGGATACCCATTTTTCCTTCACCAACGCCCTCGGCATGATGCCGGCAGAACAGGTCCGCGGCATCGCAATCGCCAGCCGCCAATATCCTCAAGCCTGCTGGCTGATCGCGCTCCATCATCATGTCGTCGAATACCCTCACCCTGCGAAGGCTCTGTCGGAACGCATCGGGACGGCTTTGGTCAACGGCAATTGGTTCGTTCGCGCTTTGCGGTTCCTGGCCGGCCGTGCGGTGTTGATGCACGGTCATCGCCACGTCGATTGGATTGGGACATGCTGCGGACTTCGGATCGTGTCTGCTCCATCCCCGGTCATGGATGCGACGGATGACCAGGACACCTGCTTTTATTTGCACACCTTGGCCGTGGGGCAGGATGGCCGGCTCAGGCTGTTGCCGCCGCGGCGCGTCACCGTCGCAGGCCAGATAGACACCGACGAGCGAGCGGAAATCCCGTCGCAATGAAGCATCCGTCCACTTAAACCGTCACGTCGTCCCGCCCCGAAAGGAGCCTTGCCACCCATTTCGAAGACTTGTGTTCGCCGCAAATGGCCAGAAACGCAATCACGATGGGGACGCCGATAAACGCTCCCGGGATACCCCACAGAAAGCTCCAGAAAAATACCGCGAACAGAATCAAGAACGGCGACACTGAAAGAGCGGCGCCTGCGATCCGCGGCTCAAGATAGCTCCCGATCAGGAACTGGATGAGATTAAGGCAAACGAATACGGTCAGGGCAATCTCCCATGAACCGAACTGCGCAATGGCGAAGAGTGTGGGAAAGACCGTCGCGACGGCAGGACCTATGAACGGTATGTAGTTGAGCACGAATGCGATGACCCCCCACGCCGTCGCCAATTCGAGACCGGCAAGCAAAACGGCTCCCCAAATCACTACACCCGTCAGGAGGCTCATCACGCTGCGAACGAGCATGTATCTCTGAAGTTTCGCGGCAATGTCGCTTCCAGCTTGCGATAGCGAGTCCGCAATTGCTTTGTTTTCAATACGCCAGATATTGCGCTTCGTAACATCGACTTCGAGCAATCCGAGCAATGTGAACACGAAGGCGATTATCATAAATGAAATGAAGGCATTCAACCGGCCGCCGATCGCCCGAACCGTGCGAATGACCCAGCTCACGTTGAAATTATCAGCCACCTGGCTCGATACCGAAATGCCATGCTGTTCCAGCCAATCGTTACTTTGCGTGTAGAGCGTTTGAAAGCGGACCGAGTTGATCACCAGCCACTGGCCGATCCTGCTAAAAGCCCAGATCATCAGCAACGCCAACACGACGATGACCGCTAAGATCACAAGAAGGGTGACGATGAGTGCCAGGAGCTTTGGGATTTTCGCCTGAAGCGAACGTTGGAGCGGCCATACGATAGCGATGATGAATAGCGCGAACACAATGGGCGCAAAAACAGCACGAGCAAGGTAGAGGGCGGCAAAGACAAGGATTGCGGCGCAGATTCCAAGCAAGGTTCGGGTGGTCCGATCTTGTGGCATGCCGTAGCTCTCAGCTCGGCCGCGCCGGCACCTGACCGGCGTACCAATCGTAGATCTGCTGCCCGGTCCAGTGCACCACGTTGTGGCGGTTGATGTAGTCGTACAGCTCTTCGAAATATTTGATGCGATGGGCGGCGCCGGTGACATAAGGATGCACGCCGATCGCCATGACGCGGGCCGAGTCCGCGCTTTCCGCGTAAAGCCGGTCGAAGGCGTCGATGGTTCGCTTGAGCAGCACGTCGGATTCGTGGTGGTGCGAGATCATCAGCGTAATGTCGTTGATCTCGGCGCTGTAGGGTACGGCGAGGATCGGACCGTGCTTGGTTTTCACCCAGAGTGGCTGGTCGTCGAGGATCCAATCGCCGAACCAGGTCAGGCCGCATTCCGTGACGTAATCCAGGGTGTCGAAGGTCTGGCCGCGGCCCGGACCGAGCCAGCCGGTCGGCCGCTTGCCGGTAAATTTCTCGATCGTGTCGCACGATTGCTTGATGACGGCGCGCTGGTCCTCGATCTGCTGGATCGGCATCTGCACATAGGCGTGCGCCATGAATTCCCAACCGGCATCGCGCGCCGCGGCGGCAACCTCCGGATAGGTCTCGCAGACCTTGGCGTTGATCGACATGGTCGGGGTGACGCCGGCGCTTTGCAGCGCGCGCTTGAGCCGCCAGAAGCCGACCCGCATGCCGTATTCGTACCAGGTCCAGTTCGGCATATCGGGGATCGGCGTCTGCCCCATCGGCGGCTGCGACAACTGCCGCGCCATCGGCCGCGTGATCTCCCATTCCTCGATATTGACCACCGACCAGACGATCATGCGCGCCTTGCCCGGCAGCCTGAGCGGCGGCCGGGTGAACGGCGAGGAATAGGACAGGCGCTCGCGCGGCAAGGTCATGACATAATCATTGTAGGCATCCGGCCGCACGCTCGGCAATCGGACAGGAGAACAGACGATGGACGACAAAGACCTTTATGATCGCGGGCTGAAGCTGCGCACGGAGATATTCGGCCGCGAGGCGGTGGAAAAGCGCATGAACGCGTTCGGCGAGTTCGGCCATCCGCTGCAGCACATCATCAACGCCTACGCCTATGGCGACGTCTGGCAGCGCACCGCATTGCCGCCGGCGACAAAATCGCTGGTCATGATCGCCATGATGGCGGCGGCGAAGCAGCCCAACGAGCTCGGCGTCCACCTGCGCGGCGCATTGAAGAACGGCTGCACGCCGGAGCAAATCCAGGAGGTGCTACTGCTGCTCACGCTCTATTGCGGCATTCCGTCCGCGATCGACGCGCACCGCATCGCCGCCGACGTGCTGCGCGAGCACATCGCCGCTTCGTGAGGGCCCGCGGCAGCGGCCGTCACTTGGTTGCAATCGCCAGCAGACCTGGAACGCCAGGCGCGAGCTTGATCCGAGTGACGGAAATCTCGCTTGTCGCGAATCCACCGCAGATGAGCAAGTCTGCCAGTCCGCGCATATCGAAAAGCTCATGCGTTGAAGACTGAGTGAATTTCCAGCGTGTCATCGCGGATCGATCCGTTGCGATGATGACAATCCGCCCGCCCGGACGCAGCACCCGCCTTGCTTCGCGCATGCCCGCTTCGCCCGCGAAATAGACGACATGGACCGCGAGAACTCCATCGACTGCATTGTCCCGCCAAGGCAATGCATCGATACCGCCCCGCACCAGGTGAACACGTCTCCGCCGAATGGCATGCCGGTTATGGCGCGCGGCTCGAGCGAGCATGATCGCGGAATGATCCAGTCCCAAGATGAGACCTTGCCCGGCCATTGCTGCCAGAACCCTCAACGCCGGTCCCGATCCGCAGCCGAGATCCAGGACCGTGTTGTCAGGCGAACAATCCAGCGCACGGATCGCGATCCGATTGGACCGCCGGTTTGCGAGTGCCATCAGGCGGGCGATCAGCCTGCCGCCGAAGCCCGACGGATTGCGCAACTGCCGGCCGATGGCCGCCCAGATTTGAGAGTGCGGCACGGGACTCTTGTCCCGGCGTCATGTTGCCGTGAAATCAGTTGCTCGGCATCTTGGCCAGGTCTTCCTGGATAACAAGGCGTCGCGATTTATCCCAGATCGGACGCTCGGGATGGGGTGGCAGCGACAAGGCATGCTTGAAGATTTGCTGAGCCGCCGGATATTCTTTCTGCTCATAGAGAAAGTCGCCATAGAAATAATTGGCGTCGAGACCGTCCGGCGCGTATTTGACGGCTTCCTGGAGCAATTGCCTGCCTTTGACCTTGTCGCCGAACCCGACCGGGAATCCGGGCACGCGGTAATAAAGAACCCCGAGGCTGGCTGGAGCGCCGGCATCCAATATGGCCGGATTTGACTTTGCCAACGGCTCCAATATCTCGCGTGCACGTTTGGCAAAACTCAGCGCCTTGAAGGGGCTGCCGTTCTCGCTCGCCATCGACGCCTGCTCGCTGATTATGATGCCGTGCCAGATCATCGCTTCAGGACGGTTCTGATATTGCTGCACCAGAGCAGCTGCACGGTCCGCCAAGGCCGCCATCTGCTTTTCCTGAAGGTCCTTATCGGTTTCTTCGAATTTGATGTGCTCCCAATCCAGCGCGATTTTCAGAATGTCGGCATTGAGCGCCGGATTGTCGGCCGCACGGCCGTACGTCGGCAATGCCAAGCAGAGCAACGCGCCAAGCGCGACAAGAATTGCAATCGCTTTCCCGGACATCAGCAGTCTCCTTCTCCGTTGTGGCGAAATGTCAGGCCTCGTGAGGATGATTCATTCCCCGAAAGTCGCCATCGGCTATTTTTCCCGCGACAGCAAAATCGTCATGCTCGCGCCAGTCGCCGCGGCGGCTCACGAAACGACACCGGCGGTGCGGCGCGCCTCGAGATCGCGAAACAGATCGCCATACAGCCTGTAGAAGTCGCCTGTGGTCTCGATCACCAGCGGCAGATGCCGTTGATCTATTTGGTTGATCAGGTTCTCGAAGAATTCGGAGTGACGGACATCCAGGTCGCCATGCGTCGTGAGATATTTGAATCCGCCGTCGTTGGCGGCGCCGATCGACTCACGAAGCGCGGAGACGGCCTTTCCGGCCAGCGCGACAGCCATCCCCTCCAGGACGTGGATCATGCCCAACAGCCCGTAGGGCGAAACACGCTCGACGACGTAATAGGCGTGGCCGACCATGACTTTGCAGGGGAATCGCGGTGCGCTGCGGCGCACCTGTTCGGGGTCGCCACCCACGGCTTGGATATCTTCGAGTATCCACAATTCGTGTCCGCGCTCTTCGGCGATGTATTCGAACAATGCCGATTGGTAGAGACGGTCTTCGGGGCCGCAGCGCGCAGCGGCCGAGGCCAGCAGCGGCGCGGTGCTGCCGACGTGGTGATAGGCTTGACCGAGAAAATCCAAATACAATTCTTTCGATGCCCCATTGCGCAGAACATCCTGAATCAGCGGCAGCCCGATAAAGGCTTGACGAGCCGACGCGGTCTGCTGGAGCAGTTGCTGGAAGGCGGACATGCTGCGAGCCTCTAAGCGCCTTGAACACGCAGCGACCGGCTGCGCTCAGCCACGACCTGGCTGACTTCGGAACGTCGCGGCCGCGAATTGGCGGTGAGCAGATCAAGACGCCGGAATTCCTGATCGGACATCGCCAGATACCGTCGCGGCTTG
>Ga0207061_1064_pt1 | contig 29517 bp, 23 predicted proteins | sample Alteio_BWMinCont_31_FD_153275 | JGI IMG/M metagenome (GOLD analysis project Ga0207061, IMG submission 153275) | Enriched cells from forest soil in Barre Woods Harvard Forest LTER site, Petersham, Massachusetts, United States -... | ecosystem: Environmental > Terrestrial > Soil > Temperate forest >... | reverse complement strand
ATATTCTCTTTATCGCTAAAACTATGGTCGAAACGGATGAAGCCGTTGTCCGTGTTGTTGGTGCGCAGCACGCTGCCAAGATTGGGCTCGAGCGGCAATCCGTAGATGGCCTTCACTTCATTGATGAATTTAATGTTGGAAAGCACGGCGGAATTGTAAAAAGGCGACTCGCCCCGCCGCTGGACTTCATAGTTGCCGTAAAAGAAGGATCGGTCCTTCTGCACCGGGCCGCCGATGGCCGCTCCAAACTGGTTCTGGCGCAACGTGTGCGCCCCGGTTGCTTGCAGCAAATTGATGGCGTCCATTTTGTTGTTGCGGAAATACTCGTAGAGTGTACCGTGCCAATCATTGGTGCCGCTGCGCGTGATGATATTGACGATGCCGGCGCTCGCGCGGCCGAACTCCGTCGAATAGTCAGTGTTGATGACGCGAAACTCCTGCACCGACTCTTGGGGTGGCGTGCCTCGCTGAATGCCTGAGGCTGTCGAAATGTCATCGTTGCCATCGACGGCGATGAAGTTGTAGTGAATATTCTGCCCCGCGAAAGAAAGCTTCGTGACCGGCTCGACGATTACGTCCGTGTTTCCGGCCGTCGTATCCCCGATGGTAACCGCGGGCGAGAGCAGCGCGAAATCGATGAATTCGCGCCCGTTGACGGGCAGGTCCATGATCTGGTGTTCCGTGATGACCGTGCTCACCTGAGTCCGCGTAGGCTCCGCCAGTTCTGAAGTTGCTTCCACCTCAACCTTCTCCTCTACACTTCCCGGTTTTAGGCTGAAGTCCAGTTCCGCCGATTGACCGACTTGTAGTGTGATTGTCTTGGTTTGCTTGCCGAAGCCCGTGTATGCGGCAGAAACGGAGTATTCACCGGCTGGAAGCGCTGGAATGCTGTATTCGCCCGCGTCCGAAGCTTGTACAGATCGGGAAAATCCCGTGGCCGTGTTGGTGACGCTTACGGTCGCCTTGCCGACGCTCCCGCCTGACGTGTCCACAATCTTGCCTGAGAGTGTCGCGTTCACCGCCTGCCCTCGTGCGGTAGACGGGTTCGAGAGCGTGAGTCCGATGACAAAGAAAAAAAGAGCGGCTTGCAAGCAGACAACAAACTTGGTTTTGCTCACCACACACCCCCTGATATCAGAAACGGATCTCGTCCGAAACAGCCTGGGAATTCCGAGCAGGGAAAACTCTCCCTGCCACGCAAATGAAAATATAAAATATATTGTTTGTTGGACGGTTCGAATCGAAAAAAGTGCCGCTTGCTAGACGCACAATAGACCCGGCCACGAGCGCACCGCGCATCCGTTGCAGACCGGAACGGTCGAATCAGAAGTGCTCGCATCCCCTACCCACCCCCATGGAAAAGGGAAGAACGACGGAAGCCTATGTCTAGCGATATAGCAAGTCAATAGGAGCTTCCTTTGATGGAGTGCAAATTTAGAGGGCACGTGACCCAGGTTCTAGCTGTAAACTGGCTGCCTCTTCGTGACGAAAGAATCCATTTCAGCGAGCAAGCACTCTCATGACTAGAAAAATTGGCATTCTCGGCGGGACCGGGCCAGAAGGATCGGGACTTGCAGTACGCTGGGCCGCGGCCGGCGAGCATATCGTAATCGGTTCGCGCGACGCACAGCGCGCGGTGGAGGCGGCACGTCAACTTTGCGGGCGGCTGAGACAAACAGCCAATATTGAAGGCGCGGACAACGCCGCTACCGTTGCGCAATGCGAGGTTGTAGTTCTTACTGTTCCATTCGCCGGACACGCGGCTCTCCTCAAGCAACTAAACGCGCTCTGGAAGCCGGGCCAGATTGTCATCGACACCACCGTTCCGCTAGCTGCGTCGGTCGGCGGCAGTCCTGCCCGCATGCTGGGAGTCTGGCAGGGTTCCGCCGCGCAGCAGACCCGAGAACTCGTGCCACCGGAAGTCGGCGTGGCGGCCGCGTTTCACAATCTCAGCGCCGAACTGCTCGGGAAAGAAGGTCCTGGAGATTGCGACATCCTCGTCTGCAGTGACGATTCAAATGCCAAGCAAGCCGCGATTGAACTGGTTGGAAAGATTCCTGGAGCGCGCGCGGTGAACGGCGGAAAACTCGAAAATGCCCGCATCGCCGAGTCTCTGACGGCGCTGCTGATCGGATTGAATGTGCGCTACAAGGTCCATACGGCGGGGATTCGCTTTACGGGATTGCCGCTGAAGTAGGAACGCAAAAGATACTTTCGCTTCGAAGTTTTTCTAGCGCGCAAAACCGCTTGCAGCGGCAAGCTTGCTGACCTTTTCGCTCACCCGCGCGGAAAGAAATCCCTGGCGCGAAATAAATTCCGGATACAACGCGAGCCTTTCGCGCAGAGAGAATCCCCGGGCTTCAGTTTCGGATTGCAGTAGCGCGATCTGTGGCCAGGCCGCTTCCGGATTGATGAAGTCTTTTGTCACCGGGGATATTCCGCCCCAGTCGTTGATGCCGGCTTCCAGCAACCTCGGAAAATCTCCGTAACTCAAATTGGGTGGCGCCTGGACATTCATGTTCCGTCCCAGGATTAGCCGCGCCACGGCGATCGTTCGCAACATATCCTCGAGCGTAGGTTCCGGGTGTCCAGCCATCGGTATGTCACTCTTCACCCGGAAATTCTGCACAATGACTTCCTGGATGTGCCCGTATTTTTCGTGTAAATCGCGAATGGCCAGCAGCGAATCAATCCGTTCTTCCGCGGTCTCACCGATTCCGATCAGAATCCCGGTGGTAAACGCAATCGACCGCTTCCCTGCTTCTTCCATCGCGCGCAACCGTAGCGAAGGTACTTTGTCGGGAGCCTTAGCATGAGGCAACCCTTCGCGCATCAGGCGCGGACTGACGTTTTCCAGCATCAGCCCCACGCTAGCGTTCGAATCCTTCAATCTCTCCAGCGCCGCTCCATCCATCAATCCTGGGTTCGCGTGCGGCAAAAGACCCGTCTTTTCCAAAACCAATTCACACATCGCCGCAAGATAATCCAGCGTCCGCGAGTAACCCTGCTGCCGGAGAAATTCTTTCGCCTCTGGAAAAATCCGCTCCGGCTGATCGCCTAAACTGAAAAGCGCTTCTTTACAGCCCGCGCGCCGTCCTTGCTCCGCCAATGCCAGCACTTCATCCGGTGTCATGAAATGCGCGCCCGGCTGCTCTGGATCTTTTCGAAACGTACAGTAGCCACAATAATCGCGGCACAGGGTGGTCAAGGGGATAAAAACTTTCTTCGAAAAGCTAATGGTCTTCCCTTTTCCCTTTTCGCGCACTGCGCCGGCCGCTTCCTGCAGCGCGGAGAGTGGCGCCTCTTGAAAAAGCGTCAGCGCTTCATCGCGGCGCACGCCGCAGCCGCTGCGTGCACCATCAAGCAGTTCATCCACGAGTCCGATCGTAATTCTTCGATCCACAGAACTTTCACCTTCCTGTTTCTGGGTGCTTAAGCGAGCCAGCATCCCGAATCGTAACATGTTGCACTTTCGCCGGTTCAGATTAGGATACGAACATCTTGATCCGTCAATTTCCTGGTGAGAGGAAACAACCATGCGCACATCCCACGTAATTGGAATGGCCGCCATTTCCCTTTTGTTCTGGAACACGCCAGCGTTAATCGCGCAGGAATCTTCCGGAGCAGCAGCGAGCGCAAACGCGGCTGCAGCCGGCGTTCGCCAGACGGAGATGGACGAATACACACGCTACGAACTGCTCGCCCCGGAAAGTGCCAGCTTCAAAATTCGCTACGAGGTAACGGCAACAGCGCCAGGCGCAATGGTCTATTACAATCCGATTCGCAAAGGCAGCGTGGCCAGCGACGAGGCGGTGTACGACGCCATGACCGGCGAACCACTAAAGTTTGAAGTCATTGGTGGCGAGGAGGCACGCAAGGACCCGCTTATGGCGGGCGAGGCTGCTACAAGCGATTTCATCAAGGTCCATCTTGCACGCCCGGTTCCTGCGGACGGCGAAGGACGCATGGTGATCGTAAAAACTTACAAAGACGCGAAGAGCTACTTCCGCGAGGGAGACACCATCGTCTTCCAGCGTTCCCTGGGGATTCGCAGAAATAGCGTGGTCCTTCCCGCCGGATACGAGTTAGTGGAGTGCAACGTGCCCTCGCAGGTTTTGCCGGAAGCAGACGGACGCATCGCCGTCAGTTTTATGAACGCTGGACCTGGTGAAGCTGCACTTACCCTGAAGGCGAAGCTCGGTGCGCAGACCGCCGCGTCCGCAGCACCACGAGCTTTGACGACGAAGAAAAGTTGGGAAGCGCCCTTTGCAGGCGAGACCGAGCGAGAACGTCTCTCCGAACGCGCACACCAGGACCGCGACATTGTGTATTTCCTTCAGCAGCCGGAGACGCACTCGTTCAGCCTGTATCACGATTACACAGAGTCGCGGCCTGGCGTGAACCGGTATTTGAATGTCGTTCGCGAGGGCAGCAAAGCCTCCAACCCGTCCGCCTATATTCTGGACACCGGCGAAAAACTCACCACGCGAGTCATGACTGGGGCTGAAATGGTCGCGGAAAAAATCACCGCTGAGGAACCAGTGAGCCCGACTACGGAAGTAGTCCTGATTCCCTTCACGCCGGTGAAGAAGGGCCAGTCCATACGCTTACGTATCTCTGAGACCTACACCGCTCCGGCCAGCTATGGCCTCGACGGCGACGACCTGGTCTTTGACCGCAGCTTGGGGCGGCCGCGCAATGCGGTGGTCTTGCCGGCAGGCTGGTATCTTTTGGCCAGTTCGATTCTCGCTTCTGTCCGACAATTGCCGGATGGGCGAATCCGCCTCGATTTCTGGAATGGCCGGCCGGACCCCGTGGATGTGCTGATCAAGGCGAAGCGGCGAGTCGGTGCGGGCACGGAGTCCTCTTCAAAGTGATTCTGTGATTGAACCGCGCCGCCCCGAAGATTAAGCTACCAACTTTAAGAGGGTTTCACCCCTTCCGTGGCATCCTGATTGTTCGCGATAGGAATTTGGGAAAACGGCTTGGCCGAGTTTCAGATGAGGGTCCTGGGGGTTTTATGGATAAAAAAAGGATTCTGATCTATTTGATCCTTGCGGTATGCATTTTTGTGGCAGGGTTTGCGCTTCGGATGAATGGGGCGGCACCCGGCAACGACGTTAGGGATCTTAAGGTGACGATCATGGAATGGGCGGTGCCGACGAAGGGCGCGCATCCGCACGATCCGGCGGTCGGCGCAGACGGAGCGCTTTGGTTTACCGAACAGATGACCAACAAGATCGGCCGGCTCGATCCGAAGAACGGCGCGTTCAAGGAGTATGCGCTGAAAGTGGAAGACTCCGGTCCGCACGGACTGGTGGCGGATCGCGAAGGAAATATCTGGTTCACCGGAAATTTTAAGGGTTACATCGGCAAGCTCGACCCGCGTACGGGAGCCGTGACGGAATACAAAATTCCCGATCCGAAGGGCGAGGACCCGCACACCGCGGTTTTCGATGTACACGGCATCCTGTGGTTCACGTTTCAGGTGGCTAACATGGTGGGCCGCCTGGATACGCGCACTGGAAAAATCGACCTGAAAAAAGTGCCGACTGCAGATTCGCATCCTTATGGCATCGCCATCAACAGCAAAGGGATTCCTATTTTCTGCGAGTTCGCGACGAATAAAATGGCGAAAATCGATCCGCAAACCATGGACATCACAGAATACATGCTGCCGGAGGGCGCGCGGCCGCGGCGGATGGCCATTGATTCGAATGACCGCGTTTATTTCACGGATTACAGCGAAGGTCATCTTGGGCGGCTCGACATAACTTCCGGCGCGGTGAAGATGTGGCCGTCGCCGGGCGGTGCGAAGTCCGCGCCGTATGGCATTGCCATTACCGGAGACGGAATGGTGTGGTACAGCGAGTCCGGCGTGAAGCCGAATACCATCATTCAGTTTGACCCGAAGACGGAAACCTTTGCGCGGGCGAACATTCCCTCCGGCGGCGGGACGGTGCGAAATATGGCTGCGACTTCCGACGGGCGGGTGTATATTGCGTGCAGTGGCGTCGACAAAGTGGGGGTAGTGGAACCCGCCCACTGACATCCCTCTCACGGAAGAATGATCTTCTGTGATTTGGAGGATGCGATGAGCTCGACAGGCGTTAAAACAAAAGAACAGATGTGCCAGGGCGTTTCGCGTATGGACGAACCCTGCGATGAACAGGGCCAGCGCCACTGTGAAAAATGCGGGCTGTGGTTCTGCCGGTCACATTTCCCCGACCCGGAATGGCATCACTGCGCACCAGAACAGGGCGAGAGCTAACCCCTGCCGCCTCCCCTGCCAGACCGTTGGCGATTGCACAGCATAGTACGCGCGAAGGATTGACGTGGAAGCCTTGCTCCGTTAGCGTCAGAAGTGACGGAGTTCCTCCCTGCTCCGCTTGCGAACCAAGCAAAAACATTTTGGGTGAGAGAAGCCATTGGCCAACGCAATCATCACACTGACAACCGACTACGGCACGAACGACCATCTGGTTGGGGCGCTCAAGGGCGTCATTCTGAAGATCAATCCTGACGTGGCCATCGTGGACATCACGCATAATGTCACGCCATTCGATTTGCTCGATGGGGCTCTGACCATCGGCGCGGCCTATTCTTATTTCCCGTCGAAGACCATTCACGTCGTGGTGGTGGATCCCGGCGTAGGCACTGAGCGCAGGCCCTTGCTCGTCAGCGCTACGAACCAGTATTTCATCGCGCCGGACAACGGCGTGCTCTCCGTCATCTACGAACGCGAAAAAGAAAGTCTTGTCGTCCGCCACGCCAACGTCGAGCATTATTACTTGCAACCCGTGAGCAAGACCTTTCATGGGCGCGACATTTTTGCTCCCGTGGCCAGCTGGCTTACGAAAGGCTGGCAGACCCCCAGCATGGGCGACGAGATCACTGACTACAAGAAGTTTGCGATTCCCCGCCCGAAAGAGGCGGACGGCGCTCTCAAGGGCGTAGTCCTGCGCACCGATGCCTTCGGCAATCTGATTACGAATTTCCGGTCAGAAGATTTGCCGGAGTCCGCGCTGGCCAGCGGCGGCATCAAGTTCCAAGTCGGAAACCAGTCGGTGACGCGACTCGTGGAAACATTTGCCCAAGGCAACAATGGCGAAGCCATCGCCTATCTAGGATCAAGCGGATACATCGAAATTGGAATCAACAAAGGAAATGCTTCCCGGACTTTGAGCCTGGGCCGCGGCACGCCCGTAACTCTTTCCAAATAGTTCTCCACTTAACGCGTTGCGTTTGGGAATAATGGTATTCGCTATCGTGAAAATTCCTGCGCGGCTATCTGCGCGCGCGTCCGCGAATCGAACTACGCGACAGCGGCTGGCGCCGGTTGCTTCCGCCTGTGCCAGTAACCCAATGCCGCGAACAGAAGGACCGCAGGCACGCCAGTCAGTCCGCAAACGATGAAGAAAATGCCGTAGGCGTGAATGAGGCCGTGTGTGTGGCTCAGGCTTTGGACCATTGCACCGGAAAACCCCTTCAAGATCTTTCCCAGCCAGGCATAGGTCGAACTCAACAGCGCATACTGCGTGGCGGTGTATCCCAGATTGGTGAGACTCGACATGTACGTAACAAGCGCGACGCCGGCAAAGCTGAGGCTGAAATTGTCACCGACCATGACGACAGCGAAGAGACGAAGGCTCAATCCCCAGAACGCCAGAGTCGCGAACGCGGCGGTCGCGGCCGCCTGTAAAATGCCCCCTATGATGAGCGCACGCATGTTGCCGAGCTTCAGCGAGCAGTATCCGCCGGCTGCGATTCCACAAAACGTGGCGATGAGCCCGATGGAGCCGCGTATCGCTCCGACGGTTGGCTTCGCTAGACCGAGATCGACGTAGTAGGGGCTCGCCATCGGCCCCATCATGAAGTCCGGTATCCGGTAAAGGCTGATTGCCGCTAACATCACAAGCGCGAGCCAGCCATGTGCACGGAAAAAAGCGATGAACGGTCCGACAACTGCGTCGAAGAAACCGCGTGGCGTCGAAAGCGGCGCTTGGCGCTTTTTTTGATCCATCACCGCAACCGCGCGCTCCGGTTCCTTCGCAAACCAGGTCGCGATCATTCCAACGGCCATACATGCCCCGTAGATGCCGTAGGACATCCGCCAGCCCACGGCCGCTGCCACGATGAGGATAAGGGAATCCGTAGTCAGGAGCGCCAGGCGGTAGCTGAACTGATAGGCAGACGCGAGGAGGCCTTGTTCTTCTCCATCGTCTGCCGACTCAATTCGCCAGGCATCGACCACAATGTCCTGTGTCGCTGAGGCGAATGCGACGACCAGCGCGAGAGCGCCAAGCCGGCCGAGCCCGGCTTTGGTGCCGGTTCCTCCCATGGCACATAGCGCAAGCCCGACAACAATTTGCGAGAACATCATCCACCCGCGCCGATGTCCAAGTCGCCCAAACAACGGCAAGTCGACGCGATCGATCAAGGGCGCCCACAAAAACTTCAGCGAATAGGCAATGCCTACCCAGGAAAGAAACCCGATGGCCGTCAGGGAGGTGTGTTCATCGCGCAGCCAGTAGCCGAACGTATTGCCAACCAGATAAAAAGGAAGGCCTGAAGAAAACCCGAGCAACAACATCGACAACGTTTTGGGCCGCAGGTAATCGGCGATCCGGTGCTTGTGCGGACTCACGCCTTCATTGTCAACCGGGGCCTTGTGAAACTCAACGAAGGAATCGCGATGGTTGCGCAAACCACTAGCGCCCGGAAAGCAAGCTGCAGCGTTACCGGGTAGCGCTTAAAAATAATCCGGCGCACGGGAGCCACTTGAGTTCATTCACTTACTTACCGGCGCGAGAAGCGGCCGGATTTTTCTGCGATTGCTGCATTTGTTCCGAAGTGCCACGCGTTTTTGCTTCGCTTTCCAACGGGCGCACACGCTGAACCTTCACCCGCGCGACGCGCCTGCCGTCCATTTCCACAACCGAGAAGCGAAAATTGCCGTACTCGAAACTTTCGCCTCCTTTCGGAATAAAACCAAGCTGATCGAGCACGAAACCGCCGACCGTGGCGTACGCCGGGTCTTCCGGCACGGTGATGTTGTATTGCGCGTCGAGGTCCCGTACGTTGAGCGCGGCATCAAAGAGCAGCGCCCCGTCGGCCAGCGTAAGAGGCCGCTCCACAACGTCAAACTCGTCGTGAATTTCTCCCACCATCTGTTCGAGGATATCTTCCATGGTTACCAAGCCGAGGATGCTGCCAAACTCATCCACAACCAGGGACATGCCCACGTGGCGCGTGCGCAGCTCGAGAAGCAATTCGCTGGCGGGCTTGGTTTCGGGAACGATGAGCACTTCACGCAGGACGCGTCGCAAATCGAAAACCGGAAGCGCGGCATTCTCTTCGAACCGTCGCTCACGATCGAGCAGGATCCACATCATGTCCTTGATATGCACGAAGCCGAGGATCTGGTCCTGTGTGCCGCGGTAGACGGGAATCCGCGAACGCTGCGTGGTGGCAAAGGCGCGCATCACTTCATCCAGCGTGGATTCTATGGGAAGCGTATGCATGTCCGGCCGTGGAATCATGATCTCGCGAACCTGGATTTGCGAGAGTTCGATGGCACTTAGAATGAACCGCTCCTCGCCAGGCGCCAGCAATCCGCGTTCGCGCGCCTGCTGAATCTGGATTTGCAACTCTTCCGTGGAGTGCGCTCCGCCGTGAGCTTGCGCCGAAGAAACGCCAAGCGCCTTGACAATCGCTCCCGATACGCCGTCGAGCAGGTTGATCACCCAGCGAAAGGTGTTCAGGAACCAGTGAAACGGCACGGCCACCAGCAAAGCGACTCGCTCGGCACGAGCCAGGCTGACGGTCTTGGGAACCAGTTCGCCAATGACGACGTGCAAGGCGCTCAAGAGCGCAAACGCGCTGGCAAGAGCGGCGGCATGGGAAAACAAAACGGTACGCGTCCCCGGAGTGCCGGGCCAGAGCGTTTGAAAGCCCCTCGCCAGCGTGGATTCACCGAGCGCCCCGATCGCCAGGCTGGTGAGGGTAATCCCCAGCTGCACGCCCGAGACCACGCGATGCAAGTCCCCCAGCAGGAGTTCTACGACGCGCGCCCGGGCAACCCCCTTGGCCACGAGCTGCCGCACGCGGGACAAGCGCACGGCCACCAGCGAGAATTCCGTCGCCGCGAAAAAGCCATTGAGTGCGACCAGCGCCAGCACGCCGATCAAGCGCACGGCAAACATAGGCGAATCCTCTCTCCTTGCGGCATTGTAGCAGTACTCCAGCCGAACGAAGGCAACTGTTGGCCCATAAGCATCGTCGAATGGAAGGAACTCTCATCCACAGGACCGGAGAGAGTGGCCAGGAGCCTCAAAAAAAGTGCGGTTGAGAGGTTGACACGGGGCTCGTTGAATTCTTAGGATATTATTCTGAATCCTGAATGTTCGAGAAAAACTGCGATAGGTGATACCGTTCTAGCGCGGGCATCCTACATTCAATGAAAAATAACTATGATCAGCGTTAAGGAGCTTTCCAAGAGGTACGCGCGCAATACCGCGGTGGACCATATTTCGTTTGAAGTCGAGAAAGGCCAGATCGTCGGCTTTCTCGGGCCCAACGGCGCCGGCAAGACGACGACCATGCGGATGCTCACCTGCTTCCTGCCGCCCACGGCGGGCACAGCCATGGTGGCAGGCTTCGATGTCCTAGAGCAGCCCCTGGAAGTCAAAAAACGCATCGGGTACCTGCCCGAAGCCCCTCCACTCTACGTGGAGATGAGAACCGCCGAATACCTGATGTTTGTCGGTAAGCTAAAGGGGCTGTCGGGCGCCGACCTGCGGCAACGCGTCGATAGCGTTTGTGAGCGCTGCGCGATAACCGACGTAAAAAATAAGCTGCTCGGGAAGCTTTCGAAGGGTTATCGCCAGCGTGTCGGGCTGGCGCAGGCCATTATTCACAATCCAGACGTCCTCATTCTTGACGAACCCACCGCCGGCCTTGATCCCAAGCAGATCAATGAAACGCGGGACTTGATTAAGAGCCTGGCGGGCGACCACACCATCATCCTCAGCACGCACATCCTGCCCGAAGTGGAGCAGACCTGCCAGCAGGTCATCATCATCAACAAAGGCAAACTCGTGGCGACGGACTCCGTCAGCAATCTGCAAAGCCGGGCGCGCGGGGCGGAGTCGGTGCTCCTTGAAGTGGCAGCACGCAACGGAGACGTCGATTCATCGATCGTGCAGAGCAGGCTCGAAAGAGTGTCCGGCGTGAGCCGCGTGGTTTTCAAAGAGAAGCGGCAAAACCGAAGTCTGTTCGAGGTGGAGAATCGCAAAGGGAGCTTCGTTCGCGGAGACCTGGCGCGCGCGGTGGTGGAATCAGGCTGGGACCTGAATGAAATGCGCCCGGCGGCGGTGAGCCTGGAAGAAATCTTTCTGCAGCTCACCGGCGAGCAAACCGCGCCGCCTGCGCAAGAAACCCCAAAGGGATCAGAGTCATGAGGAACATCTGGATCATTTGCCGGAAGGAGTTGCACAGCTACTTTGTGTCGCCTATCGCGTACATATTGTTTGTGATGTTCGCTGCGATCTTTGGGTACTTTTTCTGGGCCGAACTTGGCATGCTCAACTATTACAGCAATGCGGCAATGATGCGTGGCGAGGTGTTTCCGATGAACGTCAACGAGCAGTTGATTCGGGGGTTTCTCGCTAACATGAACGTGGTTAATTTGTTCTATGTTCCTCTGATCACAATGCGCCTGTTTGCCGAAGAAAAACGCAATGGCACGATCGAACTTCTTGCGACGTCACCTATTAGCGACCTGGCGGTTATCATCGGAAAATGGTTAGCCTCGGTTCTCCTTTATGCGGGGATACTCTTTGTAACCGCGTTGAACTTTGCGTTCTTGTTTAAGTACGGGAACCCCGACTGGAAACCAATGGCGGTTGGTTACCTTGGTGTGTGGCTGTTCGCGGCGGCAATGTTGGCGCTGGGGATGTTTATTTCCACGCTCACAAAAAATCAGATCATCGCGGGGGCTGTCACCTTTGGCTTGTGCCTGTTGCTGTTTGTTTTGGGCTGGGCGGGCAGCTTTGAGAGCGCGACTTGGGCACAAGTACTGAACTACATGGGCGTAAACACCCACATGGAATCGTTTTCGAAAGGCGTTCTGGACACCAAGGACGCTTTGTATTACCTGTCCGTGATTTTCCTGGGACTTTTTCTGACGGCGCGCTCGCTCGAGTCGCTGCGGTGGAGGTCGTAAATGAATCTCCAACTGCTTAAAGCGCGCCAAACGAAATACGTAGGCTATGCCGCTGTGTACATCGCTATAGTGATTGCGGTTATCACGGTCGCGAACGTGTTGGCCAACCGCTATGACAAGTCTTACGACACAACTTCCAACAAGCGCTACAGCCTTTCCGAGCAAACCGCAAAGATTGTGAAGGGGCTAAAGCAAGACGCAAGGATCACCTATTTTGACCAGGGCACGCGGTTCGAGCGCGCCAAAGACGAATTGCAGATGTACGCGAATCTCTCACCGAGGGTGCACGTGGAATACGTTGACGCTGATAAGAAGCCCGATCTGGCCCGAGCCGCCGGAATCAAAAGCTACGGCACAACCGTCGTGCAGATTGGCGAAAAGAAGGAAGAGGCCAAGAGCACCAGTGAAGAAGACATCACTGGCGCCTTCATCCGGGCATTGAAGAACAAAGCTCGCAAGCTTTGCTATGCGACGGGGAGCGGCGAGCACCAGCCCGATGACACCGACCGCAGCGGTTACTCCCGTCTTCGCGACCTGCTTGTCAAGGAAGAATATGATTCGCGACCCATCAATCTGCTCCAGCAGGCAGAAGTACCAGCCGATTGCACGGTCTTGGTTGTCGCCAGACCAAAGACGGACTATCAACAACCCGAGGTCGATGCCATCAAGAAGTATGTAGAAGGAGGCGGCCGCGCGTTGTTTCTGCTGGACCCTCCTCTGAAATCGCGGGGCTCGGAGATTGGTGACAACGACGCCTTGACTGGCCTACTGCAAAGTTGGGGAGTCACGGTCAACAAGGACGTGATTCTGGACTTAAACCCTGTGGGCCAGCTAGTCGGCTTGGGACCAGAGATGCCGCTTGTAACGACCTATTCTCCCCATCCGATTGTGAGCGATATGAAGGGGACGGCCACGGCCTTCCCATTGGTGCGTTCGCTGGACATCAAGAATGGCGACAAAACTACGATTGACAAGCTCTTCGGCACATCGGAAACGAGCATCGCCACCACGAACTTGAGTTCCGGAGAAGTCAATGTCAACGACCCGAAGAACAAAAAGGGGCCGTTTACGATTGCCGCCGCCGGAACCTATCAGAACGGCAAGGAGAATTCTCAAGGCCGATTTGTTGTGGTGGGAAGCTCGACCTGGGCCGCGAATTCGTTCATCAATTTCAATGGGAATCGCGATCTGGCCATGAACACCATCAATTGGCTGGCTTCCGACGAGGATTTAATCTCCATTCGTCCTAAGGATCGCGACGACCGGCGCGTGTCGCTCACACAGTCGCAATTCAGTTGGGTGCGAATCACTAGCCAGTTCTTGGTTCCGCTGGCGTTCCTCATTGCAGGAGTTACGGTATGGTGGCGCCGTCGATAGATAGCCTTGCCCGGCTCGATCTCTTACACACAGGAACACCCTGATGAAATTCCGTGGACTACTGATTGCCACCATCGTGTTGGCGGCGCTCACTGGAACGCTCTACTGGTCGAATCATCGCAAGCCCCCGGAAACCACAGGAACGGCATCCGCGGACACGCCTCCGAAGATCCTGACCCTCAACCAAGGGGATGTCATTGGAATCGCAATCAAGAAGAAATCGGGCGAGGATGTGACGCTCGGAAAGACAGACTCAGGCCAGTGGCAGATCACAGCACCGAAATCACTTGCCGCAGATCAAGATGCGGTGACGAGCATGCTGTCATCGCTCTCCTCTCTAAACTCCGATCGCCTCGTGGATGATAAAGCCACCAACCTCGACCAATACGGACTGGTCCCGCCATCCATCGAAGTGGACATCACCAAGAAAGGCAAAACGACTGTGAAGCTCCTGATCGGCGATAACACACCCACGGGCAGCGCGGCTTATGCCGCGGTGACGGGTGATCCGCGCGTTTTCACCCTCGCGACCTATAACAAAAGCAATTTCGACAAGGGTCCCAACGACTTGCGCGATAAGCGCCTGTTGACTTTTGACTCGGACAAGCTCAGCCGCCTCGAGCTATCGGCAAAAAAACAAACCATCGAGTTCGGCCGCAATAAGGACCAATGGCAAATCGAAAAGCCTAAACCGCTCCGCGCGGACAGCTTTCAGGTGGATGAGCTCGTGCGTAGCGTGCACGACGCGAAGATGGAATTGTCAGCGACGGACGATGACAAGAAGACCGCTGCCGCGTTCAGTTCCGGCAGCGCTACCGCCAGCGTCAAAATCACGGACATTTCCGGGACGCAGGAACTCCAAGTGCGCAAGAACAAGGACGACTATTACGCGAAGTCGAGCGCGATCGCCGGCGTATACAAGATTACGAGCGGCACGGCCGCGGCTCTGGACAAAAATCTCGACGACTTCAGAAACAAGAAGCTGTTCGATTTCGGTTATGCCGATCCGGAAAAAATCGAGATTCACGACGGAGCAAAAACAGTAGTCGTGACCCGCAGCGGCGCCGATTGGCTGTCCAACGGAGCGAAGATGGATGTGCCAAGCGTCACAACGCTGATCGGCGTTGTCCGCGATCTTTCGGCAAGCAAATTTCCAGACAATGGTTTTACCAGCCCGGCGATCGAGATCACAGTTACTTCCAACGACGGCAAGCGCATCGAAAAAGCGCTTCTCTCGAAGGACGGCGACGCTTATGTGGCCAAGAGGGACAACGAGCCTGCGCTCTATGAAATCGCCGCGTCGTCCGTGACCGAACTCCAAAACGCCGCGGCAAGCCTCAAGCCCGCTGAAGTCAAACCTGCACCCACCAAGAAATAAACGGGGCTGCTGCTCGAACGGCACTTCCCAAACGATTTAGAGCAACGAGCACCGGCGCCTTCAATGCAGATTCTGCCCGGTTGCACACACCAGCCTGCTCCTCTACACTCAATTTTTGTCCAAATCGGTCGGGAGCCGCTGTGCGAGCCATTCTTCGAATTATTTGCTGGATTATTGCCGTCGTCATTGTTGCCATCGGGGCCGTCGCCTGGTGGTTTATTTACCGCCCGCTTCCTCAGCTCGGCGGCGGCGCTTCGCTTCCCGGCCTCCAGCAAGAGGTCACCATCGAACGTGATGGCTGGGGCGTGCCACACATCCGTGCTTCGTCCGTCGAAGACCTGGCGGAAGCGCAAGGCTACGTCATGGCGCAAGACCGTCTCTGGCAGATGGACCTTCTCCGGCGCGCCGCCCGCGGCCAGCTTTCGGAAATCCTCGGCGATAAAACGCTCCTCATCGACAAGGAATTCCGCACCTACGGTTTCGGCCGTGCCGCGGAGCGCGACGCCTCTCTCCTCGAACCGGAAGCCGCCAAAATCATGGAGGCCTACTCGCACGGCGTGAACAAGTTCATCGAGCAGCACGCGAAGACTCTTCCGCTTGAGTTCTCGCTCCTCGGTTACCAACCCCAGCCCTGGAAACCATCCGACACTCTTGCGATTTCCGGGTATATGTACCGGACCTTGACCAACACTTGGGAGAGAAAACTGAATCGCGCCAAAGTCACGGAACGCGTCGGCGCTGACCGTGCCAAAGATCTCTTCTCCGAAGCAGCGGCGCTGGACCATTTCGTCGTGGGCGACCCCGATGTTCTGGACGACGGCTCACAGCGTTCCGCCAACGAAGACGACGAGGACGATGACGACGATCTGCCACCGGACACCGTTCTCAAAGCGCGTCTCCGTCTTAACGATGCTCAAGGCGCCCCGGCCGTCGCAGGCTTTCCCGACCTTACCTCCGCTCTCTCGCAATCCGTCCAGGAGTTTCTCGCGGATTCTCCCGCCGAGATCCGCCAGGGCCTGGGCAGCAACAATTGGGTCGTAAGCGGCGCGCACACCGCGACTCGCAAACCGTTGTTGGCCAACGACACTCATCTTGAGCTCACCATTCCCCCCATCTGGTACGAAGTTCATCTCACCGCCCCCTGTTGGAACGTCAAGGGCTTCACTTTGCCGGGCGCCCCCATGGTGGTCATCGGCCACAACGATCACATCGCTTGGGGCTTCACCAACAACGGCGCCGACGTTCAGGATCTCTACATCGAATCGTTCAATCCGTCCTCGCCTGACGAGTATCGCGTCAGCAACACCTGGATGAAGGCACAAGTAATCGATGAAACGATCCGCGTAAGGGGCCAGGCCGACGAGCATCTGCAAATTACCGCCACTCGCCACGGCCCGGTCGTTTATCGCGAGGGCGACAAAGCTTACGCGCTGCGTTGGACGGCTACCGAACCCGGCGGCCTGGCCAACAGTTACAACTGGCTCGGCCACGCCCGGAATTGGAAAGAGTTTCGAGATGTGATGAAGCGCGTCTGGGGGCCTGGCCAGAATGCAGTCTATGCCGACGTCGCAGGCAACATCGGTTACATCATGGCCGCGCGCGTGCCCATTCGAAAGAAAGGCCACGGTGAAGTCCCCGTTCCTGGAGATAAGGACGACTATGAGTGGACCGGTTACATTCCTTTCGACCAGCTCCCACAAGCGCTGAATCCCGAAAGTGGTTTGATCGTCACCGCCAACGCGCGTGTCGTTGGTCAAAAGTACAAGCCCTACTTAACCGACCGCTGGGAAGAACCATATCGCACCGCGCGTATCTACGATCTCCTTCACGACCGGCACGACTTGCGCCCGGAGGATATGCTGCGCGTCCAGACCGACACCTACAGCTACCCTCACGTCTTTCTCGCCGAGCAACTAACAGCGGCCGCGAAGACCGCCAAACCAAAAGATCCGCGTGCGCAAAAGCTCATCGAAGGCCTAAAAGACTGGAACGGGATCGCGGATGCCAATTCCCCGGAAGTTTCTTTTCTCGACGCCGTCCGCCGCGCGGCACTTGATCTCCTGATAGAACCGTATCTCGGGAAAGACACCAGTCTTTATCAATGGCGGACGACCACGTTTCTCCAAAGAATTCTTACCGATCGTCCGTCGAAATGGCTTCCCTCGTCCTTCAAGAACTATGACGAACTACTTGCCGCCGCCGCGGACGCCGCGGCAACCAAGCTGGCCGAACAGAGCAAGAGCGAACGCATCGAAGATTGGGCGTGGAAGCGCTTCAATTCTCTGGATATGTTTCACCCCATTGGCCACGAAGGCCTGCTGAAAACTTTCTTGAGCATTACTGACAAGCCCCAATCAGGAACCGCCTACAGCGTACGCGCGGCGACCAAGCATCACGGGCCCGCGATGCGCTTCGTTGCCAATCCCGGAAACTGGGATGAATCGATTCTCCTGGTTCCTGCCGGCCAGTCCGGCCAAGCTGGCAGCAGCCACTACTCCGATCAGTTTTCCTATTGGTTTGAGGGCAAGCCCATTTTCGCCCCATTCAGCGACGCAGCCGAAGCGCGCGCGCGAAAACACACGCTCGTTCTCAAGCCGGGCCCCTGATTCCCCCTCCCATGCCTGAATTGCCAGAAGTGGAAGCCGTAGTCCGCACGCTGCGCCCTCTCGTTCAGGGCCGCCGTATCCGCTGCGTGCACGTCTTCCACGCCATTGCTACGAAGCCGCAAACTCCGTTTCATGTAGCCCGTTTCGCCGAAGGCCGCCGCATTTGCACTGTCGAACGCAAAGGCAAATACGTCCTCCTTGTTCTGGATCGCGGCCTGTTGACGCTGCACTTCCGGCTCGATGGCCAACTCCTCTGGTTCTCGAACGCGAAGGAGTTGCTCGAACGCGCCAACACAGGCGCAAGGCCCGTGCACGTGGATGTCGCTTTCGAATTGGACCGCGGCGTTCTCGGTTTTGCCGATCGCCGCCACTTCGGCCGCGTCCACGGTTGGAAATCCGCCGAAGATTGCCCCGGGCTCTCAGCCCTCGACATTGACGCCCTCTCCCGCGAATGGACTCCCCGCCGCTTCCGCGAAATGCTCGCCACGTCTCGGCGCCCCTTAAAAGAGTTCCTGCTGGACCAGAGCCGCGTGGCCGGAATCGGCAATATCTATTCCTCGGAATCTCTCTGGCACGCTCGGCTCAATCCTCGCCGCCGCGCCAACACGCTGACTCCGAAGGAAGCCTTGCGGCTTCACAAAGCAATTGTGTCCGTTCTCTCGCGTGCCTTAGAATGCTGTCTGCATCCGGCGCCCGACTTTCGCGATCCGGAGTGGTGGTTCCAGGGACTCGAGAAAATGCTTCGCGTCTACGGTCGCGAAGGAAAACCCTGCCGCCGCTGCAAAGCGCCGATCCAGCGCATCGCCCAGGGCGGCCGTTCAACGTATTATTGCCGGCGTTGTCAAAAATGAGCGCCACCAAAGGACAGAGGCCGATCGCGTGAATTCACCAGCTCCCAAGAAACCCGAGCCGCCGAAGAAGCCGGATTTCGAGCGCTCCCTCGCGCGCCTCGAGGAAGTAGTTCGCCGGCTGGAGAGCCCGCAACTTTCGCTGGACGATGCCATGAAACTTTTTGAAGAAGGCGTGGCGCTCTCCCGGGAATGCCAGAAGCAACTCGAGGAAGCCGAAGGGCGCGTCGAAATCCTTCTCAAAAAAGCCGATGGCAAGCTGACCGCGGAGCCGTTCGATCCTGAGCGGGAGGCCGAATCGTGACGCAAGCCTGTCGCCTGATTTTGGCCGGTTCCTTGCCGCGATGAAGCTCCCGCCATTTTTCGAGGAAGACCGCCTCGCTGTCGATGCTGCGCTTGAGCGTTTGCTCCCGTCCGCGGCGACTCAGCCTCCATCCATTCACACCGCCATGCGCTACAGCGTCTTTGCCGGCGGAAAGCGCATCCGTCCTATCCTCTGCCTGGAAACCGCGCGCATTTTCTCGAGCGACGTCACGCCCGCGCTCCATCCAGCTTGCGCTCTTGAATTCATCCACACTTACTCGTTGATCCACGATGATTTGCCCGCGCTGGACAACGACGACCTGCGGCGAGGCAAACCTACTTGTCACAAGAAGTTCGGCGAAGCCATCGCCATTCTTGCGGGCGACGCGCTTCTCACGCTGGCGTTCGAAACCATCGGCGCTACTCCCGTTCCGGCGGAGAACCGCGCCGCGATGCTTACTGAGATTGCCGGCGCTGCCGGCACGATCAATGGAATGGTCGGCGGCCAGGTCGCGGACATCGAAGCCGAAGGCAAACCCGTCGATCCGCCGATGCTCGAATACATTCATCGTTCGAAAACTGCAGCGCTCATCCGTGCGGCGATAACCGCTGGCGCACTATGCGCAGGCGCTGGCTCCGAGGATGTAGCGCGTCTACGCCGATTCGGCGAAACCATCGGCTGGGCCTTCCAGGTTACCGACGACATCCTCGATGTCGAAGAATCCTCAGCCGCCCTTGGAAAGACCGCCGGAAAAGATATGGCTCAGCAGAAGGCTACTTATCCGTCCGTTTACGGACTCGAGCGGTCTCATCAGATTGCAAACGATCTTGCGGCCCGCGCCATCGCGGAACTCACTCCCTATGCGGACCACGCTTCACGCCTCCGGGAAATTGCGGAATTCCTCGTTCTCCGCCGCGCGTAAGGGCCCGAACGTTTCATGAAACGAAAACCAGTGCGAAAGCGGCTCGACCTTCTTCTCGTCGCGCGGGGCTTGGCTGAATCTCCCCAAAAAGCCCAGGCCATGATCCTCGCTGGTGAAGTTCGCGTGGACGGAAAACGCGTGGACAAAGCCGGTCTCCCGGTCAGCGAAGATTCTGGTTTAGAAGTCACCAGCCGGCAGCAAAAATTCGTCAGCCGCGGTGGCTTCAAACTGGAAGGCGCGCTAGCGGATTTTGCCGTGGATCCGGCGGGCTGTGCTTGCCTGGACGTCGGCTCTTCCCACGGTGGCTTCACCGACTGCTTGCTCCAGCACGGCGCGGCGCGCGTTTACGCCCTCGATGTAAGCGTCGAGCAACTCGATTGGAAGCTGCGCCAGGACCCTCGGATCATTCGAATTGAGCGCAACGCGCGTGAACTAAGTGCCGGCGACATCTCTGAAAAAGTGGATATCGTCGTCATCGACGTATCTTTCATTTCGGTCGGCAAGGTGATCGCACCTGCGTTGGCGTCGGCGAAACCTGGCGCCGCGTTTCTCATCCTCATCAAACCGCAATTTGAATTGCGCCGCGAAGAAATCGGTGCGGGCGGCGTCGTGAAGGATAAAGCACTCCACGAAAAGGCGATTCTGGCCGTACGCAACCACGTTGAATCGCTCGGCCTCGTATGCCTCGGGGTGCTCCCCAGCCGTCTTTTGGGCGCCGAAGGCAATCAGGAGTATTTTCTCCACGCAAGAAAAAAGTCCATGGAGTAGAATCGCAGAAACACATGCCTCCCGGACCAACGTTTCAGACCATAGGCATTCTCTCCCGGCCGCGCCGCGCCCATCTTTCCGTCGTCGTTCCGTCTTTGCTGAAATGGCTCGAAGCGCGCGGCGTGGCCACCGTCTATGACGAAGAGACCGCCGAGGCCTTGCCTGACGGTTACAAGGGCCGGGCTCGCGCGCTCGTTGCGGATTCCTCTCAGCTTTTGCTCGTCCTTGGCGGTGACGGCACCATGTTGGCCGCGGCGCGCCTCGCTGCTCCTCGTGGAATACCGATCTTGCCGATCAACATGGGCAGCCTCGGCTTCCTCACCAGCTTTACCCTCGAAGAATTGTATCCCGCCCTTGAGGAGGCTCTCTCCGGCCGTTCTTCGGTCAGCCAACGCGTCATGCTTCAGGCGGAACTCGAGCGCGCGGGATCAGCCATCGAAGCACAATGCGTCCTCAATGACGTCGTCATTCACAAAGGGGCGCTGGCCCGTATGATTGAGCTGGAACTAGGCATCGATTCTGAATTCGTCTGCCGCTACCGCGTAGATGGCCTGATTGTTTCCAGTCCAACGGGTTCGACGGCCTATTCCCTTTCCGCGGGCGGACCGATTGTGCATCCCACGGTCGAATCTTTCATCATTACTCCTATCTGCCCGCACACCCTCAGCGATCGCCCGCTAGTCATCCGCGATTCTTGTTCCATTGAGATAAAACTGAATGGGGTTACAGAATCCGTTTATCTCACGCTCGACGGCCAGCGCGGCATTCCCATGCAGCCGACCGACCGCCTTCGCGTTTGCCGCGCAAAAGAACAATTGAAACTCATCCAGCCGCCGAAGAAATCTTATTTCGAGATTCTGCGCAACAAGCTGAAATGGGGTGAAGCGTAGTTTTTATCGGCTCTAGCTCGCGATTACGGTCTTGTTTTCATCCGGAGAAATTCATGAGACGCGTTTTTATATTGGCTGGTCTTCTGCTGTTCGCAGCCGCCAGTCTTAGTTCGCAGCAGTCACCTTCCGCTGATCTCGTTGTCCTCCGCGGCCGCGTTTGGACGGTCGATACGACGCATCCTCAGGCGGAAGCACTCGCGATCCACGGAAGCCGGATCATCGCCGTGGGTTCCGATGCAGAGATCACCAAGTGGATTGGCCCGGGAACGAAACAGATCGATGCACAAGGCAAGAGCGTGCTGCCCGGCTTTATTGACGCGCACGTGCATTTCACCAGTGGCGGCGGAGAAATCAGCGGCGTGCACTTGCGTGATGCCGCCACACCCCAGGAATTTGCCCGCCGCATCGCCGAACATGCCAAAAAACTGCCGAAGGGCGAGTGGATGCTCGGCGGCACCTGGGACCATGAACTTTGGGGCGGCACGCCCTTGCCTTCGCACGACTGGGTTGATGCGGTGACGCCGGATACTCCCGTCTTCCTAACGCGCTACGACGGCCACATGGCCATGGCCAACGCCGTCGCCCTGCGCCTCGCCGGAATCACGCGCGACACCAAGGACCCGCCCGGCGGCACCATCGTTCGCGATCAAGACGGCAACCCCACCGGCCTGATGAAAGATGCGGCCATGGACCTCGTTTACCGCGCGATGCCTCCGACTTCGGAAGAGAAGCTTCTGCGCATGGCCCGTGCCGGAATGAACGAAGCACGACGCTTCGGCGTGACCAGCATTCACGACATCAGCAGCACGGAAGACGTGCGCGCCTATCAGGTGCTCGCCGCGCGCGGCGAACTCACACTGCGCATATATTGCATCACACCACTTCCACAGTGGGAAGCTCCTGCCACGGCCGGACTTCGCGCCGGCTTTGGCAATGACTGGATCCATCTCGGCGCTCTAAAAGGCTTTGCGGATGGCTCCCTCGGCTCCACGACCGCACTCTTCGAGCAGCCGTTCACCGATGCGCCGCAAACTTCAGGGCTGCCGAATGCCATGATGCTGCCTGAAGGCAATATGCTGAAAATGGCTCTAGGCGCCGACAGGGCGGGGCTTCAGATTGCCATTCATGCGATCGGTGACAAGGCCAACCGCATCATGCTTGATGTGTATAGCGAAGTGGCAAAACAAAATGGCCCGCGCGACGACCGCCGATGGCGCATCGAACACGCCCAGCATCTTCGTCCGGAGGATTTCGCTCGTTTCGCGCAACTCGGCGTCATCGCTTCAGTGCAGCCCTATCACGCCATTGACGACGGCCGCTGGGCCGAAAAACGCATCGGCCACGAACGCTGCAAAACCACCTACGCCTTTAGAACTTTGCTCGACCACGGCGTTCGTCTCGCCTTCGGCAGCGATTGGACCGTGGCCCCGTTGAATCCCTTGCTCGGCCTATACGCTGCCGTCACCCGCGCGACACTCGACGGCAAAAATCCGGGAGGCTGGTTCCCCGAACAGAAGCTGACACTCAAGGAAGCCATTGAGGCTTACACCTTGGGCTCTGCGTACGCGGAATTCGGCGAAAAGACAAAGGGCTCGCTCACACCGGGAAAACTGGCGGACGTCGTCATCCTCGATACGGATTTATTTTCGATTGCTCCGGAAAAGATCAAGGACGCGAGCGTTCGCTACACTGTTGTGGGAGGGAAAATCGTCTACGACGCGGGGAAAAACTAGCCGAGCACGTCGGTCCGTAGAAGGTCTTTCTGCGTTTCACGCCTGCGAATCAACCGGAAGCGTTTCCCTTCCACCAGTACTTCCGCCGGCCGGCAACGCGCGTTGTAATTGGACGCCTGCGCCATTCCGTACGCGCCCGTTCCCCAAATTGCCAGCAATTCGCCAGCCTGCACTTCCCCCAGCGGCCAATCCCGCAAAAAGCAATCGCCTGTCTCGCACACGGGACCCACGATATCGACGTGCCCGCCCTCAGCGCCACTTTCCTTCCGCCCGCCGCCTATTTTGGCGACCCGCCCTACTTTCGTGATCGGATGTACCGCCCCGTAGAGCGCCGGCCGCATCAAATCATTCATAGCCGCATCCACCACCACAAACGTCTTGCCCCGATTTGTTTTTGTATAAACAACTCTCGTCAGCAGCACAGCCGCGGGAGCGATGATGGATCGGCCCGGTTCCAGCAGCAGGTGCACGCCGAGTTTCCCTACCATCCGTGAAATCAGTCGCGCGTATTCGCTTCGTGACGGCGGCTCCTGATCCGCATAGCGAACACCTAATCCTCCGCCTACATCCAGGTAGCGCAACTCGATTCCCTCATCGCGCAGTTCCCCTACAAATCCAACGAGTCGCTCAATCGCGCATCGAAATGGCTCCAGTGACGTGATCTGCGACCCGATGTGCGCGCTAAGCCCTTCCCAACGGATCCATTTCGAATCGCGATGCGCGAGGTAGAGCCGCCTCGCCTCTTCCCAGTCCAGGCCAAATTTGTGCTCGTGCCGTCCCGTCGCAATGTGCGGATGCCCACCCGCCTCCACGTCCGGGTTTACGCGCACCGCCACGGCTGGCGGCTTGCAGCCTCGCGATACCACGCGCGCGGCCTCTTCGACGAGAATCTCCAGCTCCGCTTCCGATTCCGCGTTGAAGAGCAAAACCCCCGAACGCCCACCCCTTCGCCCAACTCGATAGTTCAGCGCCTCCCGAATCTCGTCCCGGCCCTTGCCCACGCCGGAAAACACGATGCGCTCACCGCGAACCCCGATGCGCCCCAGGTGATGCAGTTCTCCGCCCGAGACAATATCAAACCCGCTGCCCAGCCCCGCCAGTTTTTTCAGAATGGAAAGATTTCCGTTCGACTTCACCGCAAAGCACACCGTGTGCGGCAGCGCGCTCAGCCCTTTATCTAGTTCTCGGTATGCCGTTTCAATCGCCGCGCCGCTGTAAAGATATGTGGGCGTCCCGGTTTTTTTCGCCACCGAACTTAATGAAACGTCTTCGCAGACCACTTCTTCGCTCTGCGTTGAGCCCCGCGAGCTCTTCTTCCACTCAAACTGTGGCGTAAAAGTCGCCGGATCGACGTATTTTAGTTTCCTCGCAAGAGCGTCCGCCGCGTGGCTCATCGGACCTTGACCACCACCAGTGTTCGATCATCAAAAAGCGGCGCTTCTCCAGTGAACCAATCGACCTCCCGCAGAATCGCGTCCGCAATTTCAGAGGCCGTATCTCCGTTGTGCTTCTCGATCAGCGTTCGCATCCGTGTCGTGCCGAAAAATTGCCCCTCGCTGTTCGTGGACTCGGCGATCCCGTCGGAATGAAACACCAGCACATTTCCGGAATCGAGCGTTACGCTCCACTCGTCATACGTCACTTCTTCGAAGATGCCCAGCGGAAATCCCGTTAATTCAATCTTCCCGCACCGTCCATCCTTATAAAGCAGCGGCTGCGATTGTCCCGCGTTCGCTACGCGCAGCTTCTGCCGCCCCTTCTGCCACGTCGCAAAACACGCCGTCATGAAGCGCCCTTCGATGCGCCTCTCCCCTACCAATTGGTTCATCTGCTTCAGCATTTCCGCCGGCTGCAGTTTCTGCGGAGCAAGGCTTCGCATAATCCCGATAGCCACCGCCCCGTAAAGCGCCGCCGCAGTTCCTTTCCCACTCACATCACCTAAAGCGATTCCGAGTTGTTGCGGTCCGTATCGTAGGAAATCGTATAAATCGCCGCACACTTCCCGCGCCGAAAGATACCGCGCCGCCATATCCAGTCCATAATCTTCCGCCGGCACCGGCCGCAGCAGCGCGCCCTGGATTCTCTTCGCCGCCTGCAAATCGCGTTCCAGCCGAGCTTCGTCCCGCGCCAGTTGTTCGTAGAGTCTTGCGTTCTCCAGCGACACCGCAAGATTCGCCGCCAGGATCGAAAGCGTCTGCACGTGATCCTCGGTGAAGTAATTGGGCTGCGGGCTCTCGAGATCCAGGACGCCAATCACTTTGCCCTTGTGCATCATGGGAATCGCCAGCTCCGACCGCGTTTCTGGATTCACCATCAGGTACCGCGGGTCCACGGTCACATCCGGCACCAGCACCGGTTCCTTCAGCGTCGCCGCCGCTCCCACGATCCCATCGCTCGCAGTCGCACGCAATTTCCCCTGCACGTGATGCCCGTGCTTCACGTCTACCCGGTGCCGGAAAACTTTCTGCTCTTCGTCATAAAGCATGATGCTCAGAATCTGGTAATCGATCACTCTCTTGGTCTGTTCCGCCGCGCGCCGCAGCAATTCTTCCACTTCCAGAATCGAGCCCGTTTCGCGCGCTACTTCGTTCAGCAGCAGCAGCGTTTCCGCCTGCGCCCGCACTTTTTGAAACAGCCGCGCGTTTTCAATCGCCACCGCCAGCCGGCTGGCCAGCAGCGTCAAAATGTTTTGTTGGTCGCGTGTGAAATAATCCAGGTGGCGGCTCTGCACGTCCATCACGCCGATGCATTTCCCCTGCAGCATCAGCGGCACGGCCATCTCCGACCGCACGCTGTCGATCGCATTGATGTAGCGGGGATCCTTGGACGTATCGCTCACGCGCACCGAATGCCCGGTAGCCGCAGCCGTTCCCGTTATCCCCTGTCCCAACGGAATTCGCAGATTCTCCGCCAGCTCGCGTGGATATCCAATCGCAAAGCGGTGCCGGATATAACTTCCGTCTCCTTCGACCATCAGCACGCCAAAGATTTCGTAGTCAATGTGCCGCTTGATCAGTGCCGCCGACCGCGCCAGAACCTCGTCCAGGTCTAGCGAAGCGTTCACTTCCTCGCCGATTTCCGCTAGCGTCGCCAGTACTTCCGCGGAGACTTCCGCTCCCCCATTCAAAGCTGTCGTTGCTGTTTGTGATTCTGAAGGATTCATGTCGTGCAACTATTATAGCAGGCGGCGAGGAGCAGGCCGGGCAAACTCCGGCACTTGGCTTATTTTGGGATGTATCTCGTCATTTAGCCGGAGGATCCTCAGCACTCAGGGGCACGTCTTCAATCACTTTCTTTCTTCGACCCGCCTCCCAACTTCAATATCCCCACGTACGGCAAATTGCGGTAACGTTCCGCATAGTCCAGCCCGTATCCCACCACAAATTCATTCGGAATGCTGAATCCGACATAATCCGCCCGCACCGCCGTGATTCGCCGTTCGGGTTTGTCCAACAAGACCGCCACGCGCAAATGTTTCGGCTTCCGCTGTTGAAACAGCCGTAGCAGGTATTGCAGCGTCATCCCGGTATCGAGAATGTCCTCAACTACGATCACCGTCTTCCCCTCAATGCTCGAATCCAGGTCTCGCGTCAGCCGCACCTGCCCCGAGGAGCGCGTGTTCTGCCCGTAACTGGAAACCGCAATAAAATCAAACGAAACTTCCCCGGAAATGCTGCGCGCCAGATCCGTCAGGAAAAACACTCCGCCCTTCAGCACGCTCACCAGGTGCAGCGGCTCCTTCGGAAAATCCCTGCGGATTTCCTTCGCCAGCGCTTGAATGCGTTTTTGAATCCGCCCGCCGGTGATCAGCACCCGCACGCTCTCCTTTTGCACTTTCGCCGCGCCCCGCTCGCTTTTCTTTCTCTCTGTCATTCTCGCCCTCGATCAAGAACTCGCGACTCTAACGCACGCGCCTGCCGCAGCGCAATGTTCATTCCTAATCCTCCCTTCTCACGCCGTTCATCTCCCCGTAATATCTCGCTGCCATCTTCCTGAAAGCAAAGTACATGGCAGGTATGGTTCCGCCGCGGTCAGGAACTGTTAGACTTCGGCCCGGCGGGGTCTTCCATAGGCTCACGCTTTTCCTTTGAGTGACTCCTGTGGTACAAGTGAAGCCATAAATTCAGGTGCGGGTTGACGGTAGCCGTCGTCCTTTGCGGCCATTGCGGTCGGCCAGAATATCAGCAGTATCCTCCATTCCCCCGCGGGAGGATCTGTGGTGTGAGTGTGATTCCGCAATTCAACGGAAGAGTGCCCAGGAGGAAGTTCCATGAGAACGCATAAGATGCGAAACTCCATCGCAAAGTATTCCCTCGCCTTGATTGCCATGTTAGTGCTGACTTGCGGCTTATTCGCCCAGTCCACCACGGATGGCGCTGTCGGTGGCACGGTTCAGGACCCCACAGGTGCCGTAGTGCCCAATGCCAAGGTGACGGTACGCAACATTGATACCAACGCCGAGCAGACCGTGATGACGGATGAAACCGGCTATTTCCGCGTTGCCAAACTGCAGCCGGGATCCTATTCGGTTAAGATCGACGCGCCTGGTCTTGCCGGCTTCACGGCCGAAAACGTGGTCGTTGCCGTCGGCAGCCTCACCGACCTTTCGCCCAAGCTCGGTGTTGCTTCCGCGGGTGCCACGATTATCGTGAATGCGGAAACGCCGGCCATCAACACCTCGTCCGCGGATTTCGCACCCGTCGTCGATCAGACCCAGATTTCCAATCTGCCCATTAATGGCGGACGTTGGTCAGACTTCGCCTTGCTGACTCCCGGCGTCGTAAACGACGCGAATGGTTTCGGTCTTCTCAGTTTTCGCGGCATTAGCACCCTGTTGAACAACAACACCGTGGACGGCGCCGACAACAACCAGGCCTTCTTCTCCGAAGAACGCGGGCGCACACGCGCCGGATATTCGAGCGCCAAGGCCGCAGTGGAAGAATTCCAGGTCAACACCTCCAATTACTCTTCCGAATACGGCCGGGCAGCTGGCGCCGTGGTCAATACCGTCACAAAAAGTGGCGGCAACGGTTTGCATGGTGAAGCCTATTTCTACGATCGCGACAATAGTTGGGGCGCGTTTAACCCCTTCACCACTCTGACCACTCAGAATGCCAACGGTACCTTTTCGAGTAATCCCTACAAGCCCACGGATGTTCGGAAGATGTATGGCTTTGGCGCTGGCGGGCACATCATCAAAGACAAACTCTTTTGGCACTTCGCCTTTGATGATTTCGATCGCAATTTCCCGGGAACCTCGGTCCCCTCCAGTCCAAGCGCTTTCTTTGCCACTCCCCTCGCGGCTGACCCTACCGGGGCCGTCCCTGCGGCATACACCGTGGATGGAACAACGAATTGCTTTCAAGCCAGCGGCAGCAGCAATATCAACGCGACGGCGTTCAAATCCGGCCCAACCGCCATCGCTAATGGCGGCAACATTGCCACCGCAACCCAGGGAGCTTGCACACTTATGAGCAACCTGGGCCTCGCCAACTACGCTGCCGGCTTGTCTGACTACAACACTGGCTTGTCCGGCCTGTTGGGCGAACTGGGCCCCGTCCCGCGTCGCGGCAAGCAAACTATTTTCTTCCCCAAACTCGACTGGCAGATCAATGCCAAGAATCACGCATCATTTGAAGTCAACCGCATGCGCTGGATCTCGCCCGCCGGCATCCAGACGCAGTCCAGCAACACCTTCGGGATCGCCAGCTTTGGCAACGACTACGTCCGGGATACCTGGGGAGTCGCGAAGCTTTACACCTTCTTCACCAATACCCTTTCCAACGAATTACGCTATCAGTACGGCCGCGATTTTGAGTTTGAATTCGCCCAGCCACCGACGGCCTACGAATCGGCTAATTTCCTCCACCCCGTGACCGCCCCCGGCTATACCAATCCTCTTGGCGCGCCCCCCGACGTCTTCATCACCAACGGCTTTGATATGGGCGTCCCCACCTTCCTCCAGCGGCCGTCCTATCCGGACGAGCGTACGAGTCAAGTGGCGGACACCCTCACCTGGACGCACGGCAAGCACACCCTTAAATTTGGCGGAGACGTCCGCCACGTTCACGATCTGGCGCAGAATCTCCGTTTTCAATACGGCTCCTTCAGTTACAGCACCATCGCCAACTACATCTCCGACCTCGATCAGCCCAACAGCTGCGGCACGGCTCACAACCTTCCCTGCTACTCCAGCTACCAGCAGGCTTTTGGGCCGCTCGGCTTCTCGTTCAATACCAATGACCTGGCCTTCTTCGCCGAAGACAGTTGGCGCGTTCTTCCTCGTTTCACCGTGAACATCGGCGCTCGCTACGAATACGAGATGATGCCCAGCGTCATTTTGCCCAATCCCGCCGTGCCGCAAACGCAGAGCATGCCAAGCGATAAGAACAATCTCGGTCCCCGCTTTGGCTTCGCTTGGGATGTCCTCGGCGACGGAAAAACCTCCGTGCGCGGCGGCTATGG
>Ga0207061_1061_pt1 | contig 30200 bp, 18 predicted proteins | sample Alteio_BWMinCont_31_FD_153275 | JGI IMG/M metagenome (GOLD analysis project Ga0207061, IMG submission 153275) | Enriched cells from forest soil in Barre Woods Harvard Forest LTER site, Petersham, Massachusetts, United States -... | ecosystem: Environmental > Terrestrial > Soil > Temperate forest >... | reverse complement strand
TTTTCTCGAGACGCTCACGCCTGTCAATGTGTGCCGCGTGTGCGTTGTGGAGCTGGAAGGGTCGCGCACCCTCGTTCCGGCGTGTTCGCGTAAAGCCGAGCCTGGCATGGTCATCCGCACGGATTCGGAGCGCGTGCGCTTGAGCCGCAAGGTTGTGCTCGAATTCCTGGCGTCGTCCGTGGACATTTCGACTGCGCCGGCCATGCAGGAGTATATGAAGCGCTACGGCGCGCGGCCGGAGCGCTTCGGCCCGCTCGCGGAGACGGTGAAGCAGCCGCCGAAGATCGACAACGAACTCTACATGCGGGACTACTCGAAGTGCATCCTTTGCTACAAATGCGTGGAAGCCTGCGGAGTGGATGCGCAGAACACGTTTGCCATCGGCGTCGCGGGGCGCGGATTTTCCGCACACATTGCCACGGAGTTTGAGATTCCGCTGCCGGAATCGGCATGCGTGTACTGCGGCAATTGCATTGGCGTGTGCCCCACTGGCGCGCTGATGTTCAAGAGCGAATACGACATGCGGGCCGCCGGTACGTGGAACGAATCCGCGCAGACGCGCACCGAAACGATCTGTCCGTATTGCGGCGTGGGCTGCGAACTGACGGTTCACGCGCAAGAGGGCCAAATTGTGAAGGTCTCCTCGCCGCTCGACCACACTGTCACGCAGGGCAACCTGTGCATCAAGGGGCGCTTCGGGTGGCAATTCACCCAGCCTCGCGAAAAAGGCTTCAAGTCCACGTAAGCTACTTGTTTCTCCGCGGCCGGCAAGCGTTTGCTCGGTGTGCACAGAGAAGGGAAGTCCGTCGAGGCCTCCACACAAGAAGGCTTAATTGACGCCACACATATAAATGTGTAGGATGACAGGTGGGGGGATGCGCCTTGCCGACAAACCTTGCCATCGACGACCGCCTGATTGACGAAGCCAAAAAGCTGGGGCGGCACCGCACGAAGAAAGAAACGGTCACGGCTGCTCTGGACGAGTACATCCAGCGGAGAAAGCAGCAAGGCATTTTGCCACTCTTTGGAACCATTGAGTACGACAACCGCTATGAATACAAGCAAGAACGCGGCAGAAAACGCCGGTGAACGTTCTTGTTGATACTTCTGTATGGTCGCTGGCACTGCGCCGGAAAGCACAGGACTTAAGCGCGGGGGAAAAGGCCGCCGTCGCCGAGTTGACCGAACTGATCCAGGAGGGCCGCGCCAGAATTATCGGCCTGGTCCGGCAGGAACTGTTATCGGGAATCAAGACGTCCGGCCAATACGAGAAACTTTGCGGTATCCTTCGCTCCTTTCCCGATGAAGCCATCTCTACATCGGACTACGAGGCCGCCGCAAAGGCCGGCAACGACTGCCGGGCAAGAGGAGTCGCGGTGTCGGTTTCCGACATGCTGATTTGCGCCATCGCCCTGGATCGCGATTGGGCCATCTTCACCACGGATCCAGATTTCAAGAATTATGCAAAAATTCTTTCCCTCAAGCTGCACGCTCCGCGCAGATAGCCGCCTCGTGTTGGGCCACCCACTGGCAATGAGAGTCCGGTTACAATCGGAGGCGATGCCTACATCCTTAACATTATGTGCGGATTAGGAGTTTCTTCTAAAGCTTCCCTCACGGGAATAAATTCAGGTGCCAGGAAGTTAAACGAAGTAACAGAGCTTCTTGGAGCAGTGCGTTTATTCAAGCAAGCGGACTTGCAGAGCCGAATTGCTGATTTTCCGTGTTCTGGCGCCCTAGCTGGAGGTCGATAGCAGGGGTCGAGGCCGGTAGTTCCACGGAAACAGCGAGCGCAAGTACTGGTGCAGTCTTACCTGGAAGAGAGAAGAGCGTGGGCGCCAGTATATTTGCGCGAAATAAAGTATTGACGCGGCCGCAAGGCTTGACATATACCAACGCTATCATTCCTCTACCGGCGGTAAGACGAAGCCTGCTGCCGGGATGACGTCGCGAGTGGTCGAGTGGGCGGTGTCTGGGGGAAGTGGTGAGTCGAACAGTAAGTGTTGAAGCATACCTGCGACCGCAGGCGGTGCATTTCCGCTTGAACGCTTCTGCGTTTCTCCGTCTCCACACGCCGCAATTCCACAAACACAGGAAAAAGGAGTCGCGACGTGAAAATGAGAGGCGTATCTATTTTTATTGCTGGGCTATTTTTGTTTTGCTGTATTTTCTCGCCAAGTAGTTACTCGCAGAACGTCACCACAGGAACGGTGATCGGGACAGTAACGGATCCCAGCGGGGCAGCGGTTCCGGATGGGGTGGTCGTACTGCGCAATAAAGCCACCAACAGCCAAGTGACACAGAAAACCAACTCGGCCGGCCAGTATACGTTTGTCAATGTGGCGCCGGGGGAGTATCAGATTACCGTGAAGAAAGATAACTTCCGAACAGCCGAGGTCCCGTCTCTTACAGTCGACGTGGCGAAGAGCTATAACGTGGACGTGAGGCTGGAAGTGGGCGCGACGACGGAATCAGTGACGGTGACAACCGAGGCGCGCGTCGAGTTACAAACTACGGACGCGGAACTAGGCACTGTCGTGGGTGGCACGACGCTCGTGCGGCTGCCCACTTTGCAGCGCGACGCTGCCGAATTGTTGACACTCCAGCCGGGAACAACGCCTTATGACACGTCGGCGAACGGAGGATTTGGCAATCAGGGCGGCACAGTGGCGGGCGCTCGCAGCGATCAGAACACAATCGTGATGGATGGGATCGACATCACCGACAACACCGTCGGCGGCGGAGCGAATGCCCAGAACTTCATTCCCACGGGCGTGGAGAGTCTGGATGAGTTCAAAGTGGGGGTCACGAATTCTAACGCGACGTTCAGCCGGGCTTCCGGCGGGCAGATCACGCTGATCAGCAAAGGCGGCAGCAATGCCTTTCATGGAGATGGGTATTGGTTCCACCAGAGTGACGGGCTGAACGCCAACTCCTGGGATTTGAATCATACCCCCAGCCCGGGACACACGTTCACAAGAAAAACACCCTTCAAAGATAATCGTGAAGGCGTCAGCATCGGCGGGCCCATCTTCAAGAACAAGACATTCTTCTTCAGCAACTATGAAAAGCGGCGTTTTCCCGCCGGACAAACGGTCACCCATATCGTACCGACCGACACGCTGCGCAGCGGCATTTTGGAATTCAAAGATGCCAGCGGAGTTCTGCGCCAATATAACCTAGCGACGGCCATGAATTGCGGCCCCAATGGAAATCTAGCTTGCGATCCGCGAGGCGTCGGCATCAGCCCGACTCTCCAGGCGTTGTACAAACTCAATCCTGAAGGCAACGACCCGACAGTCTCGGGAGCAGACGGAAACAATACAGACGGTTTGCGGACGTCAGTTACCACTCCGATCAAGCAGGATTACGTCACCTTCCGGCTGGACCACAACTTCAGCGATAAGTTGCACTTCTTCGGCCGGTATATCTATTCGAGGAATTTGCAAGTTACGTCAAACCAGATCTCAGCGCTTGCCGGCCAGCCTGCCATTGCCGATACCGGGAACGATACGCGCGGCGATGGGGCTATTGGCAGCCTCGCCTACACTTTCAATTCGACTACGACCAACGTGCTCCGTTACGGATGGATTCGCAGCCGCATCTTCTTGCCAGGGCTCTCGCCCAGCTCTTCGGCGGCGCTTCTCAATCTTCCGGGTACGGATTCCTCGGCGGGCCCCATAGCCCTCGCTCCAGGCCTCGGTACGGTCGGGTTGCTCGACGTACCGATTGACGTGGATACGCAGCGTGCGAGGACGCAGGGCAACTTTCAACGTACCAAACAGCTAGGAGACGACATCTCGAAGCTTAAGGGAAAACATGACATCTCGGCCGGGGGGAGCATTCGCTGGCTTCCGATCACCGCGCAGCGCAATGACAAAGTGGTTGGTTCACTGGCTTCGCTAGTTGCCTTAATGGACGCGGATGGCAACGGCGGCGCTTCGCAGATTCCGGACGTGAACCGACCCCCGAATTGCAGCGCGACCGTCACCACATTTTGCTTGACGAGCACTGCGGACGCCACGAAGTGGGATCGCCTCTACGCCGCGACGCTTGGGATCGTTGACAATGTAAACGTTCTCGCAGTACGCGACGGCAACCTCAATCCGCAGCCGTTTGGCACGCCTCTTATCGCCAATGCGAACATGCGAGCCTATGATATGTATCTGCAGGATACGTGGAGGTTCAAGCCCACTCTCACGCTCACCTACGGTCTCTCTTATGGCTGGCAGACTCCTCCGCATGAGTTACACAACGAACAAACTTTCATCGTGGACGCCTCGACCGGTCAGATACTTTCAGGGCAAAGCTATATCAACCAGAAGCTTCAGGCGGCGCTGCAAGGACAGGCGTTTAACCCGACCATCGGCTACCTGCCGATTGCCAAGTCTGGCCGCAGCAACATCTACAACCCGGATTATGGCGATGTTGGTCCGCGGGCGTCCTTGGCCTGGAGTCCTTCGTACTCGGATGGACTTCTCGGGCACATGATGGGCAACGGAAAGACGGTGGTTCGCGCCGGATTTGGCATCTACTATGACCGCATCAACAACGTGCAAAGCGTGGAGATCCCGCAACTTGGGGTGGGTTTCGCCCAGACCCTCGTTTTGAAGTCGCCCCTTTGCTCAGTCAACGGAGCCGGCGGCCCTAATTGCAATGCCGGCGCCGGTGGAAGCAACATCGGCGCATCCGGATTCCGCGTTGGAGTGGACGGGACAATCCCTGTGCCTTCGTTTCCTACGGTTTCTTCTCCCATAGTTCCCGCAAACCCGTTTGGAGAGGTGCTCTCCTTCTCGCTCGATCCATCCTTCAAGGTGGGCCGGAGCTACAGCACGGATTTCACCATCCAACGCGAATTGCCCGGTAACATGCTGATGGAAGTCGGTTACATCGGGCGGCTGGGACGCGATCTTCCGAACAGTTTCGATTTCGATTCCGCGCCTTACATGTTGAAGGATCCCGCTTCTGGGCAGACGTTTGCCCAGGCGTTTAACGCAATTACAGCGGAGCTTGATGCCAAGCAGCCCATAACCGCACAACCGTGGTTCGAAAACCAACTGCCGGGGTTCGATGCGCTCTCCGTGGCCAACGGAGGCTGTGGAGGGTCTTTTGCGAGCACGACGCAGTGCCTCGTCAGCCAAAACCAATCGCTGTTTTCGGGCCGCTTCGTCTCCTCCCTATTCCAAAATATGGGGTTTGACCGGGCGTCACTCGGGTTGCTCCCTTACAACAATCTTCAAGTCGTGCTGGCGCTGTTTGTACGCACGCATAACGACAGATCGAACTACAATGCAGCCACGTTCACGCTGCACAAGCGGGCCTCCCATGGGCTTCAGTTTGACCTGAATTACACATTCTCGAGGTCACTCGATCAACTGGGAGGCGTTCAGAACAACGCCGGTACCTACGCCACCAGTTTCAACCCCAACCTTCAATACGGGCCGTCCTTGTTCGATCGGACCCACGTGTTCAACGCCATCTTCAACTACGACCTGCCCGCGGGCAAAGGGCACAAGTTCAGTCTCAACAATACCGTCCTCGATAAGGTTATCGGCGGGTGGTACGTTTCGGGCGTGTTCCGGGCGAACAGCGGGTTACCTCTCCCCGTAGTTGGTGGAGACTTCGGAGGCGGCCCGTTTGCAAACAGCGTGAACATGATTCCCACCGTCGCTCCCAGCAGCTTGGGTGGCGGCGCTCACTTTGGTGTGACCGGCACGAACTTCGGCTCGTCGGGGACAACCAACCTCTTTTCCAATCCAGATGCGGCTGCAGCTGACTTCCGTTATCCTCTCATTGGCGTTGATGGGCGAGACGGGTCGGGACATCCTCTTCGCGGGATGGGGTTGTGGAACCTGGACTCTCGGCTGGGGAAAACCACCTCATTTCACGAACGCTACAAAGTGGAAATCTCAGCCGACTTCTTCAACCTTTTCAACCACGTAAACTTCTTCGATCCATCGCTTAACATCAATAGCCCGGCCACTTTTGGCGTGATCAGTTCGGAATTGATTCCAGCCAATCGCACGCAGGGCAGCCGGTGGATCGAACTCGGCTTGCGTCTTTCGTTCTGAGGTTAACCATTTGAAAGAAACCGGAGAGCAGGCTGTTAGCCTGCTCTCCGGTTTTTGTTTTTAACTTGCAGAAGGAACGGGTCTGAAGACCCGCCACTACAAGAGCGGCCCGCCCGCGGCGGGCCTACAAGAGGAGACGCAGAGATCGCTCAGGATTCCTGGCCGAAGCGCTTGATGTCTTCGGGGCCCTCTTTTAGCTGGACCGCGGCGCGGCCCTGGACGAGTTCGCGAATCTGCTCGACGATGTCGGGATTCGCGAGCGTGGTGATGTCGCCGGTGTCCATGTGATTGGAAATGGCGGCGAGGACACGGCGCATGATTTTGCCAGAGCGCGTCTTAGGCATGTCTGGCACGATGTGGATGGTTTTTGGCCGGGCGATCTTACCGATCATAGTCTCGATGGCGGCGGTGATTTTGTCCTGAAGCGCTTTCTTCGGCAGGAAGCCCGGCTTGAGGGAAACGTAGACGACGGGGACGCGGCCCTTCACTTCGTCAACGGCGGGCACGACGGCGGCTTCGGCGACTTCCGGAACGGTGAGGCAGGCGGATTCGACTTCCTTGGTGCCGAGGCGGTGGCCGGCGACGTTGATGACGTCGTCCACGCGGCCGAGAATGCGGTAGTAGCCGTCGGCGGGAAGCATGGCGCCGTCGGCGGCGTAATACGGCCAGTCACGCCAATCCTTGCTGTGCGGATTCTTGTTGTATTTTTTGTAGTACTGCGTGACGAAGCGCTGCGGATCGCCCCAAATCGTTTGCATGATGCCGGGCCAGGGATTTCGGATGCAAATGTTGCCGGCCATTTGTGAGCCGGCTTTCACTTCGTTTCCGTTTTCGTCCCAAATCACCGGGTAGATGCCAAGGGCAGGAGGGCCAGCGCTGCCGGGCTTCATGGGGTCGAGAGCTGGCTTGGTGGAGCAGAGGAAGCCACCGGTTTCGGTTTGCCACCAGGTGTCCACGATGACGGCTTGGCCTTTGCCGACGACTTCGTGATACCACTGCCAGACTTCAGGCTCGATGGGTTCGCCGACGGTGGTCATGTGCTTGAAGCGGTAGTTGTATTTTTTCGGCTCTTCGGCGCCGGCTTTGCGAAGCATGCGAATGGCGGTTGGTGAAGTATGGAAAATGTTGACGTCGAGGCGTTCGGCGATGCGCCAGGGGCGGCCAACGTCGGGGAATTGGGGGACGCCTTCGTAGAGGACGCTGGTGGCGGCGAGTGCGAGCGGGCCGTAAACAATGTAGGAGTGGCCGGTGATCCATCCGATGTCCGCCATGCACCAATAAACGTCTTCGGGATGAATGTCCTGGTAATACTTGGCGGTGCCGGTGACGTAAGCGAGATAGCCGCCGGTGCGGTGCTGGCAGCCCTTGGGTTTGCCGGTGGTTCCGCTGGTGTACATGAGGAAGAGTGGTGCTTCGGCATCCTGGGAGACCGGCTCGACAACGTGGCCGCGATAATCTTTCAGGACATCGTCAATGAAGTAGTCACGCTCGAGGACCATGGGAGTTTCGGAAGTGTATCTGCCGGGATAACGCTTCCAGACCAGGACTTTGTCGATCTCCCGGCCTTCCTTCTTGGCGGTTTGCACGGCGATGTCGGCGCTGGCTTTGTGGTCAACCCATTTGCCGTTGCGGTGATAGCCGTCGGCGTAGATAAGCACGCGGCTGCCGGAATCGGCGGCGCGGAGACCGCAGGCTTCGCCGCTGAAACCGCCAAAAACGACGGAGTGAACGACGCCGAGACGCGCGCAGGCGAGCATGGTGATGGGCAACTCGGGAATCATGGGCATGTGGATGGTGACGCGGTCGCCGGTTTTGAGTCCGGCGAAATCACGCAGCATGGCGGCAACTTCGTTCACGCGCTTGTAGAGTTCCTGGTAGGTGATGACCGTGGCGGCTTCGCCTTCGGGTTCGGGAACAAAAATGAGCGCGGCTTTGTTTTTGTATTTTGCGAGGTGACGGTCAACGCAGTTGTAGCAGGCGTTGAGCTTGCCGCCGACAAACCATTTCCAGAAGGGAGGATGTTCGGTGTCTAGAGTGGTGTGCCAATATTGATCCCAATCCAGAAGTTCGGCGTAGTGGCGGAAGCATTCCGGGAAATTCTTTTCGTCAAATTTTTCGACGAAAGCGGGATCATTCAGATACGCTTGGCCGACGAATTTGGCCGGCGGACGATAGTAGTCTTCCTCTTTCCAGTGAACAGCGATCTGGGCTTCGCTGAGTTTGTTTTTGCCTTTTTGTTCCTTGGCGTTGATTTTCTGACGCGGTGTGGCCACGGTGGCAACTCCCCTTGGAGATCAAATTCGGTTATGACGCAACAACGAGGGACAGCCAGGTTCGGCAAGCCCGCTTCCATGATGGAAGGAGCCTGACCGCATCGATGATGCTACCGCGTGAGTACGCGAGTCAATCGGCAGAGCCCTATTTCATGCCTCCGACTTCGTCCCAAATCTTGTGCCCGTGAGTTTCCTTGAGGAACAAGCTTCCCACGACGAACGTGATGCTGGCGACAATCATCGGGTAGTACAGCCCGGCGTAAATGTTGTGGGTGCTCTCGCAAACGTAAACGCCGATGAGCGGCACCAAGCCGCCGAAAACGCCGTTGCCGATGTGATATGGCAACGACAATGACGTATAGCGTATTTTGGCGGGGAAGGCTTCGACGAGATAGGCGGCAATTGGTCCGTAAATCATGCAAACGTAAATGACCTGTATGAAGACGAGCAGGACCAGCATAGGCACGTTCGGGTTAGTCGCTTCCTTTGCGGGAACAGCTTTTCCTGAGTCGTCGATGGTCAAGGCGGTCAATTTCGGTGCGCCGGTCACTTTGTCGCGTACCGAGCTAAGAGTCTGCACGTTGTTCCCGGCGGCTTGCTGCATGGCGTGATAAATCGGCAGGTAGGTCACGACAGCTAGCAGGCACGCGGCCATCATGAGCCACTTGCGGCCGATTTTGTCCGAGAGTGCGCCAAAGACAGTGAAAAAGGGCATGCCGAGCAAGAGAGCGTAAGCGACGATGATGTTCGCGAGTTTCGGATTAACTTTTAGAATCGTTTGGAGGAAAACGAGGAGCACATAAAATTGGCCGGTATACCAGATCACGCCTTGTCCGGCCGTTGCCCCGAACAATGAAATGGCAACGCGCTTTAAATTCTCCGACTTGGTGAAGGCTTCTTTCAGCGGCTGAGTCGAAGTCATGCCGGAGGCCTTGATCTGTGAAAAGATCGGAGACTCCTTCATCTTCAACCGAATGTAGAGAGAAATTGTTACAAGGATGATGGAGGCGAGGAAAGGAATGCGCCAGCCCCAGGCTTTGAATTGGTCGGGCGTCATTGCTTGCTGCGTCCCAAGAATAACCAGTAGGGAAGCGAAAAGGCCAAGTGTCGCAGTGATTTGGATGAAGCTGGTATAGAAACCGCGTTTTCCGTCGGGCACATGCTCGGCGACGTACACGGTTGCGCCGCCATACTCACCGCCGAGGGCCAGTCCCTGGAGGACGCGAATGGTAAGAAGTATGACGGGGGCAGCCCACCCGATGGTCGCGTACGTCGGAAGAAAGCCAATCAGTGCCGTTGCACCGCCCATGATCGAGAGTGTTACGAGAAAGGCGTACTTCCGGCCAACCAAATCGCCGATACGCCCGAAGAATAGCGCGCCAAACGGCCGGACCATGAAACCAACAGCGAAGGTTGCCAGATAAGAGATGTAGGCGAAAGTGTCGTTGCCGGGCGGGAAGAATTTCGGAGAAAGCACAGCGGCGAGGCTGCCAAAAATATAGAAGTCATACCACTCGATCATCGTGCCGACGGCGGAGGCAAGAATCACTCTCCAGATGCTGTATTCAGGCGTACCGCTTGTTGCGATTGCGTCTGCTCGGCTGGCCATGCTTCCTCCTATACCATCCAATGATCCTGCCCAGGTGCGACGCTGGTCCATCGCTCGCAAGAGACAAACCGCGAGACACACCTCTTATGACGTCTTTTTTCCCTTCCGTTGAATCCCCCCTGTGGCTCGCAGGGTTGCGAGTCAGGTCTTCAGTGGTGGAAGGGTTCTGGAATTCACCGTTCATATACGGGTCCGCGCGCATTGTCAAGAAATGACTTATTGAGCTGCCCAGGGGCGTAGCGACGGGCGTTCTATCTTGTTTGGCTGGCCAATCGAGGGGGCCTGTCTCGGTCTGGAGGACAAGCTCGAATCGTGATAAAACCTCCGCTTGAGCTTACAGAGCGCCATTTTCCTGTTCTTTGCTGGGGCCCTCGGAGGGGCCATTAATGCGGTTGCCGGAGGTGGCAGTTTCGTGGCTTTTCCGGCACTGCTGTTTACCGGCGTCCCGGCGATTCCCGCGAACGCAACGAATACGCTGGCGCTGTGGGTCGGAACAACGGCGAGCGGCGGGGCTTACCCGCAAAAATTAAACATTCCGCGGCGCATTATGATTCCTTTGGTGCTCACTAGCCTTGTTGGCGGACTGGCGGGCGCGTTTCTTCTGATCGAGACGCCGGCGCAAACTTTTTTGCGTGTTTTACCGTGGCTGCTGCTGGGAGCGACGCTTCTTTTTTCGTTCGGAAAACATCTGACGGGGCGGATTTCGGCGAGCATTTCGCACGACGCTTCGAATGCCGCAGTAACGGGTGCGTCGATTTTTGAATTGCTTGTCGCGGTTTATGGCGGATATTTTGGCGGCGGGATCGGAATCATGAACCTGGCGATGCTGGCGGCGCTGGGAATGACCGACATCCATGCGATGAACAAGCTGAAGGTGCGACTGGGAGGAGTCATCAATGGAGTTGCGACGGTGACATTCATCGCGACCAAGACGATTCTTTGGCCGCAAGCGATTGTAATGACGGCGGGGTCGGTGATTGGAGGATACTCTAGCGCGCACTACGCGCAGAAGCTGCCGCAGTCCTGGGTGAAGGCGTTTGTCATTTTGGTGGGCAGCGCGATGACGATTTATTTTTTCGTTCGGGGCTACCGGTAGCGTCATCTAAGAAATGATTCGAACCCTGCGATTTTTCTTCTGCGGGCAAGCGCATTTGATATAGTCCCCGCTGCTATGACCACTGAAGTCAAGCAAGCTGATGCACAACGCGCCCGGCCGACACCGCTCACGCGGAATCAGATTCGCGGATTCTGGGCTGCGTGGGGAGGCTGGGCGCTGGACGGCATGGATTCTTTCATCTATGCGCTGGTGCTGGTGCCTTCCTTGCGCGAATTGTTGCCGCGTTCCGGAATCTCCGCGACCAAGGCGAATATCGGTTATTACGGCGGGCTGCTTTTCGCTCTTTTTCTGATCGGGTGGGGACTTGCGTTTCTTTGGGGGCCGATCGGCGACAGGTTTGGCCGGGTTCGAACGCTGATGCTGACGGTGGTGTGGTACTCGGTGTTTACGTTTCTCAGCGCGCTGGTTACCAATGTTTGGCAACTGGCGGTGTTGCGCCTGCTGGCGGGAATCGGGATTGGCGGCGAGTGGGCGATGGGGGGAACGTTCGTCGCGGAAGAGTGGCCGGAAGACCGGCGGCGTGCGGGCGCGGGATACATGCACACCGGATATTACGTGGGGATTTTTCTCGCGGCGATTCTAAACTATGCGATTGGAAGCAGGTATGGATGGCGGTACATGTTCGCGGTGGGCGGGTTGCCGGCGCTGCTGCTGGCCTGGGTGCGGCACGGCGTGTCCGAGCCCGAACGCTGGCAGCAAAAAGTGGGGGTCGTACGAACGTGGAAGATCTGGCAACCGTTCGCGACACTTTTTTCGAAAACATTGCGGCGCAGAACCGTTCTGAATTCGATTTACATGCTGGTTTCGATTTGCGGGCTTTGGGCGGGAACGGTGTACGTTCCGGCGGCGGTGACGGCGCTCGCGGAAGAAGGTGGAAGAATGGGCCCGATGGCGGCGCAACTGGCTTCGCGCGCGATCATGCTGGTTTCCTTCGCGACGATCCTGGGATGTCTGGCGATGCCGTGGCTGGCTGAAAAGTTCGGAAGGCGCGGGGCAATGGGTTTCTTTTTTACGCTGATGCTGGCGTTCATCGCCCTCACTTTTGGGGAAGTTTTCTATCTTGGCCCGGCGGCGCTGCCGTGGTTTTTCGTTTGTCTTTTCTTTCTTGGTTTCGGCGGAGCAAATTTCGCGGTGTACACGCTGTGGCTGCCAGAGCAGTACCCAACGGAATGCCGGGCGAGCGCGTTTGCCTTCTCGACTTCCTTCGCGCGATTTGCCGGTGCGGGAATTACATTTCTGGTCGGCGCGGGCGTTCAGCATTATGGCTCGCTGGGAACCCCCGTAGCCCTGACGTCGATTGCGTTCGCGGTTGGACTACTGCTGATTCCGTTTGGGGCGGAGACGCGCGGGCAGGTTCTGCCGGCTTAGGCTACGCGCGTTGAAAGTTCCAAGGGCGAGAAGAATATGGCCGAAGTGGAGATCAAAACTTTTCCTATCGAAGCGCTGCGTGAGTTCAGCACCCGCGTGTTTCTGCACTTTGGTGTGCCGAAGGAGGATGCGGTGCTGGCAGCAGATGTGCTTGCTTGCGCCGACCTGCGCGGCATCGATTCGCATGGCGTGGCACGGCTGCACACGTATTTCGACATGCTCAGCGAGGGGCGAATTAACCCGACGGCGGAAATCAAAGTGGTACGTTCGACGCTGAGTACGGCGACCGTGGATGGCGACAACGGTTTGGGGCTGATCGTGGGACCACATGCGAATCGCATTGCGATGGACATGGCGGAAAAATGCGGTTCGGGCTGGGTCAGCGTGCGAAACACGAACCATTTCGGCATCGCCGGCTACTACGTTTTGAAAGCTCTGGAACGCGATTTGATCGGCTGGGCGATGACTAATTCAACCAAGCTGGTTGCGCCTTTATGGGGAGCGGAACGCATGCTGGGCACGAATCCTATCGCGATCGCGTTCCCGGGAAAGGAAGAACCACCGATCGTGATTGACATGGCCACCAGTGCTGCCGCGTACGGAAAAATCGAGATCGCGCGGCGAAGGGGCGAACAGATTCCGGAAGGGTGGGGCATTGACCGCGAGGGCCACGGCACAATCAAGCCGCAGGAAATGATTGATGGCGGAGCGCTGTTGCCGCTGGGGTCGGATCGGGAGCGCGGGGGGCATAAGGGTTACGGTCTGGCGATGATGGTGGATATTTTATGTGGCGTCCTGAGCGGGGCGAATTGGGGGCCGTTTGCGCCGCCGTTCGCGCTGCGCCAAGAGATCCCTAAACGGAGCGTGGGCAAAGGAATCGGGCATTTTTTCGGCGCGATGCGCATCGATGGATTCATCGATGGCGATTCGTTTAAGCGGCAGGTGGACGATTACATTCGCGTGTTTCGCGCGACAAAGCCGGCTCCGGGCACGAACGGGCCGCTGATTCCGGGTGATCCGGAAAGAGAAGCCGAAAAATTGCGGCGGGAAAAAGGCGTACCGCTGATTATGCCGGTTATTGAAGAGCTGCAGGACATTTCGCGTAAGACGGGGATACCGTTCGAATGAAATCTCCGTGACTGAGAGTCCGCACGTGTAGTGAGCCAGCCGCCAGGCAGGTTGAGATGCTTCGCTGCGCTCAGCATGGCACGCGCGTGGGGTGTTCGCGATCGTTGCGATGAGGGGCGGGCGGGGATCAGCCCCGCAATGAATCAAGTGACTTGCCGCGAAGAGAAGCATCGAGAAGTTGGATGAAATGAAGGACGGGCATCTTCTCGCCATGGCGTGCGAGGGCGGACTGCATTTGCAAAATACAACCGGGATTTCCGGTGGCTACGACGTCGGCGCTCAATGGAGCGATGAGGTCCGCTTTGCGGTCGCCAAGCGTCTTGGCGGTGTCAGGTTGGACAAGATTGAAAATTCCCGCAGAGCCGCAGCAGATAGGGGCTTCGGGGATTTCGGCAAGCTCTAGCTCGGGGATGCCGGAGAGAAGTGCGCGAGGTTGCGACCGCACGCCTTGCGCGTTCTGCAAATGACAAGAATCGTGGAACGCCACACGCAGCTTGAGTGGCTGGCGTTTGGCGCGCGGTTCGAGTTCGGCCAATACTTCGCTGATATCTTTACACTTGGCGGCAAATTTCCTGGCTCGCGCGGCGTATTGCGGGTCATCTCTAAGCAAGTGACCGTACTCTTTCACGTTGGAGCCACAACCGGCCGCGTTGGTAACGACTGTGTCCACGTAGGCCTGTTCGAAAGTGTCGATGGTCTTTTTTGCGAGCTCCACGGCGGACGCTTCTTCTCCCGCATGTACGGGCAACGCGCCACAGCAGGATTGTGCTTGAGGAGCGAGCACGTCGCAGCCTTCGGCGGCGAGAACGCGGACGGTTGCGGCATTGACCTGAGAGAAAAATTCGCGTTGCACGCACCCGAGGAGCAGACCGACGCGGCGACGTTTTGATCCGACAGCCGGCGTGAATTCTGCGACGGCTTCACGCCGACGAAGCTTTGGAAGAAGTGCTTCCATCGCTTGCAACTTTTTCGGCAGCAGATGCACCAAACCCAAGCCGCGCAAGGCGGCCTGCAATCCTGTTTTTTGATAAATAAGCAGCGGCAAGCGCATGCGGCGCAAACGATCGGGCCGCGTGAAGTTTTCGAGTATGAAACGGCGGTGAAATTTTTCGGCAGAGGAGCGAGGAGTGTTTCTTTCGATTTGTGCTCGCGTGGCTTCGATGAGTTTTCCGTAGTCTACGCCGGAAGGGCAGGCGGGCATGCAGGCCATGCAGCCGAGGCAAGTATCAAAGTGGCTGACCCAATTCGAATTCATTTCCACGGCACCGTCGGCGGCAAGTTTCATCAGGTAGATGCGGCCGCGCGGGGAATCCATTTCCTGGCCCCACAAAACGTAGGTGGGGCAGACGGGCAAACAAAAACCGCAGTGGACGCATTTATCGATGAGATCATTCGAAGGCGGATGATGAGTGTCAAAGGCGGATGTGTTGTTCGGGTTGGGAGGCAGATTATTCATCTTTAAAGCGGGAGCGAGCTCTCGCACTCCAAAAAATTCATATACCCCCTACAAAACGGCCTGGGTTCAAGGTGTTTTTTGGGTCCAGCCGATGCTTCACGGATTTCATTAAGGGCAGCGCGTCGCCGGCGTCACCCCACGCGTCGAACGTGGGCATTTTCTCAGGAGCATGCAGTACGACGAGCGAGCCGCCCTGGTTTTCCAATTCGGTGCGCAAGAGTTGCAGTGCGCCACGCAACTGGACAAGAGCAGTGCGGGAACGTTCAACCGTGTCGCCCGAAACAGGTGCCTGGCACACCAGGCGAAGCCAGCCGATGCCCGTGGCGTAAATCAAGGTCCTCCATCGAAGATGATGGACGCGGACAGAAACGTCGATTCTTTGGATGGTGCTTGCCAAATTTGCCGGCAAGATGCTGATTTTGGCAATGGCGGTGGTCTGCGGATCATGGAAATTCCATAGTCCCTCGCGCGCGGTCCACGCCGGTGAGGAAGCCTCCGAAACGCTTGCCGGCGCGACCAGATTTCGCAGCTGCGATTCCTGGGCAGCGAGGCCGGCTTCGGTGCCTTCGAAGAGAATGTCAGAGACGGGCGAGGTCTCATCGGAAAAATGAGATTGTAAAAAAGTGTGGGCGAGTTTCGAATTCTGTATCGCAAGGACGCACTTTTCGGTTTCCTTGGGTTGAGCTGTAGAGATGGACAGCGAGCGGGAGTGGTGCGGGAGCGGGTGGAGGCGAAAGACGGCGCGCGTGATGACGCCGAGAGTGCCGAAAGCGCCGGTTACGAGCTTCGGCAAATCGTAGCCCGCGACGTTTTTCACGACTCTGCCGCCGCTCGAGGCAAGGGTTCCGTCGGGTAGCGCGATAGTGACGCCGATAATGAGATCGCGAAGTGCGCCGAAGCGCAGACGGAGCGCGCCGCTGTCGTTGGTGGAGAGAATGCCGCCCACGGTGGCTTTGTCGGGCCACAGCGGATCAATCGCGAGTCGCTGACCGTGCTGCGCGAGAGTTTGCTGGAGGCTTTCGATGGTACAGCCGGCTTCGACGGTTACGGTGAGGTCAGAGGAAGCGTGTTCGAGGACGCGGTTGAGGTGCGCGGTGGACAGAATCAGATCGGCGCGGGAGGGAGCGTTGCCCCAATCGAGTTTGGTGGCGCCGCCACGAGGGATGACGACAAGACCGACTTCGTTGGCGAGCCGGAGAACTTCGGCGAGTTCGCTCTCTGACCCGGGGACGAGAACGAGTTTGGGGTGGAGGCTAGCGAGTTGGTCAGAGGGGCCAGCGGCATGAACGTGATCGGGGCCGAGGATCGCGATGAATTTATAACGAAGGGAAGAAGAAATGGGTGATGGTGGAGCAGCGGGAGTTGTGGTTGCGGCAACGGCGGTAAAGATGGGCTCGGCCTTCCTTTTTATAGAGCCTGTGGCCTCTTCAACGAGTCCCAATTGCTTCGCCTGCTCAACCCGTTTTTTCTTCAATTTTGAAACGCACTGATCCGCGACACCCATTACGGCATGAAGAGAGGCAATTTCACCCATCTCGGGATCACTCACCGGGCGAACATCCGGTTCCATCAGAAATTCGCAAAGGCTTTCGAGAGCTAATCCAAATTCCCGCTGCTCAAGGTACTCATCAAACGGCGCCCGGTATCGAGCGTAGTTGCTGCCTGCGCCGAAAAGCTCCCGTAGCGATTCCAGGCGAGTCTTGAGGCGGGCGAAGAGCTGTTCGCGCTCGGGAGAAACAGCCGACATCAGAAACGCTCCGCGATGCCGGCGGTTTCGAGCGGGTGCGAGACGTATTCGCCGGGCGTTTCGCCGCAGAGGCGCGGCCTGGGAAAGATTTTCGTGGGATTCGAAAGATGGAATGGATCAAAGGCACAACGCACGCGCTGCATAGTATCCAGGTCCGGCTCGGCATACATCTTCGACATCATGGACTTCTTTTCTTCACCAACACCGTGCTCGCCGGTGATGGAGCCGCCGGCAGCGATGCACAATTCGAGAATCTTGAAAGACAGAGCTTCGGCGGCCTTTTCCTGTCCGGCAATTCGACGATCGTAGAGAACCAGCGGGTGCAAATTGCCATCGCCGGCGTGAAAAACATTGGCCACGCGCAAGCCCGTTTCCTGACTGAGGCGCGCAATTTCATCCATCACTTGGGGAAGGGCGGTGCGAGGAATCACACCGTCCTGGACGATGTAGTTTGGCGAAATGCGGCCCACGGCGGCGAAGGCGGATTTGCGGCCTTTCCAGAAGAGGGCGCGTTCGGCATCCGACTGCGCCAGGCGAATTTCCGACGCGCCGTTGCTGCGGCAGATTTCGTCGACGTGAATCATCAGGACTTCGACTTCCGCGACCGGGCCGTCGAGTTCCACTAACAGCAGCCCGCCGCAATTTGGATAGTTTGGGTGCACCGCGGCTTCCGCGGCTTGAATGGCGAGATTGTCCATCATTTCGATCGCGGCAGGCAGCATTCCCGCGGCGATGATGCCGCTGACGGCGGCCCCGGCTTCGTTGGTGGAAGGAAAGGCAGCGAGAAGCGTGCGGATGCATTCGGGGCGCTTCACGATACGGAGAATAATTTTCGTGGCGATGCCGAGAGTGCCTTCCGAGCCGACGAACACACCGGCGAGGTCGTAGCCGGGGGTGTCGAGAGTCTTGCCTCCAAGATGGATGAGTGAGCCGTCGGGTAGTACGACTTCAAGGCCGAGGACATGCGTGGTGGTAAAGCCATACTTGAGGCAATGTGCGCCGCCTGAGTTTTCCGCGACGTTTCCGCCGATGCTGCAGACGGATTGCGAGGAAGGGTCAGGGGCGTAGAAATATTCCTCGGGGGCGACGCGGCCGGTGACGTCCAAATTGATGACGCCAGGTTCGACGACCGCGCGGGCGTTTGGGAAATCGATTTCGAGAATGCGATTCATGCGCGCGAGGCTGATGACGATGCCGTTTTGCACGGGGAGCGCTCCACCGCTCAAACCGGTGCCGGAGCCGCGGGCGACAAACGGGATTCGTTCCCGGTGACAGATACGGACGATGGCCTGCACTTGCTCGGCAGAAATTGGCAGGAGAACGGCGCGGGGCATCACGCGAAAATTCGTCAAGCCGTCGCACTCGTAGGTGTGCAGTTCTTCGGGTGAAGAGATGCAGCCACGATCACCCAGAATCGTCCGAAACTCGTTGAGCGTTCGAATGTCCATCGTTCTGTCCGGAGGAAGAATAGTATGGCTTGGACGAAGAAAGAAGCGGGATTCCTTCGCAGCTGCCAGGAAATTTTCCCCGCGCCCATTGGAGTTAGAAAATCGCCAGATTCAATGAATGACTAATTTAGTGAAAGGATAAACGTACGCTTGCAAGTAGACGAGAATTCCAACCAGGCAAGCCAGCGCAATGCTGTGAAAGAAAACGTAGCGCAAAATGTCTCCTTCGTGCCCGTACCACTCCGTCGCGGTGCTGGCGACGACGATGCTTTGCGCATCAATCATTTTGCCCATCACGCCGCCGCAACTATTCGCTGCGGCCATCAGCGTTGGCGAGACGCCCACCTGCGTTGCGGAAATTTTCTGCAAACTGCCGAACAGCACGTTTGAAGAAGTGTCCGAACCGGTAAGCGCTACGCCGAGCCATCCCAGAAGTGTTCCGAAGAAAGGATAGAAGCTGCCCGTGCGCGCAAAAGCCAATCCCATCGTGGCATCCAAACCGGAGTAGCGCGTCATAAATCCGATCGCCATCATGGCTGAGATGGTAATCAGGGAAAATCTTACTTTGTACAAAGTCTTCCCGTATTGACGAATCAGCTGCAGCGGGCCAAAACCCATCACGAATCCTGAGATGATGGCGGCGATGAGAATACTGCTGCCGGTGGCGGAGATCCAGTTGAAATTAAAAACGGCCGCCTCCGCGGTGTTCTTCGCCACTACCGGCGGCACGCGCAGAATTAGGTTATGAAGGCCGCTGACAGGAATTTTGAGAATAGAAATTTTATCCAGATGAGCTTTTGCGCTCGGGAGGCCCCAAATAAAAACCAGAAGGCTGAGAATCACCCACGGCACTACGGCCTTCACAACTTCCACCGCGCTATGGCCGTGCTGCCCGCGCGCGCTGCGATCCGCTTCGTGGCCTTCGAATCCCCATATTTTCTTTGGATGCCAGACCAGCAGCAAAATGATCAGCGCGGCCATCGAGCAAACTGCCGAAACAACATCCACGAGCCACGGCCCGTGAAAATTCGAAACGAGAAATTGGGGAATGGCAAAGAAAACTCCTGCAACCAAAACGGCCGGCCAAATCTCAATCATCCCGCTGAATCCCGCAAACGCCCACAGCAGCCAGAACGGAACCAACACAGAAAAAAACGGAAGAATTCGCCCCGCCATTCCGCTAAGTTGCAACAGGTCGAGCCCAGTTACGGTTTGCAGCGCGATGAGCGGAGTGCCAATCGCACCAAAAGCCACCGGCGCCGTATTTGCAATCAGCGAGAGTCCTGAAGCTTGAAGCGGCTTAAATCCTAATCCAATCAGTAGCGCGGCGGTGACGGCGACGGGCGTACCGAACCCGGCCGCGCCTTCAAAAAAAGCTCCAAACGAAAAAGCGATCAATAAAAGTTGCAGCCGCCGGTCCTGCGTAATCCCCATCAAACTTTCCTGCAATATTTTGAAGCGGCCCGACGCGCACGTCAGGTCATACATAAAAATGACATTCAAAATAATCCAGCCAATCGGGAAGAGGCCGTAACAGGCGCCGTACACCGCCGTTCGAACGCCCATTCCCGCGGGCATGTGGAATACCTCGATGGCGATCAGCATCGAAGCGGCGAGGCCGAGGAGCGCCGCCCAGTGCGCCTTGATGCGCAAAATGGCCAGCGCTCCGAGAAGAACAACGACGGGGAGCGTCGCGACGAGTGTCGAAAGCCACCAATGCCCCAGGGGGTCGTAGACTTGTGTCCAGGTCACGGCAGGACCTCCAGCAGACGGTTTTTACACCTTCGGGTGAGCCATTGCCTCAGAATCACTTAGGAAAGAACAAACGCCTGGAGAAACATCTGCCATCCCAGAACCCAGGCGTTTCGGTGGCTGAGATACTTCCTTTACTACGGTCTTGTCAAGAACTAACTGCAACCAAGCCAGGCCTCCATTGATTGTTAACGCCCGATGAATGAGGAAGTTAGCAGACAAATCTCACCGAAGTGAAGCTTGTGCGTATGGCGTAGCAGGCCCTTACAAATTTCTAATAAACTGCTCATCGGTTACTTAGGAAAAGAAGGAAGAATAGGAAATAGGCGGAGCTTCTGATGAGGGATATTGCGTTTATTCTCGTGACGGTACTGTTTTTTGTTCTCGCCATCCTCTATTTGCGCGGCTGCGAGCGCTTGAAATAAAACGGACACCAAAATGCTGGGAAACATCGGACTGATTGTCATCTGCACGCTGTTGTTTGGCTACCTGCTCTATGCCCTCCTAAAGCCGGAGGAATTCTAGCCGTGACGGGAATGGGCTGGTTTCAGATTTTTGTTTTTCTGGTGGTTATTGTGGCCGCCACCAAACCGCTGGGCGTCTACATGGCGCGCGTTTATCAGCGCGAGTCCACCTTTCTGGATTTTCTCTTCCGGCCGATCGAGCGCTTTATTTACCGTGTCTGCTTGGTGGACGAGCAGCAGGAAATGCACTGGATGCAATACGGCGTTTCGATGCTGCTTTTCAGCGGCGTTTCGATGCTGCTGTTGTATTTCATGGAACGCTTGCAGGCGTGGCTTCCGTGGAATCCCGAAAAGCTCGCAAACATAGCTCCTGATCTTGCGTGGAACACGGCCGCGTCCTTTACCACAAACACCAACTGGCAAGCCTACGTGCCGGAAACCACCATGTCTTATTTCACGCAGATGGCCGGGCTCGCGTATCACAACTTCGCTTCCGCCGCTGTGGGAATGAGTCTGGCCATCGCGCTAGTGCGCGGGATCGCGCGGCGCGAAACGAAAACGATCGGTAATTTCTGGGTGGACCTAACCCGTAGCTTTCTGTGGATTCTCCTGCCGGTTTGCCTGGTCGCCTCTGTCGTGTTCGTGTCGCAAGGCGTGGTTCAGAATCTAAAGCCGTACACGAGCGTCTCGCTGGTCGAGTCACACGCGGTCGACTCTCAGGACTCCGACGGCAAAGCTGTGCACAAAGTTGTTTCAGAGCAAAGAATCGCGCAAGGTCCGGTGGCTTCACAGGAAGCCATCAAGATGTTTGGGACAAATGGCGGAGGATTCTTTAATGCGAACAGTGCGCATCCTTTTGAAAACCCGACACCATTCGTCAACTTTCTGCAAATGATTCTGATCTTCCTGATTCCCTCGGGGCTTACAAGCACCCTCGGGCGCATGACGGGATCACCGCGGCACGGTTGGGCGGTATGGAGCGCGATGACGGTGCTGTTCCTCGCGGGCGTGGTGGTGGTGTACGCGATGGAAGCGCGCGGCAATCCCTTGCTTGCCGGCGTGGACACGCATGCTTCCGAAGTACAACCCGGCGGCAATATGGAGGGCAAAGAAGTCCGTTTTGGCATCGCCAATTCCGCCCTGTTTACAACAGTAACGACGGATGCGAGTTGCGGCGCGGTCAATAATATGCACGATTCGCTCACGCCGCTCGGGGGCCTGGTTCCCCTCGTCAACATCATGCTGGGCGAACTCGTTTTCGGAGGCGTCGGCTCTGGCCTCTATATGATTCTGGTTTTCGCCATCCTTTCAGTGTTCATTGCCGGACTGATGGTTGGGCGCACGCCGGAATACCTTGGCAAGAAGATTGAATCTTACGACGTGAAGATGGCGGTTCTTTCAATTTTGGTCTCCTCTTTCGTGATCCTCCTTTTTGCCGCCATCGCCGTCGTTACGAAATCTGGGCTCGCCGGAATCAGCAACCCCGGCCCGCATGGATTTTCAGAAATTCTCTACGCGTACACTTCTGGGGCTGGCAACAACGGTTCGGCGTTCGGGGGCATAAATTCCAACACGCTTTGGTACAACACCACCATAGGGGCGGTTATGCTTTTTGGCCGTTTCTTTGCGGTGATTCCCATCCTGGCGATCGCGGGAAGCCTCGCCGCCAAGAAAACCGTGCCGGAATCTCTTGGTACGTTTCCAGTTACCGGGCCGCTGTTCACGGTCCTGCTGGTGTCGATCATTTTAATCGTCGGCGCTCTCACTTTTTTCCCGGCATTGAGCCTGGGGCCCATCCTCGAGCACCTGCTGATGGCCGCTGGCAAAACTTTTTGAGGAACGCATGACCACGCATTCTCAGGGTAAGTCCGCTTCTCTCGGGGATCGCAAGATTCTCAAGACTGCCATTATTGATTCATTCTGGAAATTGAATCCGCGCCTGATGATCAAGAATCCGGTCATGTTTGTGGTGGAGGTCGGAGCGCTTCTGACGCTTATCGTGCTGGTGAGCGACACTCTGAGACATGTCGGCAACTTCGCGTTTGGCCTGCAAATCACGGTATGGCTCTGGTTCACCGTGCTCTTCGCCAATTTTGCGGAAGCTATGGCGGAAGGCCGCGGCAAAGCGCAGGCGGAAACGCTGCGCAAGTCCCGCGCAGAGACCGAGGCGCGGCGGTTAAGAGGAGATGGATGTACTGAAATCGTCCCCAGTTCCAAGCTCCGCGCCGGTGATGTCGTTCTGGTCGCCGCTGGCGAATTCGTCCCAGGCGATGGAGAAGTAATCGAAGGCGTCGCGTCCGTCGATGAATCCGCCATTACCGGTGAGTCGGCTCCCGTGATCCGAGAATCGGGGGGCGACCGCTCGGCGGTAACTGGCGGTACGCGCGTCCTCTCCGATGAAATCAAGGTGCGCATCACTTCGAATCCCGGCGAGACGTTTCTCGATCGCATGATCAGTCTGGTTGAAGGCGCTTCCCGGCAAAAAACTCCCAACGAAATTGCCCTCAATATTCTCCTCGCCGGATTGACGATCATCTTTCTGCTAGCCGTAGCCACGCTTCAGCCTTTTGCCATCTATTCCGGCGCGCCACAGAACATCTTCGCGCTGGTTTCCTTGCTGGTCTGTCTCATTCCAACCACCATTGGCGGTCTGCTCTCCGCCATCGGGATTGCAGGCATGGATCGCATGATTCAGCGCAACGTCATCGCCATGTCCGGTCGCGCCGTGGAAGCTTCCGGCGACGTAGACGTTCTCTTACTCGATAAGACGGGAACAATCACGCTCGGCAATCGCGAAGCCACGGCCTTCCATCCCTCTCCCGGCATCACGGAAGCAGAACTCGCCAATGCCGCACAACTCGCCTCGCTCGCCGATGAAACACCCGAGGGGCGCTCCATTGTGGTCCTCGCCAAGGAGAAATATGGACTGCGGGGCAGGGAACTGGCTCCTCACAGTCCCATCTTCATCCCGTTCTCTGCACAAACGTGTATGTCCGGCGTGGACATGGACGAAAAAGAGATTCGTAAGGGCGCGCCCCAAGCCATTGCGCGCTACATCAGCGAGAAGGGACGTGTGGTCACCGCGGAAACGCAGGCGGTGGTGAAACAAATCTCCAACGGAGGGGGCACTCCTCTACTCGTAGCGCAAAATCGACAAGTTCTCGGCGTCATCGAACTCACGGACATCGTCAAGGGCGGCATGCGCGAGCGCTTCGATCATCTCCGTGCCATGGGCATTCGAACAATGATGATCACCGGTGATAATCCGCTGACTGCCGCTGCTATCGCCCGGCAAGCAGGCGTGGACGATTTCCTCGCCGAAGCCAAGCCCGAAGACAAAATGGCGCTCATCAAGAGCGAACAAGCCAAAGGAAAGCTTGTGGCCATGACGGGTGATGGAACCAACGACGCTCCGGCTCTGGCTCAAGCGGATGTCGGCGTTGCGATGAACACCGGCACACAGGCTGCCAAGGAAGCGGGGAATATGATTGACCTCGATTCCAATCCCACGAAGCTCATCGAAATCGTCGAAATCGGCAAACAGTTGCTCATCACTCGCGGCGCGCTTACGACTTTTTCCGTTGCCAACGACGTTGCCAAGTACTTCGCCATCATCCCGGCCATGTTTGCCGGTGCTTTTCCGTTGCTCAATGCGCTGAACATCATGCGCCTGCGCACGCCGGAATCTGCCATTCTTTCGGCGGTCATCTTCAACGCGCTGATCATCATTGCCCTGATACCGCTCGCGCTGCGCGGCGTGCGGTATCGGCCCCTCGGCGCGGCCTCGCTATTGCGCCGCAACCTGGTTCTCTACGGGTTTGGCGGCGTCATCGTGCCTTTTCTCGGCATCAAGCTGATCGACATTCTCATTGGTTTTTTGCATTTGGCCTAGGAACGCTTGTGAAAAAAGAAATCCAAATCGCCATGCGCTTCACTCTCCTGACGACCATACTCTTCGGTCTCGCGTACCCGCTCGCGATCACTGGCCTTAGCCGCTGGCTATTCCCTCATCAGGCCACTGGAAGCCTTATCCTTCGCGACGGCAAAACAGTCGGCTCGCAGCTTATCGGCCAGACCTTTACCTCTGATAAATATTTCCATTCCCGTCCATCGAATGCGGGCGACGGTTACGATGCGGCGAATTCCAGCGGATCAAATCTCGCCCCAACCAATCACCAATTGATCGACCGCGTTCAGGGCGATGTCGCAAAGCTCCGCGCCGAAAATCCCGGCACTCCCATCCCAGCCGATCTGGTGACAAGCTCCGGCTCCGGCCTCGATCCGCACATTTCTCCCGCTTCAGCAGATTTCCAAGTCCCGCGAGTTGCCCGTGCCCGGGGCATTTCCTCAGACACCCTGCGCACGCTCGTCGCAAAACATATCGAGGCGCGCCAATTCGGCTTGCTAGGCGAACCGCGCGTGAATGTTTTGGAATTGAATCTGGAGTTGGATACTGCTTTCCCTGCCCGCAACTGACTGCCGCTATTTCGATGATCGCCCGGGCACTTTGGCCGCGCCGCTCTTCGGCGGCGCAAAGCGGTAGCCCACCCACGGCTCGGTATGGATATATTTTGGCCGCGCCGGATCCTTCTCAATTTTCTTTCGTAGCTGATTGATGACCACGCGCAGATTTTCGGTCTCCTCACCATAGTCCGGGCCCCATACGGCCTGCAACAGGCGCCGATGAGTGAGCGGCTTGCCCTGATTGGCGATCAATTGTTTCAACACTTCGAATTCTTTCGGTGCGAGGTGCACTTCTTCCCCAGACACCGTCACCTGGCGGAGTTCAAAATCCACTGAAAAATCTTTTGACTCAAAGGCGGGGATCGACTCCGCGGTCGAGTATCGCCGCAGCGCCGCGCGGATGCGGGCTAGCAATTCTTCAATCCCGAAGGGTTTCGTTACGTAGTCGTCCGCGCCGGCATCGAGCGCCAGGACTTTGTCGCGCTCGGCGCTCCGCACCGTCAGCATGATGATCGGCGCGTGGCTTCCGCGCCGAATCTCCTGGCACGTCTCGATTCCGCTGATTCCGGGCATGTTCACGTCCAGCAGAATCAAGTCGGGCTTGGCCTTGCGCGCGAGTTCGATCGCTTCCTCGCCGTTTTTCGCTTCGATGATGACGTAACCATGGCTGGTTAGCGTCGAGCGCAGGACCCGCCGGATCTGCGGCTCATCATCAACGACCAGAATGTTCTCCGCGGTCATCGCGCTGCACCACTCGTGCCGGCTACCGGCAGGGTAAACGAGAATACCGACCCGTGCCCCAATTGGCTGGTCACCGAGAGCGATCCTCCGTGAGCGTTCACGATGGCTTTGGCAATTGCCAGGCCCATCCCTGTACCGCGGATCTGATACCGCTGGTCGCGGCCGCGGTAAAACTTGTCGAAAATCAGTCCCTGTTCAAACGGATCGATCCCCGGCCCGCAGTCCGCCACGCTCGTTGTCACGCAATCTCCGGTAAGTTCCGCCGAGATGGTGATGGGCTCTTCTTTCGACGAGTACATATTCGCATTGTCGATCAGTTGGACAAGAATTTCTTTGGTCCGGGTCATATCCGCGCGCACCGGGGGCAAGCCGGGGTTCACTCGCACCTGAACCTCGCGGTCGCCCAGCGGTTTCTTCAGATGTTGCAGCGCCTGCTGAATGACATCTTCGATGCGCACGGCCTCGAAGTGCAGCTCGAATTCGCCGGCTTCCAGCTTGGCCATCTCGGAAGCTTCCTCCACCAGATGATTCAGGCGGTCGCATTCTTCGTTGATGATGGTCAATAATTCCTGGGCTTGCGCCGGCTTGGCTTGGGGCGCCGCCAAGAGGCTGGTCACCGCCGCTTTGATGGAAGTCAGCGGCGTCCGAAAGTCATGCGCGATCGAATCCATCAGCGCCGATTTCAATCGCTCACCTTGCCTGTCCGCTTCAGATTCGCCTAATTGTTCGATGGCCCGGGCGCGCTCGATGGTGATGGCCACCAGCGAACCGATGGCATCCAGCGTCTGCCGCGAAAGCTTCGCGCCGGAAATCCCCAAGCTCCCCATCGGTTTCACGCCCAAACGCACTGGAAGGAAATACAGCGCCTCCTGGCTGTTCACCACGGCATCATCCCGCAGGTAAGCCGCCCTCAACTGCTCTTCATCGATTTGCGCCGCTCCATACCCCGAGCGGTAATACTTGTCCTTTTGCGGCATAAATAGCTCGGAGGCACCGGCCTCAAAGCACTCCACGATATAGTTGGGCACGGCGTTCATCAACTGGATCACGTTCCCTTCGCCCAGCAACTTTTGGCTGAAGGCATACAGCCGCTCGAGTTCCATCCGCCGGCTGTTCGCGGCGTCCGCTTCCTTGCGGATCTTCGCCGAAAGTTGGCTCCCCATGATCGAAGTAAACAGAAACGCAAACAGAGCTATCCAATTCTGCGGGTCCGCAATGGTGAAGGTTCCGACGGGCGGCAGAAAATAGTAATTGAACAGCAGCATTGCTGTGACCGACATGAAAACGGAAACCGCCATTCCCCAGACGGCGGAAACTGCTAAAATCGCCAGGAGAAACGTCAGCGCCACGGTAGTTTGATTGGCGGGCAGGATGACGCGATAAAAATAAGTAGTGAAAGTGAGGACGATAGCGGCCGCGAGGAAACCCGTGCCCCGGCCGACCAAGAGCCGTATCATGCTCGTATTCTAACGCACAGACTCTCTTTTCAGAGGAGCAGATCGTTCCTTGCCTAAGAAACCTGAAGAATGGCTCGAAGCGGTCTCTCCCGCGCCAAAATCGCGGGGCATCTTCAAGCTTTTCCTGGGCTACGCGCCGGGCGTCGGTAAAACCTTCAGCATGCTCAGCGAGGCCATCCGCCGCAAGAGCCGCGGCGAAGACGTGGTCATCGGCGTTGTTGAAACACATGGACGCAAGGGAATCGCCGAACTTGCTCAACAGATCGAAGCAGTGCCTCGCAAGAAGATCGAATACAAAGGCACGCTGTTCGAAGAGATGGATGTGGACGCGATACTCGCTCGACGCCCCGCTGTTGTCCTGGTCGACGAGCTCGCCCATACCAACATTCCAGGAAGCAAACATCGCAAACGATACGAGGATGTACAGGAGCTTCTTGCCGCCGGGATTGATCTCCTTTCCACTCTCAACATCCAGCACATAGAAACCATCGCTCCCACGGTCCGTGCCATCACTGGAGTGACGGTCCGCGAAACGGTCCCAGACTGGGTTCCCCTCTCTGCATCAGAAACTGTGATGGTTGATCTAACTCCCGAAGCCCTGCAAAACCGCATGAAACGCGGCGACGTCTATGGCCAGGAAAAGGTCGAGCAATCTCTCAAGAATTTCTTCCGCCGAGGGAATCTTATCGCTCTCCGCGAACTGGCTCTTCGCCAGGTCGCTGAACAGGTGGACCGGAGCTTGGAGTCTTATATGGACTCCAAAGATATCCGCCAGAATTGGGGCGTGCGCGAACGCCTCGCAGTCTGTGTTTCCGGGAATCCGTCCGGCCAATACCTCATCGCACGTGCCGCTCGTCTGGCCCGCCGCATCGATGCGGAGCTCTATGTTTTGCATGTGGATCGGGAGTTCGGCCAGCGCCAGGAGGACGCCAAGGCGCTCGAAGCCAATTTACGTTTTGGAGAAAACCTCGGTGCGCATATCACGCGCCTAAAGGGAAAGAGCGTTGCGGACGCCATCGCGGAATTCGTTCGCAATAAGCACATCACCCAGGTTATGTTTGGGCGCGCCCTGGTTCGCGATTGGCGCAAGTATCTCTATCTTTCCGCGGTCCACCGATTCCTCCGCGAATCTCCCCCGGTTGACGTGCACATCGTCACTCAGGAGCCGGCAGACACTTGAGATGTATCGCGGGCAATCGCTTCCAGAAAGGTGGATCTTAGCGTTGTCGGGGAATGGAAAAGATTAAGTGGTCGGGGCGCCCGGATTTGAACCGGGGGCCTCTTGCGCCCAAGGCAGCGGAAGGAATGCTATCTGATTGGTCCGCCTAGCTTTGTGCTGCGTCATAGCACATGTTTTTGGACCTAGTTTGTCCGTATTTGGACCCAAGTTGGACCCAACTTTTTCCGACTGCCGCCAACACAAACTTCAAACGCTTTGGACGTTGATTCGATCCCACCGCCCTACCAACCATCCTACTGACCGGTTTGAACTTAGAAAATCGCGAAGGGCAAAAAGGGGCAGACTAGGCCGAGACTGCATCACTTCAGGATTCGTTCAAGCCGCCTGGGTAGGAACTCACGCAATACATTTACTCCAGCACGGGCAGCCATCGCATACCCGAACGACACTGCGCCATCGCCGGCCGAGTTCGCGCTCCGCGGCTGGCATGCACGCGAAATGAACGCGCCCGCTGCGCCTCCGCCGATGGCAGAAAACGAAATGAAACGAGATCCATCATCGTGCCGCGCAAGCAACGTACTCGTGATTGCATAACTTAGACGTCCTATCCCGGTCTTCCCAGATTTGAAATAACGGTTGTCCTCATGGAACCCAAAAGCGATTGCGTTGCTGACTGTTGAGCCAATTAGGTGTTGACCGTAGGCGCTACCGAACCGCCGCCGTAACCTTCCACGCCCTGGCTCCATTCATGAGGCTTATTGCGGGCTTGGTTAAGGCCTGACTGAGCCGCCGGATATAAGAAAGCCTGCGGCTCGACGAGGGAATACGCGTAGTGGTCCCACCGTTCACGGTTGGTCATTGGAACAAAATAATCCGCTTGCTCGGTCAAGGTCTCCCTTCCGGATTCGACGGAGGCGTTTGATCAGTACCAGCGAGACTAGTTTTGGACTGCTGAGAGCTATACGACTCTGCTTTAGCACAGGGCGCACTGGGCGGCTCCGACTGGGGGCCAGACACCTGGCCAAGGGCCCGAATTGAAGAAATCAATAACACCATCGTACCAAGCGCAAGCAGGTTCTTTTGAATCGGGCGAGCATATTGCAGAGCAGACATATTCATTTCTTGTGGGCGATCGTTTCAGGACCTGCTTCGTGAACGGGGTTCCGTAGAAGACTATTGGAGCCCCCCAAAAGTTCAATGCTCGGTGACCGACGTGCGGGGCTTGTCGAAATTACTCAGCTTTCTCCGCTCTGCCGGTTTGCGGCGGCTCCTCTTCCGCCTTGCTCCAACTGGAATCGGGGTTGTATTCCCGCATGGCCTTGCCGAGCGCTTCGGACTTCTTGCCCAGGTCCTTCTGATAGACAACGCCATCCTGGTTCACAATAAACGTCATCACGCCGGACGAGCGGTACTCGGCGGGATAAGCGATGAGCGCGAAGCCCTCGGTCATTTTCCCATTCACGATGTAGTTTCTTGCGCCGCCGGGCGCATGCTTCCCCTGGCGCCTCAGAATATGAAGGAAATAGCCACGATAAGGAGTCGGCGGGCCGGCTTTGTCTTTCGCGTAGCCCTCGGCGACGGCGGAAGCAACGAGCGGACCGATCGGGCTCTGGGGCTCACTGTCCGAACCCTTCCAGTAGAGGCCATTGTGCTGGCCTTCATCGCTGAAGATTTGCTTGGCGTACTCGTTGTGCTGCATCGCGTAGTAGTCCTTTTGCGCACCCACAAGCTCCTGGCAAATACGAATGGCGGAGAGTTCGTTTCGGCCAATGCGGCGGAACAAGATTTCCATCTTTCCGGCTTCGGTGTCGAAATACCACGAACTATCTTTGTTGACGAGGGGTATAGGCGTCGGCCAATTCTTCGCGCCGATGTACAAAACAATAGTTCCATTCGGTTCTTTAACCAGACGGTGCATTTCTTGG
>Ga0207061_1057_pt2 | contig 30423 bp, 39 predicted proteins | sample Alteio_BWMinCont_31_FD_153275 | JGI IMG/M metagenome (GOLD analysis project Ga0207061, IMG submission 153275) | Enriched cells from forest soil in Barre Woods Harvard Forest LTER site, Petersham, Massachusetts, United States -... | ecosystem: Environmental > Terrestrial > Soil > Temperate forest >... | reverse complement strand
AAACCCGTCGAGGCGAGCAGCGAACGGCAGGCTTCACCACCCGACCCACTTCAACGCCGTGTCCAGCCAGGGCGGACGGGTACTACCTACCCGACTTCTTTGCCCGGTGGAAAGTCCATATCACCTTGCCGTCGCCAGTATCAAATCCTGACGGATGGAGATGGTCTTTGTCGCCAGCAGGATAGAAGCACAATCGGAGAATGTTTTCGTTGAGTTCACACAGGCGTGGTAGCCGTTTTTCACCAGTAGCCCTCATTTTTATGATTATGGCTTGCGGCTTGCGATTGAATTGAAAGATATACTTACCTTTCCACTCGTCTCCTTCGTGAGACCTCGTCCAAATCCCACGATTAAAGGTGTATCTGTAACCATCGTTCTCGGCATCTGCTTTGTTGTCGCCGAGAACCCAATCCCCTTGGATCAACTCTTCATCATCTATGATCGGGTTGGCGTTGGTGATGCGATCTGTGACGGAGTTGTCTCCAAACGCCGTAGCTGTGATTACCAGTCCGATCAAACCAACGCCGACCTTCGCCCGCATAGCGGTCACTCCTTCCCCAATAGCAAATCCAAGACCCAGCAGCCACGCACATGCTCACCGACCTGGCGGCAGTGGTCAAGGATTGCGCTGTCGTGGCAACCGGATTCTTCGAGGGCGTCGGTAAGGTTTGTCAGGCAGTCGAACGCTCGATTATCGTAAACGGCCTGGGCGAGCATAGGGATGGTGCCTTTGTGGCAGCTAAGAAGCGATGGGGCGTGCATCAGCCAAAAAGGATTCAGGTTCACAAGAAGGAAGGGGTTAGGAATGATTTCTCGGAACATCCGGCATTGTTCGTTGCATTCAGTGTCAAAAGCGAGGCAGTAAGCGGCGTGAACAGTTGAACCCACCTTGCATGAAGCAATGCAGTAAGCGGCATATTCGGCAGCGTTAAGCACATGGACAGAACTGTAGCGGGAACCAGCAGGGGTTAAGGTTTCCCCAAGAAGAGCAAAGGCTTCGACCGAGGTGGCTGATTGATTCTTTCCTTCCTGCCGAAAAGAACCACAGCGAAAGGCTGATTGCAAAAGCCAACGGACGAACGCCGACAACCTGAAACCCTTCGAGCCGACATCCCGCAGTGCTATCAAAGGATGCGGACTGCTGGTGTTCTTCCACTTGTGTGGGTTGGCTGCGAGATGCGACGACATGGCGACATTGCCGTTTGCGGTCAGGTGCAGCCGGAAGGCGATAGACAATGCGGGCATCATCGCTTACGCTGCAGACCGTAAAGCGGGAGGGGATGTCGATGACCGAGCAAGAGTGGCTGGCGTGTGGCGATCTAGCGACCCTACTGGATTTCTTTGACGGCAAGATCAGTGAACGCAAACTGAGGCTGTTCCTCTGCGGATGCTGCCGACGCCTCTGGCACCTCCTTGTTGACGGACGTAGCCGCATCGGAGTGGAGGTAGCAGAACAGTATGCTGATGGAAAAGTGCCCGACAATGTCCGAGCCACTGCTTACGCCGCCGCCCAAGCCGCTTACCGAACCATCCACCCTACCCAAGACCCTTATTCCCCGTCGCAAGATGGTGCCGCCGCCTTCGTTGCCGCTGCTGCCGCTGCCCCCTCATCGAGAGGCACCTGATGCGCTTTTTCACCGAGAGCAACGTTTATGGGCAGGAAGTCAGGATCGAAGTTATGGGTCGTAAGGCCGACTTCGTATTTCTCTTCAAGCCGACCGAGCAGTTCAGTCAGTGTTTTCTGGTGTTTCTTTGCAATCTTCTGGAGTGCCTTGTTAACCTGGGTCTTGACCTTCTCCAACTCTGTCTGCTCGTCACCTGCAAGCTCTCCAAGTAGCCCATGAAGCCGTCGCCGAAAGCGTTCAGGCTGCTCGGTGGAGTTGTAAAAAAGGACCACACGAGTTGATCTCAGTTTCTTGACGATCTCCTGCGACTTGTACGGTTCCACGTCTTGACCATCGACCGTCACGATCAGTTTCTCGTCCTCGTCATCCTCTTCCTTCTCTTTGCTGTCCACAGCGAATGTGGTAACAGAGAGGCACAGGTTCTCCTTTGGAGACGAGAGTGACAGGAACGTGGCGATGAACTTGTGAAGTTCAGCGTCGGCGATCTGGTTTACGATGAAATCAAGCCGAATGCTGATCTTCGATTCCTCGTCTTTGGTCTTCCATACCGGGAAGTTCCGTGCGAATGCGACAGCTTCTCGGTCATCATAGTAGGGGAAATCCTTAGCAAAGACTAACCTGATCGCCTTGACCATGTTCGTCTTGCCGGAGTTATTCTTGCCACAAATTGCCGTGTAATACGAGGGGAAGTCCAATTCCAACATCTCGATGCTGCGGAAGTTTTCGATTTTCAAATGCGTCAGTTTCACGGGCCGTTTCCTATTCCTATACCTGTGCCAAGGCGAAGAAGACGTGCGTTTACACCCGATGCACCTGCATGACTTCTTTGCCCCGTGCGTCGATAACTTTCACTGCCACGCACTTGTGCTTGCCAGCTGGCAATGGCAGCGACGTGGTGCCCCGATAGGGCATCAAAGCGGTTGGCATCGACCACGCCGCCCAGCACCTTGCTCAGTTTTTCCAGGCCGACTTGTCTGGGAAGAACGCCTGCGTGATGCAGAAGCAGCGTCCGTCGTAGTCGCCATCAAGGAACCATGCCGCTACCCTCTGGTCCTCGGTACTGCGGATCGTGTTAGTCACGGGGTCGTAGATGTCCACGCCCTCCATAATGGCCGTGTACTCGCCCTTCTTGTCCGGCCCTTGCGACGGATGTTCATCTGAGAAGTGGAATTATCCTACTGTAAACGTGTGCTGCCCGCAACCGACTGGCGTTAGTGACGATTGAGCTTGCGACAACGTTGGGCGTGTTCACCAGTCTCTAGGTATTGCTTGACTAGATGAGGCGGAAAAGCAAGTACGAATCTCCACCAACGGTGAATGGGCGCAACTAGCTCCTTGACTTCATTCTTGGTGTTCCCGCTCAGTTTCCCCGGTAAAGGGGCTTGTCTTTCCAGGCGAAACGGCCGTACAGCCGGCAGTTTATGCTATCAGGTGAGATGGTCAAGGATGGTAGGCTAGTGGAAATCGATGTCTGGGGCCGCCCGACGCCATCCGCTGGATGGCCCTCTCGACGACTCCCAGCGGGTTTCCCGAGCGCTGCAACTGCGTTAAAGGCCGTTCAGTCCCCCCAGCATGCATTTTGCGGTCTTACGCTACCTTCGGTCACGATCTTGCTGAAAAGTCCTCGCTAAGCGCCTCCTCGGTGGCCTGGCGGCGTCCCGGCTGCCGTGCCAATTAGTCGTGCAGTTTCAGCACGTCGTCGCCCAGGTCGATCAAGAAGGCGATGGCTCCCAGGTCGAGGACGACGGTGTGCGCTTCGACGCCAATCGGGTCGGGAGTGATAGGAACGCATTTCAGGCGCTTAAATGGCCTCAGAGTGCGATTGGCCCATAAAAGCGAAGGAAGCCACACCAGAGGCGATTTGGTTCGGCACGCATTGCACCTAGAACCACGCTCCCGACGATGCCAGTTTTCTTTCGCAAGGCGTCATTCCCTCTGGCCCTTGGTGCGCCTTGGCGGCCGTCCGCAGCCCACCGCCAAAGCTCCCAGGACGTAATTGCACACTTTCCCGCAGGAACCTCCGGGCGTCTATGCCAAGCTTCACCGCTAGGTTGGGAGCGCAGAGGGCTTTGGTGCCGGCAAGGAACTAAACCGCCTCGGCCGCAGCATCTGGGCCACAGATCGTCTGCCTACGAGGAGACAGGTCCGCAATATGCTAATGGCGGCATGGGGTGCTCCTGCTTTGACGGACCAGCGGAGGGCCAGCACAATGTTGGTTCTGAACCCCCTTAATTCCAACCGCCGACCAGCCCTGACAAATGTCCTGGTTTCTCTATGTGCGCAGCGCAACTGCACACAACGGCTTACGACCCGCAGTGCGGCCTAGAAGGGCACACTTTGGCCTAATTCCGCCGACACTCGACGTTCCTCCAACGTTGGTAGCGTCGGAGTGTCGTGCTTTCACTGGGCCGAGGAATTGCTCTGCCGATCAGGATCGAGTAACACTTCCAACGAGTGAAAATGCCGAATAGCCCTTTTCTGGCAAGCGGACATTCACGACCACCTCAGCCCCCTCGACGAGTAAAGCCCCAAGTCTCGCCCACTGCCACTGCCACACAATGATGGCAAATCTGACATTTTCTCCGTCACGCACATTCACGAAGTAGTATGGGTCTCCGTTCTTCGTCTCTCGCTCGGCCACGTCCTCGATCCTAACGCCAAGGCTGAAGGCGTCCTGCGGCGTTGCATCTAGCGAGATGTCAGACAAGCAAGGGATTGACGATACCCCACTCCATAATGCCCCGTCTTCCGCATTATCGTGTTCTTTCGTCCAGATTTTTTCGTTGGTGGTCATGATTTTTCCCTTTCCTCACTCTATATAGATGCGTAGTTTGTATTTTTTTGAGGCAATGATGACAATTTTTGCAAAATGGGACTGCTTGACTTGCAAGGCGGCTGCAGAGACCCTTGGGGTCAGCCTTTGGCGGCTGAGGTATGCAGTGGACAGTGGCTATCTCCCGCTGCCGGCGGTCGTCCTGAAGCGGCGGGCGTTGTTCTCGACTCAGCAGGTCGAGGCGATGCGGCGGTACTTCGAGCGGGAGGATGCGGCTAGGAAAGGCAAGGGCACCCCGATGTGGACTGAAATGGGAAAGTGAGAAAGTGAGCATGCGTCCTCACTTTCTCACTTCTTGATGGCCTTGCGACTGAGAGGTTCGTCGGGAGGTAAATCAACTCGCCGCCTATCGGTGCGGCGAAACCGGACATGAACTCGAACTGGCCGTCGTGCAGCATTCAAAGGCCAAAGATGCCTACGGTCGCAAATACTCAACCGCTTTGATGAATTCGTCCCAACCCACCTGTTCCAAGAGTCGTTGCATACTGTTCACTAGCTCCACACGGCTTAGCTTTTGCGGTTCGGGGCGATCAACGGACTCCGGTTCGGCCTTCATTAGCAGCGGAGATTCTGGGTGCTGAACGGCAGGTGCGTGCAGCGGTTGCGGCTGGATTGGCCCCACAAACTACGAGTGGCTTTTTTTGGCCGGCTGTTCCTGGACGGTAAGGGAAGGCATTGCAATATGCCGTTCAAGCGACTTAATAGCCGTGGGGTCTGAGAGACCGTAATTCATTGTGCCGCCCTTTTTCGTGTACTCAGTCACGAGCGCCATGAACTGGATTTGCTCGTTACGACAAAATGAGTAGGCTTTGAAGTTGTCAGCGAATTGGACAAACGCATGATCAGTAAGTAATTTGCCGTCAGTGTCGTAAATGTTGCTTACAACGGCAATCTCCCTCCCAGTATAGGTCGTGCTGTGTTTGGAAAGTCGAGCGGTAACAGCATGGCAACTCGTCTCCGGGCGAGCAATAGCGCCCTTCGCACGAACTGGTCCTTGAGTAAGCGTCAAAGGTGGGTTCGTTATGATGTTGTCGGTTGATTGGTTGCTGATGAGAAAAGTCCACGCCACGCCTGCCGTAGCCCCGGTCATGGAGATTGGAGGACACCACCTTCTTGGGGTAGGCGCTCCAACACCCGGCTCATCGCTCCGTCACCGCAGCACGGCTCCCAAATGTCACCTTGGAAGGCGAAGCGCTGGCAACGGTGCTTCAGTCGCCCCAACTGGTGTCCGAAAGAAATTGTCTTGCATGATTGTTCGCCCATTGAATAGTAGTAAACTGGATTGACTTTTGGCCGCAGCTATCAAGCGGGAGCACGAAGTATTGAGTAAGGCACTACGCTGGCGCAGGAAGCCGGCAATGTCCGTCTCTGCCGGCTTCCCGTTCGCTAAATCGGCACTGTGGGATTGAAACGATTTCAAGCCGCCTTACGAATCTCGATAACACCTGCCTTGTCAGTCAGCGCCAATCCGGCGGCGTCAAAGACTTCGGTCAGTGCCAATAGAAACACGTCCATTGAGTTCTTGATCGAAAACTTCAACCTGATCTCGGCGACAGCCTTGTGGGATGTGATCCCCAGAAGTTGGTGCGGTGTCATGGGGCTGTTTGCTGCTTGAGAGGGAACATCGGTTGGCTCCTTTGTGAGAGCGCCATGGTCGCTTATGTGCTCAGGGGGCTGCTTTGGAGTGCCCTTATCGCTGAAGTTGTCGGAGTCGTCAGTTACTGGGCCGATGTGTTGCGGTTTCTTGCCGGGTTCATCCCCAAGCAGTTTGAGGGCGGCGTCCATCGTCATCGTTCCGTGATGGACTTTAAGGATCACATCGTCCGCACACTGCAGCAGCCGAATGCGGCGGCGAATGTTCTGCTCGGTCACTTTGCCCATCGGAAAATGGCGGCCGATTTCCGTCACTGACATTCCTTGTTTTTTGAGTCGCTCGAACAGCCGGCCCTGGTCGATGGGTGAGGGTGGCAGCCTGTTGGCGTTCTCGGCGGCGCTCTCGATCAACGTGTCCTTGCCGTTACTCGTGGCCACCGTCGCCCAAACTGTTGCAGGAGTTTTACCGCCGCTCTTTGCCTGCAAATACAAAACTCCGAGCATCCGCCGGCATCCGAAGACGATGGCGTATTTTCCCTTGCCGGCAGGTCGCATACGACAATTTGTCAACTGACCATGTTTGTCGAGGCTTTGAGCCAAATATACCAACCCCTCGTCGTACCTTTCGACCAAGTCGCAGTACTCCTTCCGGGCAGCCTCGTCGCCGAGAGCCAAGGCAAACAAGGTCGGCTTATCAGACCCAGGCAGGGGTTTTATGATGCCGTAGCCGAGCCCTTGTAACCTGGGCGAACTTTCACGGCTGGTGTCACTGTTGCTGATAATGTCTCGCAATTTGATTTCGATCATGATGTATACCTTTAGCAAGTTGGAAACTGAGTTTCACAATTGATGTTCCACGCTCCAAATGACAACGATAGCGTCCGATACTCACACCCACGATTGGGCCGCCCCTAGCCGTTCAATAAAGTCCCAATGGTGCCTTTCGGGCGAGGTGGATCGGTCGCTGCGTTTCGAGGGTACTTCCGCCGGCACTCGCCTTCATTTTTGTCTCCAAACCCTTGTGACCTTCTTGAAATGTCGATGATTGATTCTAAGCCCACGTCTTTCTGGCCTAATTGACCCGCACGAGTCGCTCCAGCCGGTCGAGTGGCCTGATTCCGGGCGAGCACCACACCCGCTCCCGTCCGGCGTCGTTCTTGCCGGTTTTGGACGCTACCTTGGCGTCTTCCCAGCGGTAACACGACCAATCCTTCGGCATGTCGAACACGCCCTCAAACTCGCACAGTGCGATGCGGAGCTTTGGGTTTTCCCCGTTGGCGACAGCCCATTCCTTGACCCGGCGAGACATGGTGTCATCGTGATACCTGCCGTAGCAAGCTTTGCCATGAGTCTTGTATGGCGGGTCGAGCAACACCGCACAGGATGTGTCTCCCAGGACGTACGGCGTAACGACCCGTTCCCAAGAACCGCAACAAACGATTACGTGTCGGAGGCAAGCTTGAAGTTCCACAAACCAGGCGGCTAGCGTATCTCGACGTGCTTGGACGCCTTTCTTGCATTTCGTTTTGGAACATGTGTGAACACCCAGATGATGTTGGCAGTAGGGCCTCTTGCCCTTGTTGGCGGCGTTAATTCCCGTGTCGGAACCAGGCGAAAGTTGTTTGAAAAACACCCCACTGCAATCGTCGGTCAAGGGCAACCTCCCGCTCAGGACGGCCCCGCAGGCGTTCGCTTCAGCCTTGCGACATTGGCGGACGGCACGCCTGGCCTCGAAGTCGAGTTCACTCCGTTGTTTGCTTTCGCTGCACCAATCGCCGGCAATCCAAGCGCACTGGCCCCAGACCCACCAGGCGGCAATGAGCGGGTCGTGCCAAAGCGGGTCCGCTTGCAACCCCTTCTCTAAATTGCTGATGCGTTTCAACAATTCGTCTCCACCGGGGGTATTAACGATGGTTTCTTCAAATGGTTGATTCTCTAGCCAGGTGTGCCGGGCATGCAGGTCGGCTTCGTTTGCGGGGTAATCCACCAGTTCCGCCACCCGGTCGGGAGCATACGTCACGGCACGCCAAAAGTTCGAGATGTAACGGGAAGCATCATTTACGACGCAGAGGACATTGCGATCTTCCGGCATTAGTCGGAGCATCGCCGCCGACCCGAGAAATGGCTCGACGTACTTCTTCACCCCGCCGAAGAGCCGCCACAAGTCTTCGGCCACGCTACGCTTCGAGCCGAAAAACGGGTACGGCGGCCGGATGCGGGCGTCACGCAACTTTGGCAGCTTTTCGTTCAAAAAATCCCACCCGCAGGCTTGGCACACAAAAGCCGAGGCATACGAATCGTCCCGGCAGTTCGGACATTTCTTTTTCACATATTTCTCCTGTTTTGGTCTTTGGGATCACAAGGCAAATGGGGTGATTGATTCTTAAGAGGCGTTTTTCAGGGAAAGGCTCCAAGGTTACTCAGTAAGGAAGGCCACACGAACCAGCAGCGGCAAACCTTCCTTGCACGAAAACAGTATCTTGAAAGTAGGCAAATTGTTGCCTCCTTTCTTAACTGGTTGGCTCTGTGCATGGCCGTTTCAAGAGTCGATTGCGCAGTGGGGGTGCAACAGGATGTACGCCAAGCGGAAAATTGCCGACATCGTAGTCCCCAAACGACTGCGTGAGATCGACCTCCAGCATGTCGGTGAATTGAAGCGCAACATGGCGCACCACGGCTTGCTCGAACCAGTTGTCGTGGATGCCTCCAACACTCTCATCTGCGGGGCGCATCGATTACAGGCGGCGAAGGATTTGGGTTGGGCGAAGATCGACTGCCATGTGGTCGCAGGGATTACCGACGCCCTTTTGTTGGAGATGGCCGAAAACTCAGCCCGCAAGCAATACACCAGCTATGAACTTTACTTTTACGTGCGGCAAAGATGGGAGGCGGCGTCAGAGGCATCTAGCCATCGCATGGGAAGGCGTAAGAGGGGAGCAACGGCAGTCAAACGCCGGGGTAAGACGACCGATGTGATCGGCAGGGAATGCGGTATCAGCGGTGAGCAGGTCCGCCGGATCAAACTTGTTGGTGACGCCGCACTATCTGACTGCCGATATGAAGGCTTCCTTGAAGAACTGCGACGGAAGCGGCTCAACAAAGTCTGGCGTCGTTTTCAGGTCCGCTGGAATGCCGACCGAGCCGTTGAAGATTATCACCTGCACCATGGGAAGGCGGGGTCTCGATCCGGTCACGCATCCTGCCAAGAGGGCGACGGAACAACTGGGCCACTGGAATCGGACCACCTCTATAACGGGGACTGTCGGAAGTTGCTGCCCTCCTTGCCGGATCGCTCCGTTCATGCGGTGATCTGCGACCTCCCTTATGGCGCAGGGCTGGACCAAGAAGACTTCCATGACCTCAAAGGGCGACCTGTTGGCATCGAGGAGTGGTTGGGGCCAGTCGTAGCCGAGTGCAAGCGAGTTGTCATTCCGGGTGGGCTGCTGGCTTTCTTCGTGCCCAGCGATCTCCGATATCTGGAGCGGTGCAGGGAATTGTTTGGGGATAAGGCCCGACTCCTCGTGGGTGTCAAAAGGGCTATGGCGGGCTTCGTCTACGACACGCCTATCATTCCATCGTTCGATACCGTGGTGTTGACGTACAACGCTGGAGCACGGCCCCTAACCCCTCCACCAGCGGTGCCACGCCGAGACTGGTTCGAGATGAGCCTCCGGTTTGACCCCGAAGCAAAGTTGTCACCCTACCCAAAGTGCCTCGACCTGTGTGAGTACCTGGTGGAAGCGTTTACGCTCGAAGGCGGCATCGTCCTGGACCCGTGCATGGGAAGCGGGAGTATTCCAATTGCGGCCAGCCGGAAAGGGCGGCATTGGATCGGCATCGAGGTGGACCAATTCGCCTTTGACCTGGCCCGCATCCGAATGGCGAAATACGGCGACCCAATCTTCGACTATTGGGCGGCATTCGGCAAATCCTGACCCCTTGGCAAAACGACCGCCCTCGCAAAATGCTCGACGCCACTTACCGCCCTTGCCACCGAACTCGCCGTTTCACGATAAAATTTATCATCCTGCATCACGCCTGACCACATTTTGCATCCGGCCTTGGTTACTGCTTGATCTCCTCAATCTCTCAATAGTCTCTGTCGTCGCTGCAAAGCCATCAGCAACGTCGCCCGCAGCACAGCAGGGAGTCCAGGCAATGTCTGCTTGGTCGTTTACATCGCCCGCCATGCGCTTCGCTACGGACTCTGCATCCGCTTCTGTTTCGGCCTCCACTTCGTATGCCTGAACTGCGCTGCAGTATAGCATTCCAGTTAGGCTCAGTATCACCATATACTTCTTCTTTTCCATTGATGGTCGTTTAATTCCTCACGCCGCAGTTGAATCTTTGCTTGACGGACGCCTATCTGCAGCGGGAAATCAGACTTGGCTGATTCCGCCAAGCAGTAAGCACGATACTAACATACACCAAAACGTATGTCAATTGTGCATGATATGCAATCTTGTGGTTTTTAGGAAATAAAAACCAGAGGGCTTTCAGGAAATGAATGAGGCATGCCAAATTCAACTTGCAACGCCAAATCACCGCAAATTCCTCAACATTTCTGCCTTGACACAGCGCAAACCATTTGAGACAGTGGCAGGTTCACATAGAGGAGGCCTGGATAATTCCCAGGTCGCTCGCAGCCAAAACAACCAGTTATGTTACAAACCAATGTCTCACGGAAGCCATCAGCCGATAGCGTTCCACTTAGCCTGCTTTACCTTCCAGACGGTTTTGATCCCGAAAAGCATCTCCCAGCCCGGCTCCAGCGCTTTTCCGATGATGCTCGGCGTTTCATGCACATCGTCATGCTGGAGCATTTCCACGCTCACAAACAGGACTGCGAGTACGTGCCGCTCATGGCGTGTCATCTGCGCCGCCAAGTAAACGAACGGGCCTACATCCAGATTAGAGATGCGCTGCTGGTGTCGGGCGCTCTGGAGTGGGACAACCAATACACCATCGGCCACAAGTCCAAAGCGTTTCGGATCGGGCAGGCGTATCGTTCGGTGCCACTGGTCGAGCATCCGGTCACCTGTCTCGATGCCAAGAAGCAAGCGCCTTATCAGCCGGTTCTGTTGGATGACACTTCCAAGTGGTTGTGGGCCTGGCTTCAGCGTGTCGAGCTTGATTTCAGCAGCGCCAGTGAGTTTCTCGTTGGCATGAAGAAGAAACATCGCAATGCATCCAACTGGGTGTCGTTGCTCAAGTTCAAGAATCGGGAGTTGTTTTTCAATGCTGATCTGCGTGGGCGTGTTTATTCCAATCTCACAAGTCTGAATTCAGAGTTCAGGCAATTTCTGAGTTTGGAAGGGCATAAACTCGTGAATCTGGACATTGCTAATTCGCAACCTCTGTTCTTTGGATTACTCCTAAAACAGCAGATTCTCTCTGATAACAAGAGTAGTGATGGGGGGTATCTACCACTATACATATATGATGCGACGGCATCAAGAGACATCGAGCAGTACATCACTCTCTGTGCACAAGGAAAGCTCTACGACTACCTGATGGAAACACTTGGCATCAAGACACGGAATCAAGCAAAACAGAGACTCTTTGCCAGCATCTTCTACGGGAAACAGTCATCTCACAAAAAGGACATGTTTCTACGCTTTGCCGATCTTTTTCCCACAGTTGCCCAACACATCAAGAAACATAAAGCAGGAAACTACAAAGCCCTGGCATTGGAGATGCAACGCTGTGAAGCTGATTTGATGATTCAGGGAGTTTGCAAGCGGTTAAGTCAAACACATCCGACAGCCCCACTCCTCACGATCCACGACAGCATCATGACAACTGAAAACTACGCATCGCTGATCAGAAGTGCCATGATAGATGAGTTCAAGCGATTTGGAGTGCAGCCTCAAATCAGGATCGACTCCTACTAACCGATACTGGGCGATTTGATTTCGAGGATGTGGAGGAATGGAAACTGCGACTAGATTAGCAAGAAAGGGTCGTAGAGGCGTTCGGATGCTTTAGGGCGGCTCATTGGTTGTTTGAGGCTGCAGCGTGTCTTAGAACGCACGAGAGACGCCTTGAAAGCCAAGACTTAAGCACGACCGAACAACCGAGTGCCAAAACAAAAAAAAGCAAGGCAATTGTCAGAATAGTTATGACTGCACTATTTTAATACAGATACGAATGAAAAGGAAAGGAAATGAACAAGAACATAGAGAAGTCGAAGAAACTGAGGAAGGCCATCCGAGCAAAGGCGAGTCAGTGCTACGCCAACGCCTGGGACGCAATCGAGTCGCAGGAGGATTACCAGGACGCAACCTACGTCGAAGGGATGGCGGTAGTGAATGGATTGGTCCTTGAACACGGCTGGATCGAGCACGAAGGGGAGATCGTTGACCCGACATTGCTGGAAGTGAACATAGCGTACTTCCCAGGATTGCGTTTCAAAGGAAGAGCCGGACTGGATTCCACCTGGCGCATTCCTGGCATGTTGGAGTCGGGCATGAAGCTTCCGATTTTCTACCGCTTCGGCTGGGGCGGCGTGGGATCACCGGAATTCTTGCAAGCAATTATCCTGGCATACCGATTCGCTGCAATGGATGCAATGGCCGAATCCTACGCCAAATATGGCTCGGGGAGCGCCTGTCCGTCTACGATGGCCGGGTAGGGGTTAGTGATTGTCTCCGCTGGTGCCCACTTGTCTGTGATGGCGAATAAACGGCCTCGATTCCCACATCCTCGAAGCAGTCTGCCCACCCCTTTTTTATCACAACATGGTAGCCGATCTAATTGGCTATTGTGGGAACTGTAGCAGCCACCCAAATGCCGTATTGCTTTCATTCGTTTCAGGGGGTAGGCCAAAAAACGCAGAGCTCTGCGTTTTTTGGGGCTGTGCCTGGTTCACTGTTTCTGGCAGTGGTCTTCCATTGAGGTATGTTGGCGGATGTGTGGCCAAAGACGCAGAGCTCTGCGTCTTTTTTTGGGGCTCTTTAGGCGGCTGTATTTTAATAACATGTGTGCGGTAGCTGATAGGGAAATTGATATTGACAGGGGTGTATGCAATATAGTATAATACATGCAGACAATGGCGAGGGCGGGAATATCGGAAAGCGCTCGATGTTCCAAGCGCCAACAAAAGCGGCTGATTGCGGGCTATAACTGGCTATGTGCTGGGGTTCGCAGTGTCGGTATGCGATATTACCTTGCTTGAAAGAGCAAGGGCAAAATAACGGGTTATCCACCTAGCCGCCCTTCGTGACCAAAAAGGATAATGCCGATGTCGCACAAGCTGCTTGCTCAACATGGACCCGATAGGGCAAAAAAAGGAGGTTTCCAGTGAGCGCAAGAAACAGGATACTATTATGTCCACTGATTTCTCGAAGATTGAGGGATTGTCTAACTTAGGCGAGTGCATTCTCCTGCTTGAGAAGGCAGGCAGGGAGTGCGATGCCCATGATGCAGGTATGGTTGAATGGACTTTTTTGGCAGGAGCCACTTGCCTGCACGTGTGGGAAAAAGAACTGTATAAGCCGATGACCAAGGAGGCATGGCTTGACGGACCTGCGAAGACGGCATTCGGCAAGGGTAAACGCAGTCTCCAGGATGCGATGAACTTAGTACGGCACTTTGGTTGTGACGAGAAGGACCGGGCAAAGTGGCCACCGTCTTTGGCCGAGGGTCTGAGGCAGTGGAAGGCAGCAAAAGACAAGGAGGCAGCCAAGTCCCCTGCAAAGCTCATAAGCAAGGCGATTGCAGGAGGTCTGCACATTGACTTTCACGATTTGGCGGTGTCCGAGCTAACACCGCAGACCATTGTCGAGGAGATGGCCGACCGTATGCCTGATGGCGCACCCAATGCCTCCTATGGCGAGTTTCGTGCCTGGGTCGCCCATGAGGCAGGTGAAGCCGAGGCAATCAAGCTAGACGCCGTGTGGAAGCGTCTCAACAAGGAACTGCGAGAAGAGGTGAACGAGCGTAGGGATGACCGTATCCGTGAAATTGCCTTACTACCTGTGCCTAACACGCTGGAAGATGCAGATGGCAACCAAGACCGTTTTGAGCGTTCGCAGGCGTTCAGGGAGTTTGCCGGGAGGGTGGGTTTGACTGAGGAGCCCGAGCCAGCGGACCCGACAAAAGACCCCATGACCCAATGGACACCTGTGGGCAGTGAGGCAAGCCAATCGCCCACTGAGGCATACGAGACTCACAGGTGCGCCACGTGCGGCAAAAGAGGTCCATGTCCCCCAAAGACAATGGGCAAAAATGGTTTTGCATGGTATTGCGTGGAACACTACCCAAAGCCAGAGGCAGGCCAATCAACCACTGAGGCAATCCAAACGCCTCCTGGGGCATCTGGTGAGGTTGTGGATGGGTCTGGGCTGCCTCGCCCGGCTTCACCTCCTGGCACCCACCCCGACCTAGGCAATGGTGAGGACCACACCGGATTGACCGAGCCTGACTCGGTGGAATCATGGTTAGCTGATTTCCGGGCCATGTCGGCGAGTATGATTGCCGATGAGGCGAAACGATTGGAGTTGGTTTTGGCATTGGTTCGGCAGATGGTAGAGATTTCGCCTGAAACGTGGTCGGTCATTCGTGCCAATCCGAAGAAAGGCAAGGTGTCAGTGAGCATTCAACGGGGCCAGCGTGTCTTGGTTATTGCCGAGTAGTCAGGTGTGCCTAGCAAGGCCCAGCACACTCGGTGTGCTGGGCCTTTTCGTTTCGGCGCTCCCAAGCCAGCATTCGTCGGACCTCTCGTCGCTTCTCCTTCAACCTCGGAATCGCCATCGAGTCGTAGGCAGTCGTTTGGTGGCGCATCCAGGCAATCACGGCAGCGTCGGCCCGTTGCTCGACCGGGATACGCTTTGTCCTAGCGACGGTTCCATTACCTACCGGGGTTGCATGACTTGTAACGGCCCTTGCGATTTGGCCGGCGAGGTCGGCGTGATTGGGGTGGAAGGTCAGGAACGTAAGCACGGCACCGTAAAAGTCTTCGACATACTGGCCCTGAGTCTTCTCTCGGCGACGAACATCGGCTTCTTTCCGCTTGGCATGCCCTTCTGTGGATCGTTCGGCTGTTAGTTCGGCTCGTATCCGTTCGATGGTCGCCGAAGAAGCCCACACGCCCCTGGAGAAGACCTTGCGGCCCTTCTTCTCGGACACAACCCAATGATCGCCGGCAGCCTTCGCTTGGCGGGTAAGAGCGGCATCACCAGGCGGCAGCAGAACCCAGTCTTCCGGTGCGGTCAGGACTTTGCCATCGGCGGCTCGGACGGTGTTGGAAGTTGGGCCGGGGGAGAAGGAGTTGGCGATCATTTCTTTTTTGCCTCCTTGCCACGATCTATCATTCGGCAAGATTCCAGCCGTTCCTCCAGGACTGCGCTTCCTGGAGCTTTTCCGCAGAGCCGAATCGGGGCCAACCTTGCGACCATGTGGCGATGACCCAGGTTTGGCAGAATTTCCGCAGACCATAGGTGATGACAGTTTCTTCATTCCTTGTCGGGGATTCTTCGTCGCCCTTGACGTGTTCTATTCCCCGGACAACGACACAGGCTCGATCACCTTCGCACCACCATCCGTCGATGTAGCGCACGTACACCCACCTTCCATAGTTGTGGCCGAGGAACTGATCCCGGAGGTGGGCCGCACGCTCATCTGGCCCCTGGTCAAAGTGCGGGTACGCCGCCGCCACCTTCAACCAGTTCTGCTCGTGGTGCCCTATGTGGTAATCTTCAATCGGCTTGAGCAGTTCCGCAGGAGCGATCGGTGGCGGGAGCAGAACTGCGCAGCCGATGGTGGTCGATACGCAAGGTCTGGCGGGTCCGGCTGTCCTGCCGGAATGAATGTGTCTTCCAGGGCCGGTTCCTGCTCCCGTCCTTCCTCCTGACCTTGTTCCGACCAGTGATTTCGCCAGCCCTTCCACCACGCCTCGAACTGGCACTCCCACGTCTCAATGTCCAACGGGACGCCGTTACTGAATGGCTCCAGCGAATCGCAGTTGATGGCAATGCCCGTCGTCGTGCCTTCGGGTCCGTAGTTGTGCGGCTCAAATGTGACGTGAATCCGCAGCGGCGGTTTGCCGAGGTCGTCCTTCACGTCGCTAACCAGCGTCTCCCGGAGGCACGATGTCGTCAACTCGAACTCGGACTGAAGCGAGTTGATCGCAAGGTGGGCCTCGACCGAACCGTGAGGCCAGTTTTCCAGGTCGGCGAGGGCGATGCGGGAATCCGCCTTGAACTCGGAGGGCTTCACCGAGTCGTTGGCAGGCGAGTAGTAGGCAACGATTCGGTCAACGCCTTCGAACTTGAGGTCCACGGTGCTGTCCTCAATTCGTGTCCCATCAAGGTTGCGCCGAAGGCACTGAAGGCAAAGGTGCAGCGTCTTGAGATGGTGGTCCCAGCGACAGTCACTTATGCGGGCGTCGTGGAGGAGCGGCGGGATGTCCTTTATGGTGCTTGCCATGTCGTTTCCTGTTTCGTCGAGTGCCAGACGACTACCCCCGATACCCTATCCCCGGCGCACGCCGCTCGAACTCCGGGCAAAGATAGGTTTCCTGAACCATTTCTGACACGGTGTACATTACGTCGAAATAGGCGTCCTTCTCGAAGTTCTCTCCGGAAGGGAGGGCAAGATAGCCCGCCTTGTTCGCCCGGAAGCAGATCATGTTGCCGAATAAGCCGTGACCGTAGGGGCTGTAGTCCGAGAAAGCGCAGTTGATGCACGCCTTCATAAACGTGGCGAGCGGTAGCTTCCGTTGCACGTCCAACATCTCGTCCTCGAACCAGCCGGATTTTCCTTCCGATGCGTAGGTTTGCCCATTGACCGCCAGCCGGAGTTTGAGGCGTTCTCGGTTCATCTGGCCGGTGGGCAACGGTTCGCCAAGTTCAAGTTCAAACGTCAGCAGGCCGTCCACGATCCCAATGGGCGTGACGACCGGAATGGTGATGTCGGCTTCAATAACGCAGAAGCAGAGGCTCTCGTGCAAAAACGTGAACGACGACAGTTGCGCCGGATCAGGCTTCCCCTTCGGCTCCAAGCAGTCGAGATCGCATCCCTCGAACTCGACACCACGAACGATCATCGCAAGCGTCTTGCCGTGGTTCTGAATCGAGGTAGGCTCCTCGCCGAAGCGATCCTTGTACCGAGCAGGGTACACAGCAAACATATTGCAAGCCGAGAAAGCAAAGGACATTTTGCAAACCTCTTCATGCTATCGTAAGCAGGGCCACGGTGTTTGATTCAAAGCACTCGACGTTCAGGCCACGACCGGACGTAGCGATGATTGCCCCGTTTCGGACCCAGGCGGTTTCCCCAGCGCCGTGAATTCGTCCCAGGAATTCAGGCAGTTCATACAACGGTTGCGATCCATCAACGTCAACAACCGCCAGTTGAAGCATTTGGCCTTTGTCCAATTTGGAAACAACTTCCGTGATCCTTGCAAATGCCTTCACCGAAGGACCGCTCCAGAACGCCATCAGAAACAGAATTCCCCGCTCAATACCACGAATGACGTTTTCATCGGCGTCAGGGCAATAGTTGATTCGCTCGATAGGCAACTTCGAGTATTTCGCAAGGCTTCGGAGTCCGTCTGGGTTGCCGTTCATCGCTCATCCTCAAAGTCGTTTCGTGGGCGTGCTATCAATACACAAGCAGTGTCCCTTGCGGCCATTCACCGACCCACCCGCACGGAAAATGCCCGGCCTCGTAAACCATGAGCAGTTCGAGGAAGAAAAACGCCTTGTGGCCATTGCCAAGGTACGAGTTTTCCATTAGCGCTCCGAGCATGTCCCACTGGACGCTATGGACCAGCGCAATGTCCAGTCCGTGCTTCTCCTGGTAAGGAACGACCGTCTGTTCAACGAGCGGGTTCACCACGGAAGCCTTGTGAGCGAGAACGATGTCATTCCACTTCTGGTATTCGGTGTGGTCGTTGAGATGCAGCCACAAGGTCAACTGATTCCGTGCTTCCAGTTCGACGTTCTCCCACGCCGGGCCTTTGCAGGAAGCAATGGCGGTCGGCCAGTCGGCGACTCGCTCGGTCGGCATTGTCAGGTCGAGGTCGAGCGACTGACCGCATCGGGCGAACCAGGGGATCATCCTCACCCTTGCAGCGAGATCGCTGTGATCGAACGAGAACTTTGAGATGAAGCCCTGAGCCGGGTTCGTGACCGCCTGGATCATCCCTGCATTCAGGTCCACCGGCACGCCGCCAATTTCGACCGACAGACCTTGATGTGCATTTGCGCCCGATGGCTGGTAATCTGACCGAAGCAGATGGCTTACCCCCTGACGTTGCCACTGGTGGAACGAAGTTTTGTACTTGCCATCCCGGATGAAGAAATACTCGAAGGGGTATGCGCACTGCGGGCAGGAGAAAATGGGGGCTGAAGTATCGAAGTTGTTGACGGCGCAGCTACCTGGATGCCCAAGGTCGTTCAGATCGCCGTGCAGGGTATCGCACTCGTAGCAGAACACCATCAGCCGACCACAGCGGGGACACCCGAACGGGTACAGGTCTTCGTCGCCGCAGCAGCGAAAGCGCCCAAAGTCTAGGTCGCCTTCTTCGACGGTTTGGCTCATGCGGTTCCTCCGTAACGCACCCCCAGCCACACGGTCGGCTCGTCTGGTGTCGTCTAATCGACTCGGTGCTTTTTGAATGCTGGGATGTTGATGAAGTAACCGGCTTCATCCCTACCAACGCCATGCCGCCCCCTTCAATACGATCACCCACTCATGCTACGGCTGGTCGTACCAGAAGTCGGCGGGTGAAAACGTGACCGTGTGAAATCAGCAGCTCGATACGCACTTCGGCAGCACGAATGAGCGTCTGCACGACTTTCTTGGCAATGCTGGGGAGATCATCAAAGGTACTCGTGACGCTTATGCCGTCCTCACTGCTCGATCTCAAGGTCTGAAATCCCACTGCTCCCAGCATTTCGGGCAACGGTCATGGGGCACGATCTGGATTCCTTCCTCCACTACATACCGTTGAGGCGTGGAATCACCCCACGTGCGAAACGCCTCTTTGCCACACGGCTGGGTATGGCGAATAAAAGTTCATTGAAAGCCAAAACCAGTAATCTCTTCGTCCGTGGGAAATCCCTCAACGAGATACCGTTCCGGGTAAAGTCCCACCGGCTTCATGCGGCCGTTCAGGACGGAAATGGCGTCTGCCCACCTCACGGTTGCAACGATGTCACCCTTTTCGCTATCCCGTGGACGAAAAAAGTAGATGTAATCCGCCTTGGGCAGAAAAGCGACAACGCCTTGGGACCAAACACAGTAGCTCCGAAGCTCCCCTGTGTCTGTTTTTTTCATAGCAGAAAAGCTGGCCACAAAAATATCCTTCCCAGTCTTCTCGTGAAGTTCATTCAAAGTTGCCGTCTGCTGCTCGTACACGCTCCCATCACTTTTGATCTGGAGCAGTTTGAAATCCTTGTAGTGGGCATGTTCCGGGTTTGGCAAGAAAGCAACCCACTCCTCCTCATCGGTGAGTCGAAATGCATTGCCGCACAAGGACCGTGGGTGTTCATAGGCTTCTGCTGCGATTCTCGCCATTTTGCCAAGGCCAGCCGAATCTTCCGATCCAGTCAGTAAAAGTGTATCCCGATTCGGAAGCATCACCACGGGATCACCCGTGACCTTGTGGTGGCGAATGTAGTCAATGAGCAACATCCGTGAAGGGTCGTAATTGTCCCGCCACGGAGACGACCACACGCCGGGGGAGACCTCCTTCAAAGTGTGCTTGGTGATCTCACGAAGATTCTCGCAGGCGACTTCATATGCCTCCTCAAAGGTTGTGTCCCACTTATCAAGGCTGCTCTGTTGCAGTTGAATCATAGATGAAGGAAGATCGTAAACTAGGCCAACGCCGAGACATTCAACCATCTGACGATATGGCCAACTAAACTTCGGTTTTTCATCAACTTTCAATCTCATGGCAGTGTCTTCAAACAATATCCGATTTCGTATTCCTGGCAGTAAGTCGTGCTTCGCACTCTCGAAGTCATCAGGCAATTCCTTGCGACTATCTATCCAGGATCGGACGAAGTTGCGAACTACTATCGATTTGTCAGCTTTGGACGCTCCGCAATACTCGTTGTAGGCGTTGGTCAGATTAAGGGTATGTTCGCCCTCGCCCTTTGTCCGGAGGCAATATTCCTTGGCGTCATAGTAGATCGCCTCTTTTTCGCCTGCTTTCTCAATGGCCGTCTTGAGCATAAGGGCGAATTTGTCCTTGGTCGGCGAGCCGAATAATCTGTCGAAGAAACCCATTTGCTTACCTTTCAAGCATGTTGCGGCTTTCGAGCGAACATTCCTTTACGAACCGTTTTACCGCCCGATCCAGAGCGAATGGGCTAGGTAAATGGCCCGTGCACGATTGGGTGTCTGCCTCACGGTTCGGCTCCTAGTCAGTGCAAGTGGCTATTGCGGATCGATAACACGCCCGGAAAAAAGCACTGTGTTGGTGTTCCTGTTCCAAATGAAGAACAGGAAAGGATGGTCGGCTTTGAATACCTTCGGCTCCGGTTGCCTTCTGCCACCAGCACCGCCCCCACAGGCAGTAATCGCTGCCGCCTCAGTGCCTTCCTCGTTGACCTCTACGAATGCCTTGTGAACTACATCGGAAATCTTCATCGGCTCGTCCCCGATGCCGCTGAAATCAGCATAATCGCTGAAAGCCAGATCAGAATGCATGGCGCACAGCACTGGCTTCAGCCTGAATTCCGCTTCGATCTTGAAACGAGGCAGCGAGAGGATAACCACTTCAGATTCAAAGCCGTCCGTCATCTTGCGGAAGGTCTGTTGAGCGGCCCACTGGACTTCCAGGGTTGCCAACCCGTCTTTCTCTCTCGGTAGCACTACCAGCATCGAGTGTTGCCGCCCCTTGTAGTGAAGACTCACGGCCTGAAAGCCCTCGCCCTCATAATACAAATACGCACCCCTCCGGTGCATCATTGGCAACTCGCATGCATTGGGGCCATGCCAGGCTTCATCCCTCGTGGCGGTTTCATCGAATTCGTTTTCCCACCGTCCCTTGAAGTAGATGGCGTTGGTGAGGATCAACCGGGTATATTCGTTGATGAAATCTCGGTTGAGTAACTCTTTGATTCTTGCACCGGTTTTGTCGCTGACCCATCGATTGATCGTTCTCACTGCATCGTCCGGCTGGGCAAGGAAGTTGACGACATGCAAAGCGCCGTCGTAGAAATCTGCAATGGCTTCCTGAAAGTCGGGTTTGAAGTGGAAACCTTGCTGACCCCACAAAGCGTTGGCCATGACCAGTTGGAAGGGACGCTCGCTTCCTTCACCGTTTACCGACCTTAGCAATGCTGCGTACTGCAAGTTCTGCTCTTCGACACTTTCGGGTGCGCCGATCAAGTCAATCAGTTCTTGGCGTGTCTCGCCTTTCGCACCCACGGCGCACATTGCGAGGGCCACCCTGATGCTGAACGGCGACAGGAACAGGTTTTTGCCTGCCTGCGTGCTCGCCACCTTGTCGTAAAGACGGGTGGCGAAATCGTTGCGAATGCTTTCGTCTGTGTGCATTGCGTGCGATCCTTTGTGGTTGACTTCGGTGATCCCGCTATCCACGGCCCTACTAGCCAAGCAAGCATTTATGGCTCCGCCCCACATTCTTGAACACCAGCGGAGTGTTCGATCAGGCGATTTCGATGCCCTCTTCTTGGAACCGCTTCATTAAACCCTTTTCCAGCGAGACCATCGCCTCAGCCAGCGTGGACGCTTTTTCATCCTCGAATACAAGCCCGCCGTAGTCCAGCGCCCTGACAATGAACCCAAAGCCGTCCTGGTCGCCAATCTCGATATGGCCGTATCCCTGAACCCAAACAGCTATGGCCGGGAATGCCTTTTGAACATCAGTCGTGCGTGGTGCATTCAGAATCAGTGGGGTGGACCTTGCCCGTCGAATCTGTCGGAGAAAATCCTCGTATACTTCCTCGACGTTCGGCAGTTCGTTTTTGATCGACACTTCAATTCCGAGTTGATTCAGGTGTGGAAACAACTCCTCCCAATGTGGGTTGTGTAGCAGCAGAATTTGCCGGGGCCGGTGGGCTACTTCTGTAGTCGGACGGCGCATTGCATCGGCTAACAGGTCAGCCAAATCGTTGACGTTGGGAGTGTATTCCAGGAGCGGGAAGCAAACCAGGGGGTTTACCCTAGGAAGAGCGACGACCAGACCCATGTAATGTGTCGCCGTCTGGCCTTTCTCTTTTGGCAATGCACGGAAATCGACTTCCCAGGTGTCGTTTCCTTGCTCTAGCTGCTTCAGGCGAGTCTTGACGAAGGCAGCACTCTTGCCGAGTTTCAGCTTGGGCAGTTCTTTCGCCATGTGCCCCTCACTTCCGCTTCGTCGTCTCATGCTCTGCCGCCTAAACGGATAGATTCGGCTAGGTTTCCCAACGCACTAAATCACTTGGAGTCTGGTGGAGCAGGTGCTTCATTTTCTGCTTTGCGGCGCTTTCGCTCCCGTGTCGAAAGAATGATAAACCATATCCCGGCACCAAGAAATGCGACGAACAGCAAGATGTGGGAGAGCGATCTAAGCCAATGGCTGGACTCAAAGGCGAGAAGATTCATGACGGCGAAAAGACTCAGAAAAAGAAGGGCCACGACACCGTAGAACTCACTACGACTCACCCCCTCTTGCCTCGCCTCGTCGGTCATGGAACACCCTCCGATGTATCGCTCAAATGCACTTTGCTCCCGCTGTGTCGCCATGATCGCCACGAGCCAAACTCACCCCAGGATTCCTTGCAAATCACTGTCATGACGAACGGGCAGGTCACAACTCCACATCTGGGACAAAGTGCTGTTCCGATTTCGGAGGCCGCACATAACTCTCGTCCGCTGGGCGACGTGGCGGCAATTTCAGTGGCGGCGGCGTGGCATCCTCATAGGGAATCATGCTCAGGATGTGGGCGATGCAGTTCAGCCGGGCACGCCTCTTGTCGTCGGCCTCAACGTCGTACCACGGCGCTTGTTTGATGTCGGTGTGCTTGAACATCTCGTCCTTGGCTTTCGAGAACTCCACCCACTTTTCCCGTGACTGTATGTCCATCTCACTCAACTTCCAACGTCGTGCGGGATTTCCGGCCCGCTCATGGAAACGGCGTTCCTGTTCTTCGTCGCTGACGGAGAACCAGTACTTCAGCAAGATGATGCCGGAGCGGACCAGCAGTCGCTCGAACTCCGGGCATGAGCGCAGGAACTCGGTGTACTCGTTCTGCGTGCAGAAGCCCATAACGTGATCCACCCCCGCCCGGTTGTACCAACTGCGGTCAAACAGGACGATTTCTCCGGCAGCGGGAAGGTGGGCCACGTAGCGTTGAAAGTACCACTGTGTCCGCTCTGTGTCGGAAGGTTTGCCAAGGGCGACGATGCGACAGCCACGGGGATTCAACGGCTCGCCAACGCACTTAATGGCTCCACCTTTTCCAGCGGCGTCACGGCCCTCGAACAACACGACGAGCTTCTTGCCCTTCGCTTTGATCCAATACTGCATTTTCACCATTTCCATGTGCAGTTCATTCAGTTTGGCTTCGTAGTCCTTGCGCTTCAGCTTGCCATTCTGCGGCGACTGGTTGGCAGTTTCCTGTTTCGCTGCTCGTTTTTCTTTCTTGCCCACGTATTGCTCCCGCTGCATGATCTCGGTAAGAACTTCTCGGCGTACTTCATCCGGCAAGTGTGCAAATTGGGTTCTACATAACCCCTCCTCGACGTGCAACAAGCCAAAAGCTGGTCACTTGGCTTTCTCTCGCTCCAATGTAACGAGAATATGCCCACTTCCGGGCTTGGAAGAGAATTCAGTGGGCCGTTCCATTCCCGCTGGAGCAATGCACAGCTTTCGAGTCTTCTCACCGAGTTCGTATATTCCAAAGCACAGCTTGCCCTTGTCGTCCCCTATGGTTGTGGTGAAGTCGATGGTTTTGGGGTTCTTTGTGGGGTCGAAAGTGCTGGTGCCTTTGCTTCTCTCCTCGCCTTGATCTCGCAGACTCCAGGAGCCGTCAGCGCCGTTGACGACCGTAAGTGCCTTGGCGTCCTCTTCCTTGAACTTCTCCCCTCTGACCTCCAGAGAAACGACCCTCCAAGTCCCTTCGATCTGCTTGCGGTCCTTCTTGATCGCCTCATCTTTGGCGTCGTCCGCTGCACCGAGCGCCACAATTGCCGTGAACAAAGCTCCCAGGACCAAGAAACCGCAAAACGAAGTCTTCATCACGGACCTCCACGAAAATTGCGAACCTAGAGCCAAAAATGGTCTGATGTCCAACGTGGCGGACTGCCTGGCGGGTGCGTCATTTGCTGCTTTGTCTTTAATGTGGCAGTTATCAGCGTGCATCCAACCGGGTACCTATCTTGCGGGATTCAGTGTGACGCACTTGCAAACTCCGCCCTGGGCACTTCATACCTCACATCGCCGACAACGATGGTATTGTATTGGTCGCTTACCTTGTGCGCTGTTTGAAACCATTTGCGATCCTTGCAGGCCCGCCAAATCGACGATGGCTTGCGCAGGTCGTTGGCCCTGAGATTTGCTTTCAGGCTCGGCAGAGAGATTGCTGGGACAACCGAGTGATCGTAGCTGGAATCTGGATGGCTTTCTGGGCTGATAATGAGCCCGTAATAGTGTTTGACAAATCCCCACGGCACGAACTTGATTACTTGCTTTTTGACCGTCTCCGGCGAATTCTTTAGCCAGTCGATTGCCCTTTTGACTTGGCTGTCCCGTGCGTAAAGCAGCGTTTTCGTGAACTCGTGGATTTCATTCACATCGTCCACATCCAGCGTGGCTTTGCCTTCGACGACAAGTACCTCCTCATCGTGCTTTCTGTTAAAGGCGAGGAGGTCGATGTCCCCTGGTTTTCCATCGTTAAAGTCGGTTCGCAACTTGAAGTCGTATCCATACTGGCCCAATAACTGTCCGAAATCCCGCAACATGGCTCCCTCCCGGCTGCCAATGAGGGTTGCGGTTGTGTCGCTCCACTGGGCGCTTCGAGCCATCAGCTTCAGCAGGCTGCGGATGTGCTTGCCCTGGACGACCACGGTAGGCGACCAGGCGACCATTTCATTTCCCCAAACGAGAGGTTGATTCCAAAGGTTTGGCCGGTCCAGTTCGTGGCCGTAGCGCATCCAGGACAACACTGCTTCCAAGTCAGTTGGAGGCAAATCCGTGAGTATCAGCATGCGCTGAATAAACTCGCTTTGTCGGACAACCTGCACTGGCGAGGCGATATGCGATATGTCTGGCCGCAGAAATGATATTTGGGCAAACCAACTCCAGGTCACTAGCGCTTGCCAAACTCGTTCATACGTTCCCAGCGTGAAGCCACACATCTCCTGCTCGGCTGGGAAACCATAATCAAACTGTGGCGTAGTGAGCTTGGAGAACGCCGCCAATTCCGGTCTTTTCAAATCCGTCACCTCGTCCACAACGACCATGCCATCCTCGGTGTGGTGTTTTACCGCACGGAAGCTGTCTCCTGATGCCTCAATAAGCTGATACAACTTGTCCCTGTTATCATTCTCCTTCTTCTTGGCGACTGTCGCTCGTTCACTGAGTCCCAATAGCGTCAAACCGGCATCAAGGTGGGGAAGAGCTTCAAATCGAACCGTCTTCGTCGTTTCATTGACCGATGCTTTGAGCAGTCCTCGGCGCACGGCTTTGTGCAGGTCTTCGAGAACAGCATACTCGTAGCAATGATCCAAGAACTCAAGCCCTTCGGCCAAAAGGGCTTCATCGTTCGTTGGAATTGCATCTATAGGTCGTTGTCTTCCGCAAAACCAGCGCACGGCTACACTGAGGCCGTTGGAGTAGGAGTTCCACATCAGGTTGGTTGACTCACGAATCTGCCATAGCATTTCCCGCTGGGCGTCACGGGAGACTCGCTCGAAGGCAGTCATGACGGCAAAGAGGGCTAAACCTGGTGGCCGTGACCAGAGACGAAGCTGTTCATGGTAAGGGTCGAGATGCTGTGTTTCATAAATGTCGAGCGGCGTCTTGGGTCTATTTTTGTTTGCCATGCTGGGCCTCGTGGCGATGCACGATCTCCCAGGCGCAGAGAGACCGCCGTTAGAAATCCGAGGGCAGTTGCCACCTGGATACAGCAGGGTGAACCAAAGTGGTTTTTACCTGTTTAGGTCGATGCCATGATGGAACCAGGGAGGGCAATTGACCCGTTCGCTCATTTGCCCGACGCCACATCCCACAGCTTGATCGTCCCATCCCAACTCCCTGAGGCCAGCGTCTTGCCGTCCGGACTGAACGCCACGGAATACACTTGATTCGTGTGTCCCTTGAGGGTGGCCTGCTCCTTGCCCGTCTCGACATTCCATAGCTTGATCGTCTGGTCATAGCTCCCCGAGGCGAGCATCTTGCCGTCCGGCCTGTATGCCACGGACACGACCTCGCCCGTGTGTCCCTTGAGGGTGGCTTTTTCCTTGCCTGTCGCCACGTCCCACAACCTGATCGTCTGGTCGGAACTTCCCGAGGCCAGCGTTTTGCCGTCCGGACTGAAAACCACCGAGGTCACAAAGCGGGAGTGTCCCTTGAGAGTGGCCTGTTCCTTGCCTGTCGCCACGTCCCATAGCTTGATCGTGTCGTCCAGGCTCCCCGAGGCCAGTGTCTTGCCGTCCGGACTGTACGACACGGACCACACTGCTGCAATGTGGCCTTTGAGGGTGGCCTGTTCCTTGCCTGTCGCCACGTCCCACAGCTTGATCGTGTGGTCCCCGCTCCCCGAGGCCAGTGTCTTGCCGTCCGGACTGTATGACACGGACCGCACCTGTTGCGTGTGTCCCATGAGGGTGGCCTGTTCCTTACCTGTAGCCACGTCCCACAGCATGATCGCCTGGTCATAGCTCGCCGAGGCCAGCGTCTTGCTATCCGGACTGAAAGCGACGGACATCACTCCATCAGTGTGTCCTTGCAAAGATGCCTGCTCCTTGCCTGTCGTCACGTCCCACAGCTTGATCGTCTTGTCATTACTCCCCGAGGCCAACGTCTTGCCGTCCGGACTGTATGCCACGGACCACACTGGCTTCGTATGTCCCTTGAGGGCAATCTTGGGTTCCTGGGCCGAGAGTGGCAACAGTAGCAACCCCAGGCAGGCCACGCACAGCCACATCGCCCCGAGCATTCGCCCCACATTGGTCTTCATCGCTTGCCCCTTGCCTCTAGGTCATCGCACAGCGTCCGCACAACCCCGTAGGCCATTTCTACCCTTACCCGGCACGGTTTGTACGTAATTCCAAATGACTCGTCTTCCTGTCACTTCGGCAGCAAGCCAAGTATCTTCTGCATTTCCGCAGCATCGTAGGCACGGCTCGTCTGCGTCCGAAGGTTGCCCTGCGATCCCAAGTGCAACAATGCTGCAGTAACCGCCTCTTCGCCCTGTGCCTCGCAGATGATAACGCCGTCGAATGCACCCAGGGTCCAGTAAGTCCCCGTGACCTTGACGCCCATTTTCTTGGCTGTGGCCTTGAACGCCGCTGCCCGCTCGCTGCTTTCCCGGACGGTCTTGATCCCTTGCTCCGTGAAGTGAATGGTCGTGATGAAGGTTGCCATCGTCGGTTCCTCCTCGGCGAAATAGTTGTTACTGGAGGCATTGTATCCCGCTTGTCCGGCTTTGGCGTCCACGGCTACGGACAGGGATTGGTTGGCGCTGTCGTAACGCCCATCGCCTTTTACGCAATGCACATTCCGCTCAAAATCCGATCAAGGAAAATCAGGAAGAAGTGGGAAGTGAATCAGTGAAGGGCTGCTGTTTTCAAGGCTTTTTCTTCGCCAGCCTCCCAATCAACCCCAGGTCCAGATCGCCCTTGGCCCCCCAGCCCTTCACGCCATCGGGAATGGATGGCCGGAACTGCTTATACAGCCCAAAAGCGTTGTCAGCCAGTTCCTTGGGCTTGAATGCCTTGGCTAGCTTCGTCATGGCCGACCAAACGGGCTTCAGGTCGGCTCCGAACTTTTCCTCAAGGAATCGCCGCACATTGTCAGGCTCGATCTCCTGAGTTCCGTTCACGGCTCGAATGCCTTCATGAGTGTTCTTGGCAGGAACGGGCCGACCACAAACCTCGATCCAAAACTGCTCGCCACGCTCCTTCTCACGTGCCATTTGTGGCTTCTCCTCGTGCGGCTTGAAGATGCCTAGCCTGCGACCCTTTCTTTGGGCGGCTAGGCCGGCAAGCGCTTTTCCCAAGCTCAGGGCTTCGTCCTCTTGAAAGCCGAGGCGTTGTGCGACTACGGCTGCCCACAGGGTCAGGACGGGCGCTCGGTTGATGGAGATGGTTTTCGTGGACATGATGCCTCGGCACTGCGATTACTTTCCAGGCTCGGCTTGCACTCGCTTGTAATACCTGTCATTTGGTCCAAATGCCTTGGCTCGATTGCTTGCCGCCGATCCGTCAGCAGCCATACCGATGCGTAACTCATCGCCCGTCACTTCGTAGATGAAATAGGAAGTTCCCATGACGCCTTGGTGAATCAGGTCGAGGTGGGCGGGGGACTTTGTAATGTCGGCCCTGTAGGTGTACTCGACGATAGAGTCGGAAATCCCGATAGCCGGAGCGCCCTGGTAGAACCAGCGTAAGGTGCCGTCAGCTCGCACGGTCCATGATTCCTTGGCGTCCTTCTGGTATTGCCATACGCCGACCAAGTTGGGGTCCACGGGTTACTCCCTTGATGGGGTGAAATTGGCAGCCGACACGAAGCACACCCAGCCGAGGCTATTTCAGTCTAAACCCTACGAGTCGAGTTCCATCTACGGTATGGCCCTTGGGATCAGTCTGAAGATCAAGGTAATGTGGTGGTAGTGTCGGCACTTGGCGGTTTTTCGTCTTGGTTCAGAGCCGGCCGGAATCTTGCTGTAATGGCTGTGAAACCGACGACGAAGAAAAAGACGATGATGCTCGTGTCGCACCAGTCGATGTCATTCCACGCCGACCCAAGACCCTGTGCCACGATGAGGAGTGCGCCGCCAACGATACCCACGAGAATGCCCCAGGGTATCGCCTTTCGCCAACCAGCAGGCCAGGACAAAAATCGGCGGCTTCCCATCACTCAGCCTCGATCCCCTGCTCCTCAATCAACTTCGCCAGCCCCTTCTGCAGAGCCGCCATCGACTCTCGCAGCGTGTCGGGCTTATCATCCTCGAAGACCAGGCCGCCGTAGTCTAGCGCCCGGACGTCGATGAATACCACCCTATCGCCTGGCACGTTCCCCCGTTCCCGCCACACTTTCCAGTCATCAACGCCGAATTGGATCAAATGTTAGTCGTGCGCCGCCATAACCTGCTTCGAGGACTCGACCGCTTGAAGTGCGGCATTTTCGGCCTTCTGACGCCATTGCCGGAGCAGCGTGTCAGGGTGCCTCGCATGATCATTGTCCACCAACTTGCCGCAATTCTGGCACAACCAAATGCCGTTGTCTGCCTACTGCCTCTGCTCGGCGGTGAGCCTGGGATCGTACCTAGGTCCACCGGACGATGCGGCTGTTATGTGCGCCGCTACGCCGAGGTTTAGCGCCTTCTCCTTGTCGGAGTGAGGGCCGCTTGTCGGCTTTTGGCATGCCGGGTTCGAGCATAAGTAGCTACGCTTGGCGAGTGTTTCCAGGACTAGTTTCGGGAAGTCGTCTCGCACAATCGCCTCCTTCAGTGAGTATCCCCTTTTGCGTCCTGGCGTTTCGCTCATCCCGTAGCTGGCGGACTCGTATATGCCAGATGATTCCTCACTCGGTCAATGTACTTGATATAAGCGAACGCATCCCCCAGGACGGCGTAGGCCGTCGTCTTGTCTTTGATGCTCTCGCCTTCGTGCATATAGGCATTGCGCATGTCCCTTGCCCGGTTCACCTTGCCGATCATGTCTCTATCCGGCTTCATTTCAGGGGGTGTCAACACGAACATCTCGACGTTTAACAACATGCTGAATTTGTAGTCGCTCTCGTAGGTTTCGAGTTTTTTCTTGGAAACGCCGAGCGCCAAGTAGCGTTCGACGGCAAATCGTCTCGTGGCGATTTCTGCCGCAACGACGCTCAGCAGCACACTGAAATCAAACGCCCCTGCTTCCAGATAACGCCGTGCAGCATGTATCAAGCCGTGGATGTCCGAGGGAGACTCCACCCCTTCCAAAAACCGGCGAATCTGATCGGACTGGTCAGAGGTCAGGGTCGGAGGGTTGAAGCCAGTCCGACCGGCGTGGGGCATGACCCGCCCGTGTCCGACCTTATCCATGTCGGTTGAGCCACCAACCAGAAGGAAGTAGAACGACTCAAACGTCGACCGTGTGTACGCCGTCGAATAAACCCGACCTGGACTCTCATCGACAAGAGAGGTAATCCGCAGTAGTTGATTGAGGTACCCAAGGAACGTATCGAAGGTATCGCTCAGA
>Ga0207061_1060_pt1 | contig 30907 bp, 17 predicted proteins | sample Alteio_BWMinCont_31_FD_153275 | JGI IMG/M metagenome (GOLD analysis project Ga0207061, IMG submission 153275) | Enriched cells from forest soil in Barre Woods Harvard Forest LTER site, Petersham, Massachusetts, United States -... | ecosystem: Environmental > Terrestrial > Soil > Temperate forest >... | reverse complement strand
AAGCATTGCCACAATGTCAGTCCCTGCAAACGAAGGCACTGTAGCATTGGTTAGCGGCAACTGGGTATTTACTCCTGCCACAGGCTTTGTTGGTACTGCCAATATTACGGCCACAATAAGTGATGGCCATACAACGGTACCTCAAGCTATAAACTTTGCAGTTAACGACGTAGCTCCAACAGTTGCAACTTATAATTACTCAACCAATGAAGATGCAAGTATTACGATTAAAGCATCTGATATATTAGGTGTCGACTCTACTGTTGCCGGCAATACTTTAAGCGTTACTACATTAGCTGTAGCCGATGGTGGCCATGGTAGCTTAACAGATAATCATAATGGTACCTGGACTTATACTCCAACTACCGGTTATGTTGGCCCTGCAGCATTTACTGCAACGATCAGTGATGGTCATACTACTGTTTCACAAGGTGTAAACGTTGCAGTTAATGACGTAGCTCCAACTGTCTCACCTCTATCTTACAGCATGAATGAAGATGGTAGTTATACAATTCAAACTAGCAGCGTGCTTGGCGCAGATAGCACTGTTGCTGGTAATACCTTAAGCATTGCCACAATGTCAGTCCCTGCAAACGAAGGCACTGTAGCTCTGGTTAGCGGCAACTGGGTATTTACTCCAGCTACTGGCTTTGTTGGCACCGCCAATATTACCGCAACCATCAGTGATGGCCATACAACGGTACCTCAAGCTATTAACTTTACAGTTAACGATGTAGCCCCAACAGTTGCAACATATAATTACAGCACCAATGAAGATGCAAGCATTACTATTAAAGCATCTGATATATTAGGTGTCGACTCTACGGTTGCTGGTAACACTTTAAGTGTTACTACATTAGCAGTCGCAGATGGCGGTCATGGTACATTAGTTAACAATAATAATGGTACTTGGACTTATACTCCAACTACCGGTTATGTTGGCCCTGCAGCCTTTACTGCAACGATCAGTGATGGTCATACTACCGTTTCACAAGGCGTAAATGTAGCAGTTAACGACGTAGCTCCAACTGTCTCCCCTCTATCTTATAGCATTAATGAAGACGGTACTTACACAATTCAAACTAGCAGCGTGCTTGGAGCAGATAGCACTGTTGCTGGCAATACCCTAAGCATTGCCACCATGTCTGTACCTTCGAACGAAGGCACTGTAGCTCTGGTTAGCGGTAACTGGGTCTTTACTCCTGCCACAGGCTTTGTTGGTACTGCTAATATTACCGCAACCATCAGTGATGGCCATACAACGGTACCACAAGCAATCAACTTTGCAGTTAACGATGTAGCCCCAACAGTTGCAACATATAATTACTCAACCAATGAAGATGCAAGTATTACGATTAAAGCATCTGATATATTAGGTGTTGATAGCACTGTCGCAGGTAATACTTTAAGTGTCACAGCATTAGCAGTAAGCGGTACCAGCCATGGCACTTTAGTTAACAATAACAATGGCACCTGGACTTATACTCCAACTACCGGCTATGTTGGCCCTGCTGCATTTACAGCAACGATCAGTGATGGTCACACTACAGTTTCACAAGGCGTAAACGTTGCCGTTAACGATGTAGCTCCAACTGTTGCAACTTATAATTACACGGCTAACGAAGATGCAAGTATTACTATTAAGGCTTCCGATATTTTAGGTGTCGACTCTACCGTTGCTGGTAATACTTTAAGCGTTACTACATTAGCTGTAGCAGATGGCGGCCATGGCACATTGGTTAACAATAACAATGGTACTTGGACTTATACCCCAACTACCGGTTATGTTGGCCCTGCAGCATTTACTGCAACGATCAGTGACGGTCACACTACCGTTTCACAAGGTGTAAACGTTGCAGTTAACGATGTAGCCCCAACAGTTGCAACATATAATTACAGCACCAATGAAGATGCAAGCATTACGATTAAGGCATCTGACATATTAGGTGTTGACTCTACCGTTGCTGGTAATACATTAAGTGTTACCACATTAGCTGTCGCAGATGGTGGCCATGGTACATTGGTTAACAATAACAATGGTACTTGGACTTATACTCCAACTACTGGTTATGTAGGCCCTGCAGCCTTTACTGCAACGATCAGTGACGGTCATACTACCGTTTCACAAGGTGTAAACGTTGCCGTTAACGACGTAGCCCCAACAGTCTCACCTTTATCTTATAACGTTAATGAAGATGGCTCTTATACAATTTTAACTAGCAACGTACTTGCAGCTGATTCAACAGTCGCTGGTAATACATTAAGCATTAGTACCATGTCCGTTCCTGCTAACCAAGGTACGGTAGCACTGGTAAGCGGTAACTGGGTCTTTACCCCTGCCACAGGCTTTGTTGGTACTGCTAATATTACCGCAACAATAAGTGATGGTCATACAACGGTACCTCAAGCAATCAACTTTGCAGTTAACGATGTAGCCCCAACTGTTGCAACTTATAATTACTCAACTAACGAAGATGCAAGCATTACGATTAAAGCATCTGACATATTAGGTGTCGATAGCACGGTTGCTGGCAATACTTTAAGTGTCACAGCATTAGCAGTAAGTGGTACCAGCCATGGCACTTTAGTTAACAATAACAATGGCACCTGGACTTATACTCCAACAACCGGTTATGTAGGCCCTGCTGCATTTACCGCAACGATCAGTGATGGTCACACTACCGTTTCACAAGGTGTAAACGTCGCCGTTAACGATGTAGCTCCAACAGTTACCACCGTTAATTACAATACCAATGAAAATGGCAGCATAATTATAACTGCAGCCAATTTATTAGCTGTTGATAGCACAGTTGCCGGTAATACTTTAAGCATCGCTAATCTTTCAGTTCCTGATCATCAAGGTATACTTGTAAATAATGGCAATGGCACATGGACCTTCACGCCTAATAGTCACTTTACAGGTTTAGTTGCATTAACTGCCACCGTAAGTGATGGCCATACTACTGTTAATCAAGTAGTTGATGTTTCAGTTAACCATTATGCTCCAACTGTTCCACAAGTAAGCTTGAGCATGTTAGAAGGAAATTCATTAATAATAAATCAATCGCAACTGACATCTGGCATTATTGATGATCAAGGCGATAATTTAACTGTAACTAATCTTACTTCTAGCGCTGGAACAATTGTTAACAACCATAATGGCACTTGGACATTTACCCCAAGCGCTCATTTCACTGGCACTCAAAGCATGCAATTTACCGTTTCAGATGGCACAACAACTGTAACACAAAATTTGAATGTTAACGTTGCACAAGTTAATCAACCTGTTGCACCTGTTGTAGCAATGAACATGCAACAAGACGGCACCATGACGTTTAACACTTCAAGCTTGCTCACTCATGCAACAGATGCTGATGGTAACGCTCTAACTGTTACTAACGTTTCATTAGGAACTTCCGGCGGTGTTTTAACCAACCTTGGCAATGGTAATTGGAGTTATCAACCTCCAGCTCATTTTAATGGACAAGAAGTTTTAAACTTTACAGTTTCTGATGGAGTTAACACCGTTCAACAAAACTTAGATGTTAACGTATCGCATATAGATTATGCACCTACTGTTTCACCAGTAGCTGTTAATGTTCCAGAAAACAATTCAATTGTAATTACTAGTGCGCAACTTCTTGCTGGATCTAGCAATGTTTATGGTAACGACATATACGTATCTAATGTTACCGCAAGCACTGGAACTTTAGTAGCTAATAGTAATGGTACATGGACTTACACACCCCCAGTCAATAGCCATACTACTCAAACGTTATCGTTTACAGTTTCAGACGGAAACTTATCTACTACTCAAAATTTAACAGTTGCAGTGACACCACAACCTTTAGCTGGCGGTCAAGTATATTTAGCAACAAACGAGAATGTACCTCTGGTTATAAACATTAACAATCTTAATATAGTCGACGCAGATGGCGGCACCGCTGCAATAGCAAACATTACTGTTCCAAGCGGCCAAGGTACTATAAATAATGTTGGCGGTGTGTGGACCTATACACCAGCCAGCAATTATTTTGGACCGGTAAACTTAACTTATACAGTAACAGACAGCGCAAACAGTTTAACTGTAACAAATACTGCACATATTGCTGTAAATCATGTAATACCTGCGCCTGTAGTAACACCAGTTTATTTAGCAACATCGGAAAATACTCCATTTACTGTAACTGCAGCACAATTATTGGCTCATGCAAGTAGCCCAGAAGGTGATAAATTATCGGTTACAGGTATAACATCTGCAACCGGTGCTACAGTTACCGACAATCATAACGGCACATGGACTGTTACCCCTGCTGCAAACTTTAGTGGTGCTGTTAATTTAAGCGTTGCTGTATCAGATGGTACAAATACCGTTACTGAAACTGCTAGCGTTGCTGTATCGCACGTAAATCAAGCACCAGTAGCACCTGTTCAAAACTTTACAATGAATCAAGATGGTACGTTAACAATTACACAGGCACAATTATTGTCCGGTGTTACCGATGTTGATAATGACAACTTAAGCATTACCAATTTATCGTCACCTTCCGGAACATTAACTGCTGATGTCGATGCTAGCGGCAAATTTAATGGTTCATGGACCTTTACCCCAAATGCAACTTACAGTAATACCGCAGGTGCTCCTTTAGCAATGACTTATACTGTATCTGATGGTTCAATGACTGTAAATCAAACCGCGAATGTTGTAGTTAACCCAGTAGCATCAACACCAGTTACCAGTCCATTATTCTATAATGGCACAGAGAATGCTGCCATTTCTATTCCAGTTGCAACGTTGTTAGGTGTAGATAGCAATGCGGATGGCATCGCATTATCGATATCGGGCGCACCAACTGTACCCGCATCTGAAGGATCAATGTCTTACAATTCATCTACCAGTAGTTGGGTATTTACTCCTAAAGCAGGATTTATAGGCGATGCAAATATAAGCTTTACTATAACCGACGGTGCTGGCCACAATAGCACTCAAATGGTTAATGTAGAAGTTGCCCATGCAACGCAACTTCCTGTTGCAGCTCCAGTAAGTTTGAATTTATTAGAAAATAACTCCATAGTAATACATCCATCAGATTTAATATCTGGTGTGACAGATGCCGATGGAGCGTTGTTGCATATAACCAGCGTTACAGATACTGGTGGTAATGGCACAATAACCGCTAACGCTGACGGCTCATGGACATACAAACCTACAGCAACCACTTTCTTTGGCACCGACACTCTTTCTTATACAGTTTCAGATGTTGCAGGACATACATCTTCTAGCACCGTGACCTTAAATATTGCCAACAACCCACCATTAGTTGGTGAATCATTTGTATCAACCAATGAGAATACTCCAATAATATTAAGTTATACAAATTTACATTTAGGATGTACAGATGGCGATGCTGTTAATGATACTGATTTTTCAATAACAAATATGACTGTACCGGCTAACCAAGGTACTGTAGTAAATAATGGTAATGGTACGTGGACCTTTACACCAGTTACTAATTATTATGGACCAGTAAATCTAACCTATTCAGCTAATGATGATGTTAATACAGTTTCGGCATCGCAAACTCTTAGAGTTGATGTGCTCCATGTTGATACTACTGCAGTAGTACCGACAGTAACATTAGCTACTATGTCAGAAAATGGCGGTTCGTTAATATTCCATCAATCTGATTTAATATCTGGAGCAACAGATATGGATGGAGATCTATTAACCGTAGTACCTACAAGCGTAACATCAAGCAATGGTACGGTGACTAGCAATGGTAATGGCACTTGGACCTTTACCCCTGCCGCTAACTACCACGGTACTGCCAATATAACATTTAATGTAACTGATGGTACTGCAACAACAGCTGGCACTGCACATGTTCCTGTTACCTTGATAGATACTGGTAGCGCTTATGCTCCAATCACTAGCGTCGCCAACATATCTGGCACCGAAAACACGACCACGACACCAACAACAGTGACATTTACTAATGCTGCTCTACTCACAAGTTTAGGCGCCACTCAGGCCAATAGTGATGCATTAACGGTTACCAATGTTACCAGTACCCAAGGTAGCCTCAGCTATAACAGCGGCACTAGCACCTGGACTTTCACTCCACCTGTTGATTTCCAAGGTACTATACCTTTAACAGTCACAGTAGCAGATGCTACAAATAGCACCTCGGTAACGCAAACAGCAAATGTTAATTTAGGATATGCGTTAGATAAATTGCGATTTGAGGTAGACAATACAGCTGGTGCAACAGATACGTATTCTACAAATTATACCGATCCTAATAGTTCAGGATCTCATAGTATAAATGGCCTTACATTATCTGGAGCAGACTCAACTATCGCAAATAATCTCTTCACTACAGATATAACAGATAATTTCACCAATTCACAAAGCGCTACATTAGCACATAATGCAGACACCATAAATGATGCTGAAGCCATCAGTAATACCAACGCCACCGTAACACTGGGTACTTCTGCAACTACTGGTTTTGCAAGATCTGATGTTACCTTAGGCGACCAAGTTGCAGGTGGTGTGGGTACAACTGCAGACAATGTTACAATTAACGATGCCTCACGTGGTAATATTACCGTAGGTGATACCGCCGGCGATAAGATTACTATTGCTAGTACTGTAAATGCTACAGATGGCAGCGGCGATGCTTACAACACATTCAATGTTACTACTGGTAAGGGTGGTGATACGCTTAACCTAGCTGGTGCTACAAATACCGTATTCAACGTAACTACTCATGATGCTGCTGGTACTACAGATGGTGTTGCTTTAAGTGGCAGCTACAAAGATGCTACTATCCATCTTGGATCTGGAACTGAAACGGTGACTGGATTAACCAGTGCAGCTGGTTCCACATCAACCGTTTATGGCGGCTCTGGCACAACATCTATTACTACTGCAGCTTCTGATACCGGCGCAACGACTATAGTTGAAGGCAGCGGTAATACAACGATAAATGCTGCTACTGATTCTGGAGTTGTTACTGTTACTACTGGAACTGGTACTTCAAACATTACCACTGGCTCTGGCAATGACATAATTAACCTAACAGCTGGTGAAGGTGCGGTAACTATCGATGCTGGTGCTGGCAGCGGTGACGTGATCAACCTTCCAGGAAATAGAAATGAATACTATGGCTCATATAACTCAAGCACTGGAGTATTCACAATTACAGATGAAGTGAGTGGCAGAAGCGGTACTATTAGTGTAAAAAATGCTGAGAGCTTCCACTTTGCAGATCAAACTGTAACCAGCACTACCCTACAAACAACAATAGCTCCTACAGCTACTAGTAACGCTCCAATTGCTATTCCACACGCTATATCTATGAGTGAAAATGGCTCACCAATTACCTTTAATGCAGCAACTCTACTTGCTGGCGATAGTATTCCAGGTACGGCTACAATGCCTACAATCCCAACTAGCGGCGCTAGTGCTCCGCACCTAGTTGATACAACCCAAGGTGCTCTTAGTTACAATAGCGGCACGGCAACCTGGACCTTCACCCCAGCTGCTAATTTCCATGGTGTTGCTAATATAGCGTTTGGTGTGGTAGGCAATGCAATAACAGAGTCTCAAAATTACGCGGTTACCGTTAATCAAGCCGCTCCTGTAGTAAATCCTGTAACATTAGGCAGTATCGCGCAAGAAGGTGCTTCCATTATCACGCAAGCACAGTTATTGGCTAGTACAGCAAATCCAGAGAGTGATAGTCTGAGTGTAAGCGCAGTATCATCAACTCAAGGTACTGTTACCAGCAATGGTAATGGAACCTGGACTTTTGTACCAAATGCTAACTATAGTGGTAGCGGATCTGGAATTATATCTTTCACCGTAAATGACGGTTTAGGACATAATGTAAATTCAACTGCTACAGTACAGGTTACTCCTGTTGCAGAGACTTTGGTAGTCGATCATGCATACCTAGCTAGCTTCAACGAAGGCACTACATTAACAATCACTCCAGCACAATTGCTAGCAGTAGCTTCTGACAATTACGGCGCCGCCGCAATGTCGGTGGTTACTAATAGTCTAAGCTCACCTAATGGTACTGTAACTTATAATAGTGGTACCGGAAACTGGACCTTTACTCCATCGGCAGGTTATAACGGCGCTACTAACATTTCTTTCAACGTTACTGATGGTACGAACACCGCTACAGGCACAGCAACTGTTGATGTGAAACAAGTAGATCAAGGTCCAACTACAGTACCAGTAAGTGTAAGCACTGGCGAAAACAGCACTATGCTTATAACTCAAGCACAATTACTAACTGGTGCGACTAGCATTGATAATGATTATATGATTGGTACTGTAACAATCACCGCAGGCCATGGAACTTTAGTTGACAATGGTAATGCTACTTATACATATACACCACCAAGCAACTTTACAGGCACTGAAGGTTTAACTTATACAGTTACTGATAGTACAGGTAAAACATCTACAAATACCTTGAACATCAATGTTACTCAGGCAGTCCCAGCTACCGGACATCTATATTACAGCAGTACCGAAAATATTGCTGGTGTAGCTATTAACAACACTGATCTAGTAGCTAACGCTAGTGATGTTGCTACAAATGCAACTCTTGCTGTTGCAACTGGTGCTCATGCTCCATATTTAGCTGATCCAACCCAAGGTACGATAGTTGCCAACGGTAGTACCGGATGGACTTTCCACCCAGCAGCTAACTTCTACGGTAATGCAGATATCGTATTTACAATACAAGATGGTTTGGGTAATTATGTACAAGAAACAGCTAGCGTAACGGTTACTCATATCGATCAAGCTCCAGTTATAAGCTCAATTCCTACATTTACAGTTGCAGAAACAAATTCTATAACAGTTACCCAAGCTCAATTGCTAGCTGGCGCAACAGATGCAGAAGGCGAAACTTTAACAATAGCATCGGTAACAGCAACAAACGGCCATGTGGTTAACAATGGCAATGGTACTTGGACTTATACTCCAAATATCGGTTACTCTGGAGCCGCAACCTTAAGTTATACCGTATCCGACGGTGTAAATACTGCCGTAAATCAAACTGCAAATGTAACGGTTACTGCTGGAGCTTCTGCACCAGCTGTTGGTGAAGTATATTTAACAGCTACTGAGAACGCGCCAATTTCTATAACTGCCGCAGAATTATTGACTATGTCGCATGCTACTAATGCCGACGGCTTAAGCATGCTGGTAAGCTCTGTTACAGTACCAACAGGACAAGGCACTATTACCGGAAATGCCACTACAGGTTGGACCTTCACACCTGCATCTAACTACATTGGTGCAGTCAACTTATCATTTACAGTCACAGATAGTAACGGCGCTAACCCAACTACACAAACTGCAAACGTATTAGTTAACCATGCAGATGTTATTACAGCAGCTCCAGTAACTCTAAATATGCAACAGGATGGTACGTTGATTATCAATTCTAGTAATCTGTTAGCAAATTCTAGTAGTGCCGATAGCGATGCATTATCAATTACCAATGTAACGGTACCAGCTAATCAAGGTGCAATACATGTTAATGCCAATGGCTCGTGGAGCTTTGTACCAAATATAACTTTCAGTGGTAATGCTACTATAAGCTTTACTGTAAACGATGGTACTGGTGTCACAGTTAATAACACCGCTACAGTTGCTGTAGCTCATGCGGAATCTGCAATGCCTGTCGGAACCAGCTATTTCTCTGGTACAGAAAATACCAATTTATCAATCACCCAGAGCCAATTGTTAAATAGCGTTACTACCTCTCTAGATGGTGATGTTCTTACGGTAACTGGGGTTACTGTACCAGTGGCTCAAGGCACAATTACCGGAAGTTCCGGCGGTCCTTGGACCTTCCACCCTGCAGCAAATTACTATGGCGATGCGCAATTAACGTTTACAGTGTCCGACAATGATACTCTAACTTCGAATTATACTGCAAACGTTAACCTTGCTCATGCAGATGTAGCCCCTACAGTGAGCGGCCCTGTAACTTTATCTGCTGGTGCAGAAAACACCACCATGTATTTCACTCAAGCACAATTGCTGGCTAATGCTAGTGACGTAGATCATGATAATTTAAGTGTGGTTGCAAATAGCGTTACCGCAACTAACGGCACAATAGTAAGTGATGGCAATGGCATTTGGAGTTTTGTACCTAATGCTAACTTCCATGGCACTGCAAATATTAGCTTTAATGTAACCGACGGCGCTCTTACTACACCAGCAACTGCGAATGTCGCAGTGGCACTAGTTGATACAGGAGCTGCGTATGTTCCAACAGCCCCAACTGTTGCAACAATAGTTGGCACTGAAAATACCACACAAACACCTAGTTCAGTAACAATTAGCACCGCAACATTACTTACAAGTCTTGGCGCAACACAAATCAATGGCGATGCATTAAGTGTTACTAACATTACTGCAACTCAAGGCACCCTGGTTAATAACAACAATGGCACTTGGACCTTCACACCACCAATAGATGTACAAGGCACTATACCTTTAACTGTTACAGTAACCGATGCAACCAATAATACCTCGGTAACACAAACAGCTAACGTTAACTTGAGTTATGCAGCAGATAATTTAAGATTCGAGATAGATAATACTGCCAATGCCACCGATACATTTAGTGCAAATTACACAGATTCTTATAGTTCTGGCTCACATAATATCACACTACACACTTTGCAAACAGCAGATCCAGACATTGGTGGCACTGGAAATTCAACTGCTCTGTCTGATAATTGGTCTTCTACAAGTAATGCAACCTTAACGAACCAAAATAGTTCCGGAACTAGCTCAGCCGAAGCAGTAAGTAATAGCAATGCTACCGTGACTCTTGGCAATTCATCAAGCACCGGATTTGCTGAATCTGACGTTAAATTAGGCGACATGTCCGCATCTGGTGTAGGAACTACTGCCGATAATATTACTATTAAAGATGCATCACGTGGCACCATTTCTGTTGGTGATACTAGTGGCGATACTATTAATATCGCCAATACTGCAAACGCCAGTGGCGGCGCTGCGTTCAATACTTTCAATATACATACTGGTGCTGGTGGCGATACCCTTAATTTGAGTGGTAATACTAGTACGGTATTTAATGTAACTACAGGTGATGCAGCTGGTACTACCGATAAAATTGCTTTTACTGGTAATTATAGTGCTGCCACTGTACAACTTGGCTCAGGTACTGAAACAGTAACAGGGGTTTATGGTACTAACACAATCACTGGCGGCTCCGGTACCGATTCAATTACTACAGCAGGGGGAGATACAGGAGCTTTAACAGTCACAGCAGGTTCTGGTAATACTACAGTTAACGCTCAATCAGATTCTGGAACAGTTACAATACATGGTGGAGCTGGCACTGAAGTATTCACTACCGGTAGCGGTAACGATTCAATCTATGTAGGCACCGGTAATGAGACCATTAATATGGGTACTGGTACTAGCGATACCGTATTCTTACCTGGAAATAGGAACGAATACACCGTAACCAAGGCTGGTAGTACTTATACTATAACCGATACCGAACCTGGCAGAGGTGGCGTATATACTGTAACTAATGCTGAAAACTTTAACTTTAATGGCACTAATTATACCACTGGCACTATAACTAATGCTGTGACCCAAGCCCCTGTTGCACATAATGAAACTTTGAGCACCAATGAAAATACCGCAGTACCAATTACTGTAGCAGAACTAACAGCTGGTGATACATCCGGAGTAACTATCACTAGCGCACCAACATTGGTAAATCCTGCGCAAGGTACAATTGCTGTCAATGGTTCGAATTGGACATTCACTCCAGCAACCAACTTCTATGGTACTGCTAATATTTCTTTCACTGTGTCTTTAAACTCGATACCTGAAACACGTATCATGGCGGTAACTGTAAACCACATTGATCAACCTCCAGTTGTAAACCCAGTAACATTAAGCACAATTACACAAGACGGTGCATTAATAATTACCAATGCACAATTGTTAGCTGGATCATCGGATCCTGATGGCGATGCCCTAAGCGTAACTGCAGTTTCCTCTAGCCAAGGTACTGTGACAAGCAATGGTAACGGTACCTGGACTTTTGTACCTAATGCTAGCTACAGTGGTAGCGGCGCGGGAATAATTTCCTTTACAGTTAGTGATGGCCAAGGCCATAACGTAAATGGCACCGCTACAGTTCCAGTCACTGCATACGCTACTCCACCTACTGTTGGGGAAGTATATTTAAGCACCAACGAGGCTACCGCTATAACAATACACCCAGCTGATTTATTAGCTCATGCAACTGATATCAGTGGCTTATCTTTAAGTGTAGCTAGCGTAAGTCTTGCTAGTGGCCAACCTGGTACCTTAACACTTTCTGGCGGTAACTGGATTTACACACCTCCCGCAGGCTACATTGGTGCAGTTAACCTAAACTTTAGTGTCTCTGATGGTACTAATACAGTTTCTCAATCTGCCAGTGTTGCAGTTAACCATATCGATACTGCTCCTACTGCTTCAGCAGTAACCGTGAACATGAGTGAAAATGGCGCAATGATTATTACAAGCGCACAATTATTAGCCGGAGCTAGCGATATAGATGGAGACGTTCTGAGTATCTCTAACATAACAACCACACAAGGTACTGTTACTGCAAACTTAGATGGTGCCGGTCACAGCGATGGCACTTGGACCTTTACACCTAACACTAACACTTATACTACCGGTACCCCATTAGCACTAACATTTACAGTTTCTGATGGTACTTTAACAACTAATCAAACTCTTAATGTTAATGTTGCGGCTACTGCGCCTATTGTTCCAGTAGCATTTTTAACTGGTGCTGAAAATACACCTCTGACTATACATACTGCTGATTTAATAAGTAGTGCTACTGATCCTAATGGTTTAGCCTTAACCGTAACTGGTCTATCAGTACCCGCTAACGAAGGCACAATTAGCGGTAGCAATGGCACCTGGACTTTCACACCTGCTAGTAACTTCTTTGGCACTGCAAATATATCCTTTACCGTATCTGACGGCGCTGCTACAAATGTTACTCAAACTGCAAATGTATCTGTAGCGCATGTAGATCAAGCTCCAGTTGTCCCAGTTGTGCCAATTGAAATGACTGAAAATGGATCTATTATAATATCTAGTTCTGAATTATTAGCAAATGCTTCAGACGTTGATGGTGACAATTTAAGTGTTACTAGCATGAGCACACCACAAGGCGCTTTAATAGACAACCACAATGGCACCTGGACCTTTACACCTCCAATTGCATTCAGCGGTGTATTGAATTTACAATTTACAGTCTCGGATGGTCAAATGTCGGTTAATCAGCATGTAGCCATGACAATTGATGCCGTAAATCAAGCTCCGATTGTTCCTGAAGTTGATTTGAACATGCAAGAGAATGGTTACTTAACAATTACTACTGCTGAATTGTTAGCTAATGCAACCGATATTGATGGCGATCATTTAAATGTTGTAGATGTAACTACTAATCAAGGCCAATTAATTAATAATGGTAACGGCACTTGGACATATCAATCTCCTAATGATTTTACTGGTAATCTAGCTTTACATTTTGATGTTTCCGATGGAACTAACACTATTGGGCAAACACTTGGAATAGGTGTTGCAGCACATGACTCTGGACCAGTTGCTCAAGCCGTATCGATGTCGATGCAAGAAAACAACTCTATCTTAATTACCCAAGCCAATCTGCTTGCCGGCGCTAGCGATGTAGATGGTGATGCCTTAAGTGTAACCAACGTTACTCTTGGTTCTGGACTTGGCACATTAGTAAACAATAATAACGGCACCTGGACTTATACCCCAGCTAACAATTCATATGGTACTGCAAATCTACAATTTACTGTAGCGGATAGTGCTAATAATACCGTTACTCAAAACTTACAAGTAACTGTTGCAGAAGTATCTGACATTGTATCTGCCCCAGTTGCTTTAGAAGTTGCACAAGCTTCCAGCCTACTAATTACTTCTGCACAACTATTATCTGCTTCAAGCGATGTAAACGGCGACAGTTTAACCGTAAGCAGTCTGACCTCAAATGAGGGTACAGTTACTGACAATCATAATGGTACCTGGACCTTTACACCAGATTCTACTTATCATGGTGCAGTAGACTTCAGCTACAATATTTCCGACAATGTAGCTACTGTAACACAACATCTTAATGTAGATGTTGTACCAAATACTAGCGACTTACACTTCGCGGTTAATGATCAGCTTTCAAATACTCCAACATTCAATACTAGCGACAATTACAATATGGATCAGCCAGCACAACTTGGCCAAGCTTACAATATAACTGGCGCACAAATGAATACTAGCGGTATTGGTAGCGGCGTACAAATTCAAGAAACTTATAATACCTCTCATGATGCGAGTGTAACATTAACCACTCCATCCACTGGTTTAAATAATATTGAAGCCACCGATACCCATGGTGCTAATGTTAATATAGCTGAGTTTAACGATGTTAAGGTTGCATTAGGTGATGGCAATAGTAATGTTAATATTACCGATGTACAACGTGGTGATATTTCTGTTGGCAATGGTACTAATGATATAACAATCAGCACCAAAGTCTTGAATGATGCCATGGGTAATGCATTAAATATTCACACTGGAACAGGTAATGCTAATATAGAATTCACTGGCAATAATACTGCTACAACTCTAAATATTCATGAAGGTCAAGGTAATAATGAAATCGATCTGCAAGGAAAATATGCATCAGCAAATATAACCGGTAATTCTGGCAACGATACTATTATTGGTGGTCAAGGTAATGATACAGTACATTTTGGTGCCGGTGAAGGACACGATACATACGTTGGTGGTAGCAGCACCGGTACTGGTTGGGCAGATACAGTCATGATCGATTCACATAGCGCTGTAAGCATCACCGCAGATGGATCTAGTAACAATTCTTGGACATTAATAGTAGACGGCCAACAAGCCCATCTAGTAACAGATACTGCCGGTACAGTAAACGGCAATCATCTAGACTTTGCTGCAGCTGCACATGGTACAATTACTATGGCAGATGGCAGCAGCATGGACTTCCACAACGTAGAGCATGTTTCCTGGTAATTAGCCAATAATGTCGTTCATAGTATAAAAGCCAGGTTTTTTACCATTGACCCAACGTGCAGCATTAATTGCACCTAGAGCGAATACATCGCGCGTATTTGCTGTGTGACTGATCGTTACTGTTTCAGCTGCGGTTGCAAATGTTACCATATGCTCACCAATCACCTCACCGCGACGTTCACTTGTAATTTCTATACTAGCTGTATCGACTTCACGTTCTGCAGCAATAACACGCGCCATATGTTTAGCAGTGCCAGATGGCGAGTCTTTTTTATGTTGATGATGCACATCAGAAACTTTTACATTCCAACTGCTATCGAATAGTTTGGCAGCCTGCGATAACAGCTTATAACATATGTTTACGCCGATACTCATATTAGCAGACAATACTATAGGGATCTGTGTTGCACCCGTCTCTATAAGCTTAAACTGCTCTTCTGAAAAACCAGTTACACCAATTACCATTGCAATATTATGCTGTAAGCAATAATCCAGATGCTCTAGTACTGCTGTAGGAGCAGTAAAGTCGATCAAGACATCTGGGTTATTGTCTATACCTACAAGCTTAAGATCTTCAGCTCGAGATATTTGATCTCGAATAGCAGTACTCATGCGGCCATTTAACCCTGGAACAGCTATATTTATCAAAACTTCATCTCCTCGAAAAATGCTTTTACGTTTTTGAACCAGGACTTAGCTTGTGGGCTATGCTTATCTTCTGCACCAGCTAGGCTTTCTTCAAATTTCTTTAAAAGCTCTTTCTGATCCTTGGATAAATTCACTGGGGTTTCTATAGTAACTCTACATAAACAATCGCCAACACCGCTAGTATGCAAGGTTTTAACGCCTTTGCCACGCAATCTAAATAATTTACCGGTTTGAGTTTCAGGAGGTATTTTTAACATCACCCTACCATCTAAAGTAGGTACTTCGATCTCACCCCCTAAAGTCATCACAGAGTAACTTACCGGTACATCACAATATAAATTCGCACCGTCGCGCGTAAAAATGTGATGCGGGCGCACATGTACTTGTACGTACAGATCGCCTGCTGGACCACCATGCGGCCCTGCTTCGCCTTCACCAGATAATCTAATGCGATCACCATTATCAACACCTGGCGGAACCTTGATAGAAAGCGTCTTTGACTCAGGAACTCTACCCTCGCCACGACAAGCTGTACAATGATCTTTAATAATTTGACCGCTACCAGCACAAGTAGGGCAAGTTTGTTGAATCGAGAAAAACCCTTGCTGCATACGCACTTGACCTTGCCCACCGCAACTAGTACAAGTAACCGGTTTGGCACCATCTTTTGCGCCGGTGCCATTGCAGGTTTTACAACCCACCAAGGTATTAATCTTAACAGTAATAGACTTACCGCGAATAGCCTCTTCCAAGTTGAGTTCAAGGTTGTAACGCAGATCCGCCCCGTGCATAACACGGCTTCTACGACCACCACCCATACCGCCAAAGCCACCTGCAGAGCCATCGCCAGAACCACCAAAAATATCACCGAATATATCACCAAAGATATCGGTGAAGTTTGCATTCGCATGCGCACGCGCGCGCGCTGCAGTAGCAGGATCTATGGCCTCATGGCCAAATTGATCATAGGCGGCACGTTTCTCTTTGTCGGACAAAATCTCATAGGCTTCGTTAACCTCTTTGAATTTGGCCTCGGCAACATCCTTGTTGTCTTTGTTTCGATCTGGATGATACTTCATAGCCAGCGAACGATAAGCTTTTTTAATCTCATCGTCGCTAGCCTTACGATCAACATTTAAGACTTTATAATAGTCTTCTTTTTGAGTCGCCATGCTGTTTACTTCTTATCTTTGTCTTTAACTTCTTCAAACTCAGCATCTACAGCATCGTCATTACTTGAAGGACCTTCTTCATGATGTTGCTGTTGTTGCTCACCTCCGGCAGACTCTTGCTGTTGTTGGCCTTGTTGCGCATACATACGTTCTGCAAGCTTACCAGATGCTTCAGTTAAAGCGGCGGTCTTAGATTCAATTTCTTCTTTGTCATTAGTTTTTACAACTTCTTTCAAAGCAGCTATCGCAGCTTCAATATTCTTTTTCTCATCATCAGTTGCTTTAACATTAGGATCTTTAAGAGTTTTTTCTGTGGCGTGAATCATCGCATCAGCTTGATTACGTACAGAAACCAACTGATGGAATTTTTGATCTTCCTCAGCATGTAGCTCTGCGTCACGCACCATCTTCTCTACTTCAGCCTCAGACAAACCACTGGAAGCTTTAATAACGATCTTTTGCTCACGATTAGTTGCCACATCTTTGGCAGAAACACTTAGGATACCGTTAGCGTCGATATCAAAACTTACTTCTATTTGTGGTACGCCACGCGGTGCCGGAGGAATGTCGCTCAAGTCAAATTGTCCCAATAACTTATTGGCCTCAGCTTGCTCACGTTCACCTTGGAAGACGCGAATCGTAACGGCAGTTTGATTGTCAGAAGCCGTAGAAAACACCTGCGCTTTCTTAGTAGGAATAGTTGTATTCTTTTCAATAAGCTTGGTCATTACGCCACCCATGGTCTCTAGACCTAAAGATAGTGGTGTTACGTCTAATAATAAGACGTCTTTCACGGCTCCAGATAACACGCCGCCTTGAATGGCCGCACCAACAGCAACTGCTTCATCCGGGTTTACATCTTTACGAGGTTCTTTGCCAAATAAATTCTTAACAATCTCTTGCACTTTAGGCATTCTAGTCTGACCACCAACCAGAATAACTGCATTTATATCACTTAAAGATTTACCAGAATCTTTAAGAGCAATACGGCATGGCTCTTGGGTCTTGTCGATTAAATCTTCTACTAACTCTTCAAGCTTAGCGCGGGTCATTTTCATATTTAAATGTTTAGGACCACTGGCATCTGCAGTGATATATGGCAGATTAATGTCTACTTGTTCACGTGAAGACAATTCGATTTTAGCTTTTTCAGCAGCTTCTTTTAGACGTTGCAGCGCTATAGAATCGTTCTTTAAATCTACGCCAGATTCTTTTTTGAACTCAGCTACTACGTAGTCGATAATGCGCATATCAAAGTCTTCACCACCCAAGAAAGTATCGCCATTAGTTGCTAATACTTCGAATTGGTGTTCGCCTTCTACTTCGGCAATTTCAATAATAGAAACGTCAAATGTACCACCGCCAAGATCATACACAGCAATAATATTATCGCCTTTTTGCTTGTCCATACCGTATGCTAAGGCAGCAGCAGTAGGCTCATTTATAATACGTTTAACATCTAATCCAGCAATTTTGCCAGCATCCTTAGTAGCTTGGCGTTGCGAGTCGTTAAAATAAGCTGGCACGGTTATAACCGCTGAATCCACAGTAGTGCCCAAATAATCTTCAGCGGTCTTTTTCATCTTCATCAAAATTTCAGCAGAAATCTGTGGTGGGGCTATCTTATCGCCTCTAGTAGTTTCGACCCAGGCATCACCATTGTTAGCTTTAACAATTGCATAAGGTACGATGCCTTTATCTTTGGTAACCATTGGGTCGGCAAAATTACGGCCCATAAGGCGCTTAATAGCATAAAAAGTATTTTTTGGGTTGGTCACGCGTTGACGCTTCGCTGTAACACCAACTAGAGTCTCACCGTCCTCGGTTTTGGCTACTATAGACGGCGTAGTACGGTCGCCTTCGCTATTTGGTATGACGATGGTCTCACCATTTTTAAATACAGCTACGCAAGAGTTAGTGGTACCTAAATCTATACCTATAACGTTAGACATGTGTATGTTCTCCCATAAAATATTAAAATTTGTATTCTTTCAAAGTGTTTACCAATAAAGTGGGGTTAAAATTCCACTTTTCAAGTGGCCTTAGCCACGACTACGCGTGCTGGGCGCAAGATTCGATCGTGAATTATATAGCCCTTCTGAACTACCGCCAACACCCGGTTAGGTTCAATTTCATCTGATGGTTGAGTTGTGAGCGCCTCGTGCTGCTTCGGATCAAAAATTTCGCCTTGAGGATTAATTTGTTTAATCTGGAATTGCGCTAGAATATCAAGCAATAGCTTATGCGTAAGCTGCATACCTTCACGTAGATGCTGTAATTGAACCTGATCCGGCTCGGTAACTGTCTCCAGACCGCTTTCTAAGCTATCCACAACATTTAGAAGTTCGCGAGCTATTTTTTCTACGCCATACTTGTGGGCATTTTCTACATCAAGGCTAGCGCGGCGGCGCATATTCTCTGCATCGGCCATAGAGCGTAACATTTTGTCGTTAGCTTCTTTTAAAGCTGACTCGGCCAGCGCTAAATGCTGTTGCAATTGCTCGACGGTTTGCAGCTCCGCCCCTTCTGAAGACGCAGGCGCCTCGTGGTGATGAGTTTCGTTGTGCTTGCTCACTCGCTATACTCCCATAATCATACTAAGGATGTATTATGGGGCTTGTTGATTTATTTTCAATACCGCGGTTTTAATTTCATCCAAATGAGCCAAGGCAGCGCGGCGTCCAGCTAAATAAAAGTCCTCTACGTAGTCGTCATCAAATGTACTATAACCAATTATATCTGGGCGAATAACTATATCTGCTTGGTTGGCCTGGCCTTGACTCAGCTCAAAACGCGAAATGTCGATAGCACGCCCAGTAAGCTGAAATGCGTTTTTAGGGGCTGTGATAGATGGCTTATTGGTTATATCTACCACAATAATCAATTTAGGGTGGTACTTTTTAGCTACCGACACCGGGATCGGCGCAATCACCCCCCCGTCTACATAGGAGTTCTGATACATGTTCACCGGCGCAAAGTATGGTGGCAGCGCCGAGGATGCGTGTACCGCCGGAATTATTGGCCCAGTTTGCAGTGCTTCAATCTGGTTATTAATTATACTCGTCGTAACCACTACCAGAGGAATTTTTAAATCGTTGAAGTCTCTGGATTGCATGTGGCTCAACATGAAACTCTGCAAAGCTTTGCCCTTCACTGGCCCGGTAGGATAAAATGGCGCTTGCAGCATGCCAATCCAAGAAGTTTCAACAAAATGATCATACCTGGTGCTCATAAACTTATTTTTTAAGGCCAACGCATTTGGCTCATCCGCATAACAGGCCCCAATCACACTACCGGCACTACAACCAACAATTAAGTCTATGGGAATGTTATTCTCTTCTAAGACCTCAATCGCCCCAATATGCGCTGCGCCGCGAAAGCCACCAGAACTTAGCACCAGCGCTACGTTCACGTGCTCAATGGGCTTTGTTACAGGCGGCGGCATATCTGGAACACGAATACACGCCAACTGTGAATTACCGCAACCGCTGCTAGTGCAAACGATTATCAATATAATCAGGATTGACCTAACACGTGCTATTTTAGTATTACTTTTTATATTATTCATAGTTTGAATTATAACCGTGTATATAGAAAATGCGATTTTTAGTGAAAAATGACATATACTATCCGCAATCACATCAACGGTAGGACACAAAGCATGACAGGGCCATTTCCACGTATAGGTATTTTTTCCAAGCCCACGGGTGAAGGCATCACTGAATCTTTACTGCAAATATGTGATTTTTTAGAAAAACGTGGCCATAAAGTTATACTTGACCAAATAAGCGCTGCACGTATCTTAAATACGAAATTAGAAAGTGCTACCTATGATGAAATTGGCATGCAATGTGATCTTGTAATTGTAATTGGCGGCGATGGCAGTCTACTGAAAGCCGCGCGCGCGATTGTAGATGCGAAAATTCCTATTCTTGGCATCAATCGCGGTAATTTGGGTTTCTTAGCAGATGTCACCGCGCATAATCTAGAGACTACGCTTGAAGAGATTTTAAGTGGGCACTATATTGAAGAACAACGCACCATGCTAAATGCCACTGTCATCCAAAACAACAAGTCAACGCCAGGGCATTTAGCGTTGAATGACATAGTTTTACATCACGGCGAGCTGGCGCGTTTAATTGATTTTCAAATTTTTATAGATGATCAGTTTGTGGTTGATCAACGTGCTGATGGCGTAATCACCGCTACCCCAACTGGCTCTACCGCCTACTCTCTTTCGGGCGGCGGTCCGATAGTGTATCCCACCTTGGATGTAATTACGTTGTTGCCAATGTTTCCGCATTCGTTAAACACACGCCCTATAGTTATTGACAAGAGTAGCAAAATACGTTTGGTTTTAAACGCTAGTAACCGTATTGTGGCGCAGTTTAGTGCCGACGGGCAATCGCATATGACGTTAAGTGCTGGCGATGAGATTAGAATCGAGACCAATAAAAATAATTTGCGTTTGTTACACCCGCTATCGTATAACTATTTTGCAGTACTGCGTGAAAAATTAGGCTGGAATCTTAAACTAAATAAGTAGGAATCATGTTAATACAATTAACGGTACAAAATTTAGCGATTGTAACGCATTTGGATTTAAACTTGTCGGCTGGCATGCTAGTAATTACTGGCGAAACCGGCGCTGGAAAATCTATTATTATCGATGCCTTAAGCATAGCCTTGGGGGAGCGCGCTTCTGCAGAGCAAATTCGTGCCACGCATAACCAGGCTATAGTCACTGCGAGCTTTGACATCACAAAACTACCTGCAGTACAAACTTTATTGCAACAGCAAGATCTACCCTTTGATGAGTGTGTGATTCGTAGAATAATCAGCAGCGATGGGCGCTCACGTGCTTACATTAACGGCCACAGTGTCGCCGCACACCAAATAAAATTATTAGCGCCACACCTAGTGCATATTCATAGCCAACATCAACATCATGCTTTATTAGATAGCGAATATCAGCGACAATTACTTGATGGTTATGCTGAACACCCCGAATTACTTAGTACAGTCGCGGAGTTATATAATAAATGGTCTAATACCAGGCAACAAATTCAACAACTTACAGATATAGAGCAACAAGCCGACCGCCTAACGTTACTAAATTATCAAATTCAAGAACTAGACAGCTTAAACTTACAACTCGATGAATTGCAGCAGCTGGATCAACAGCACACCCAATTAGCAAAAGCTGAAGAGTTAATCGCGGCCGGACAAGAAGTCGACGCAACCACTAGCACTATATTAGAACAACTGCGAGTTGCACAAAATCAAATTATAGCCATCGCTAAAATAGCACCATCGCTTAGTACTTGTGCAGAAAATATTAAACAAGCAATTTTACAAGTACAGGACGCGAATGCCGACATACAGGGTTATTTTAGCAAGCTTGATTTAGATCCACAGCAGCTCGAGGCTATCGAACGCCGCCTAAGCAACATACATACATTGGCCCGTAAGCTAAAAATCGCACCGGAGTTTTTGCATGAGCACTCCGAAGCCCTGCGCAACCAAAGAAATATCTTAGCAAAAGCCAACGAACGCCTAGATCAGTTGCAGCAAGAATTGTTAGCCATAGAGCAAGAGTATAAACAAGCTGCAACAAAACTCGCAGCAAGTCGCCAAAAAGCAGCCGCAAAACTCAGCATTAAAATAATCGCCAAATTAAAAACTTTAGAGATGCCTAACGCGGTATTCGAGATCAAAAGCGATCCGTTAAAACATAATAACCCTACCCCATACGGCAATGAAGCAATACATTTTATGGTTACTACCAATCCAGGACAGGCTCCAGGGCTACTTAAGAAAATCGCCTCGGGGGGAGAATTATCGCGTATCAGCCTGGCAATCCAGGTCATTACAGCGCAGCAAATGGCCACCCCAACGTTAATCCTTGACGAGGTGGATGTTGGTATTAGTGGCAAAACAGCAGCGACTGTAGGGGCTTTAATGCGGGAGTTAGGTGCAAATGCACAGATATTATGTATAACGCATTTACCCCAGGTGGCTTCGCAGGGACATCAACATTTTAAGGTTGAAAAGTTACAGACCGCGCAAGAGACTTCCACCCAAATAACCCCTCTAGGACCCACTGAAAGGGTCCAGGAGCTGGCAAGACTAATGGGTGGTGTAACTATAACTCCTGAGGCTTTGGCGCATGCTAGCAAGCTAATGGAGGCAGTAGAGATTTAGTGCCAACAAATGTAAACCTAAGGTTTGCATTTGCAAGATTAAATTATTCACTATCTGGCTCGTTTTCTAGGTTTTTTTTTAGATATTTTTAATATCTGTTCTATAGATTTAAAATTTTCCTGTGGCTTTAAAGCTATAACGATATTTTCCATAACCTGGAGTATTACTGCAATTTTAAGCAATGATGTAAGAGATATTTGACCAGTACGTTCGAATTTACGCAGACTGGCCAGTGCTACGCCTGATTTTTGCGATAATTCTATTTGTGTAATGCCGGAGTCTACTCGCAGCTGCCGCATGCTGGCAGCCATCTGGAGTTGGGCCTGTTGTGGCGTCATAAGTGATATTATAATGTCATTTACCCTTAAAATGATGTTTATATGTTATTATAGTGTCATTTATATGAGTTTGCAAGATGGTTTAGCGGAGTAGCTACATCCCGGTGCAGCATCATTAGCCGGATGAACCTGAGCTAGCTGTGACTGCTCAAAACTTTCTTTAGCATATAACATCGCCCTAGGACTTGTTGAATTTAGGATCGAATTTTCTTCTTCCATAACTGGATCTACGTTAGTTATATCTAATTCTACTATTGCAGGAACCTGAACGTCGTTAGAATTCTGAGACTTACCAAAACAACTCAGAATTGCATTGCCAAGATTCTTAAGTCCTTCGTAAATACTGACAAATACCGACCGTATTGCCGATCTAATATACCCACCGCGAATATGAACCATGAATAAAGACTCTGTCTTAGGATGCGACAAACCATCTGCTATTACCGCTTCGGCGATAGAAGTAGTTTTATTATTTTGATTTAACTTGGTTTCAAAATCTTTAATAATTTGTTGCTGAATCGATGTTGTTTCTACTGTATTCTCGGCGTTAAAGTTCTTATTTTTAAAAACCTGCGCACCGACCTTAAAATCACGATCAAACGGGATCATATACGACTTATAATTGTGCGTTGCATACACTTGCATCCCAGCACTTTGAGCTTTTAATGCCGATCGCTCACATTTCACAGCTGCAATAATATCGCTAGGTTTAACTTCCGGAGTAAATGCCTCATAGCCACATAAGCCCACCGCAACATATCCAGAGTTAGATTCTTTATCGACGGCACAAATTCTTTTAGCTTGCTCAAGCTGATGTGCATGGAGATCAAATATCTTTTCTTCTGGTATAAATATTGCATATACATAAGTATCACCGCTAGTTGCAACATCAACCGGAAATATCGGGGCAGAATTAAATTTGGTTGTCATACATATCACATTAGAACTATTCGCATCAGAGACACAGCTTGTGTCAAAAGTAAACGTAATTCCCGAACGCCACCACTGCTTATCAGTTAAAGCTCTTTCTTTCAACCGGCCACTTCTAGGGCTAAAGCCATACTTAAATATTTCTTCTGGGGATCTTGTATCTGCACGGTAAAATACTGGCATGTGGAGCTCGCTGGGTTAGTAGAAATATACTACTTTTTACCATAGCCCGGCACGAATGTCAACCACCTAACTTGATAAGCTAATGCTTAAACCAGCCTTTGCGCCAAAATGTAATTAGCATGCTGCTGGCGACTAAAAGCGCCAGGCACCAAAAATACTCATACCCATATTTCCAGCTCAGTTCCGGCAGATTCCACGGTGAAGCGCGATCAAAATTCATGCCATATATACCGGCTATTACACCTATGGGCATAAAAGTAGACGCTACGATAGTTAAGACCTTCATAATTCTATTAGTGCGATTATTAACGCTAGATAAATATATATCCATCAAACCGCTGGTGCGCTCTCTATAACTTTCTAAAATATCAATAATTTGAATAGTATGATCCTCGCAGTCACGAATAAAGAAACGTAAATCGGAATCACTAGCAACCGCTAGCTCTCTAAAACTTGCCATTGCCTCGCGCTGATCCCAAGCCGCACGTCGCAATAAATGCAGATTATGTTTAAACGCATGAATCTTGCTAATAACCACTGTCGAGGCGTTATCAATAGCATCTTCTTCAATATCATCTAAATGTGTGCCATAGGCATCGATAACCGGAAAGAAATTATCGATAATGGTATCTAATACTGCATAAGCTAAATACTCTGTTTGCAATAACCGCGTGCGTTTGCCGCCATGTTTAATACGGGTTACCAGTGGCACGAAACAATCGCTAGCATGCTCTTGAAATGTTAGAACAAATTTTTTGCCCCAAAACATACTTATTTGCTGCATATCTAGCTCATTCTTAATCAACTCTGGCTCATAAGCTACTGCAAAAAAAATATCGTCATATTCTTCAACTTTGGGGCGCTGGTGCACATTAACAACATCTTCCATTGCTAATGAATTAAGATTAAACATAGTAGTAAGTTTCGATAATAAATCAATATCGCCTAGACCACATATATTAACCCAAGTGGCTGGGTATTTCTCTAGCAACGGCGCTAGTTCGTCAAGATTATTGATAGTATTTTCAAACAACTCTGCTTCACTAAAAGCAATGACTGAAACTTTCACGGGTTGCGAGGCTAGATCCGGATGTACCACCAGAGTACCAGGGGCAGTTCCAGGTTTAGAACGATGCTGTGAGCCGCGACGCGGCTTCTTAAAGATTGTATCTATGTCATTATTCATCTTAAAGCATCCCTGCAATATTAATCTTACCTTACAATTATAGATTATTTACATAGAAATACTGCGGTTTAAGCGTTTAAAAGCGGCCTTATTAGGCTGCTGCTCTTGGAGCTGACTTTTAGATCTAAACATTAAACCTCGAAGTTTATTAGTTAAATCCTCATTTAGCTGGAAGCGTACCTGATCATTAGAAATGCGGTTCTCATGCTCAACCTCAAATATCTGTTGAGTTACTAATTCCAAGGATACGCGTAGGATTTTACCTTCCTGCGTAGTACGATTATGAGCCTCGACTTGATCGTAATCCCTTTTAGCAGCGGAAGCACTCTGAAAATCACTCAAGCCTGTATATAAAGCTGGAATTCCCACCGAAAATAATATAATCGTGCCTATATTGCTATTGGCGCCCACTGTAAAGGGGGTTCCAATCAAACAACCTATACCAAAAATAATTAAAAATAATGCTATTCTATGGGTCTGTAAATGCTCCTTAAAGTTTTCAATGCACCTCGCACGTAGTTTTAATTTCTTATTTAGTGTTAATGGGGTTTGCATATTCTGTTGTTTGCCTTGTTCAATATCAGAAAATGCACCGTTGATTTTTAATACTAACCTAGGTGCGTTTTCAATATCATAGTATACCTGCAAAGACTCGTATAAACGTTGCACATTTTGGTGCAATTCACAACCCAACACCGCAAATAACATTGGAAAATGCTCTAAGCCGGCAATTGCACAATAATCTAGCAGATTTAAACCATTACTATCGGTTCGATTTATAAATGATGATAAATAAAAACGATCCGGTTTACCTTCAAAATGCAAATGTATCTCTGATAGCTCTATTAATAAGGCCTGAATCTTTTTTAAAGTGAGCCTTTTGAGATCCTTACAAAATCTAGGATCTTTATACTGTGATAGATCTAAAGTCTCGCCTTTGCTTAATTTTTTTATAAAAGTAGCCACCTGATTGTTTTGCATAAACACCCCGTTTAGTACATAAATTCGACCTAGGGTAGACATATGGTTGCTAAAAAAAGTTCATTCTGTATACTGATCAATTTGACAGCACTTAACACAGGCGAATTTACCATGACTAAAAACAGTGCCCTGAATGATCTAATCGCAATAGAGCTTGATGCTAGAAATTTTGGTTTTGAATGGCCACATAAAGAAATGATCATCGATCAAGCCATTAGCGAATGCCATGAAATTTTTGATGCTATTAATGAGGGCGAGCCCGAGGAACGTGTACAGGAAGAAATAGGCGACTTACTACATACAGCGATTTCTTTATGTATCTTTGCCGGTTTTGACGTCGAGCAAACCCTTGCAAAGGTAAGCACTAAGTTTGCAACACGTATGGCTGCCATGCAAGAACTGGCAAAGCAACGCGGCTTAAGCACCCTATCCGGACAGTCTATGGATTTCATGCTAGAATTATGGCACGAGGCTAAGAAAATGAGTTAACCATGGAGTGCTGATGTTATGCGTAATTATGTAGCTGTAATAACCGCAAGCTTGTCTTTATGCTGCGTCACAAACCTGGCCTGTGCCGATAATACTCCTACAGTAGCAAACCAAAATACTGCGGAAATTCTGTCTTTAAAAACAGAATTATTTAACGACCTAGATAGCGGGGATATATTCTCTGGGTCATTTGATAAGCAAACGGAAATCAATATTGCTAAAACACAATTAAATCTGTCCAAAGCTTATATGAATCTGGGTGATCGTAAAATAGCACTTATATTAGGAATTTTAGCGCGTAAAACCATGCAACGTGCTTTAGGAGATCCCTATAACGCTGCAATGATCCCTATCTACAGCATTCTGGTACAATTATATGAAAGCCAATTTGATGAAGATAACCCGAATGCAAACTCAGCCGATAAACAAAAATCAAAAATGTATCGCGAGGCTATCGATCATATTCATTCGCGCTAACCACGGCGCAAGTGAGTTCGCCCTTACAAATTAGCTTATCAGAAGAAGCCTCTCCGTATACAGATATATCCCACACATGCTTTTGCCTACCTAGGTGCACAACTTTGGCAACAGCCACTAGCATTGCGTTTTTAACCGGACGCAAATGGTTCACGTGAATTTGCGAACCAACCACATACACTTCATCCGGATCTATACATAATCCAGAGGCTATACTTCCGGCGGTTTCAACTAAAACGCATGAGGCACCGCCATGCATGATGCCATGCACCTGGTGCAAACGCTCATTTACTGGCATGCGTAACTTTACAAAATCATCGCCGATTTCAAACAACTTTATATCCAATGATACAGCTAGACCTTTTTTACTAGACATGTACGCTTGAACTTCCTCAACAGTATAGTTTTTAAACCAAATCATGCGCCGCCCCAAAATAAGTGTACTTTAACAATTTGGCCTATAATATTAAAAATTGCAACTATCTATGGAGCGGACTGTGAAAATATGGATTGCCAACGCTAGCATCAAGCAGCAATTAGTAGATAATATCGCCCAATATAAAACCATCTATCGTATAAACGGATTTTTATTTTTGATCTTAGGGGTTCTATCCCTACTAGCCCCAATGGTAGCAGCTGAAGTATTAGACTATCTTATTGGGGGCTTATTACTCGTAACGGCACTGGTACAATTCACGCTTAGTTATATAACAAAAAGACACTGGTCTTATTATATAGGAAGTACAATTTATTTAATCGCCGGTTTATTGTTAATTCTACGCCCACACGAAGGGGTCATGGCTTTAGCCGCAATCGTTGGGATATTTATGCTACTGCAAGGCTGTGCGCAACTATTTACCGCCAGCCTCTATGCGCCATTCCATGGTTGGCAATGGGTCTTGTTCAGCGGGCTAGTCAGCCTAGCCTTAGCTGGCATCATATACTCTGGGTGGCCTGCTACGGGCGTTTGGCTGCTTGGGATCATGCTTGGGGTTAATTTTGTGATATTTGGTTTATCGATGATTATGTTGACTAGGTACTCCTAGAACCTTATACTGGATGCATGAACAGTACAAATAGAACCCTATTCGGAGTTGGAGATAATACAGAAAGTAGCCTGGATCTTAACCAATATCTGGTGAAGCATCCGGCGGCTACTTTTTTTACACGCGCGGCAGGGCAATCGATGTGTGACGCCGGGATTTTAAATGATGATTTACTGGTTGTTGATAGATCTTTAACTCCCAAGGATAACGCCATAGTAATAGCGATATTAAATGGTGAGCTCGTAGTAAAACGCCTGAAATTTATAAATGGTCAAGCATTCCTATACCCAGCAAATAAAAATTATCAACCCATTCCTATAGCCAATGTAGAGGCACTACAGCTCTGGGGGGTAGTAACTTATGCAATCCATGATTTACGCACTAGTTGATTGTAATAACTTTTTTGTATCTTGTGAGCGGGTTTTTAATCCTAAGCTATGCAATAGACCGGTGGTAGTTTTATCTAACAACGATGGTTGCGCTGTAGCGCGCTCCAATGAAGCAAAACAGCTCGGTATCGCAATGGGTGAACCATTTTTTAAAATTAAAGATTTGGTACGTCGTCACAATATTGCAGTATTATCTTCAAATTTTGCATTATATGGTGATCTATCTTCGCGCGTTATGAGCATTATTCAAGAAGCTGTCGCTGCAGTAGAAATATACTCAATTGATGAAGCATTCTTAAATTTAACTGATTTAGAAAATAGCGCATGTGTCTATAAGACTTGTAGAGATCTAAGTTTTAAAATAGAAAAATATACTGGCATTCCTGTATCTATAGGCATCGCCCCCTCACGCACATTAGCGAAAATGGCTAATCACGTCGCTAAAAAACAGAATATCTCAGGTAGAGTTTTTCACTTAGATTGCACGGCAAAAATTAATACTATGTTAGCAGATTTTAAAATACGCGACATTTGGGGGATTGGGCACCAAAATGAAAAGAAATTACATAACATTAGTATTAATACCGCAGCAGAATTAGCTAAACTACCTGAAGCCACTGTAAAACGCATATTTAGTATAAGTATGTGGCGCACCGTGCAAGAATTGCATGGCATCTCTTGCATTAAATTATCTGATAATAGCGTCAATAAAAAACAAATAATGGTTTCAAGATCTTTTGGACATAGAGTAACAGAGCTACAGAAGTTACAAGAAGCATTAACAACTTATGTTAGCTCAGCTGCTGAGAAACTACGCGCACAGCAATCAATAAGCGGCGGATTGTATGTGTTCCTGCACACTGGGCTACATGGAGCTACTGAATCGATTTACAAAAATTCTTTATATGTACCACTGCCAAGCCATAGTAACGATACACGAACACTAATTCATTATGCGAAGCAAGGGTTACAAGAATTATTCAAAGTTGGCTATAGATATCAAAAAGTTGGAGTTATTTTATGCGATTTAAGCAGTGCCACCAATATGCAATGTGACATGTTTGTAGATCAAAAGTTACAACTCAACGACAGCCTAATGACAGTGATCGACACCATAAATAAAAAACTTGGCAAAGCTAGTATACAATTTGCAGCAGCTGGTTTAGAAAAATCGTGGCAAATGCAATCTAACAAGAAATCCAGCAACTTTACATCTAGTTGGGAAGGCTTGCCAATAGTGCGTTTATAGCTGCCTAGTTTGTAACACCCAGACTTTTCAAAGTCGCGTCGTTAATGTCACCAGTCTGCGACAAACCATGATCCTTTTGATATGCGCTAAGCGCTGCTCTAGTAGCAGGACCTATATCGCCGTCGATTGCACCCTGATAGTAACCAGCGCTATTGAGTTGTACCTGCACATGCATAGCTAGTGTTTGCGCTGCGGTAGGATGTGCCGGTGCTGAGCTATAGCTAGAACTAGAGCTAGGGTAGCTATGGCTGGCGGCTTCAGCTCCAAAGTATAACACGAACGGCGCGGCATATAGAGCGGGGTAATAACCATCACCATAACCGTGACCACCGTAATAACCACCATGACCACCGTCGTGGCCACCATGGCCACCACCACCATGACCGCCGCCGCCATGACCATCATGAGCGAAGGCCGCACCAGATATAAACACAGCTGTTAGGACGGTAAGCATCACA
>Ga0207061_1059_pt1 | contig 31119 bp, 31 predicted proteins | sample Alteio_BWMinCont_31_FD_153275 | JGI IMG/M metagenome (GOLD analysis project Ga0207061, IMG submission 153275) | Enriched cells from forest soil in Barre Woods Harvard Forest LTER site, Petersham, Massachusetts, United States -... | ecosystem: Environmental > Terrestrial > Soil > Temperate forest >... | reverse complement strand
CAACGTCCATGTCTTTCATCAGGAAGGGATCGTGCAAATCCGCAAGGCTGGGGCGGAAAAACCGACGCGCGTCTTCGAAGGATGTTACGCCGCGCGAGACAAGCACACGCGCGATGGACAAGGGCTGGCGGAGCGATTGGGCGAGTTCACCTACGGTGACTTCATCGGGCGCATCGGAGATTCTCCAACGGTTTTCCAAAAATTCAGTCCTTTCAATTTCATTAATTTAAAAATACGGATTTTCGGACGTGTGCCCAATGAAACCTATTATGGTGCAGTGTTACTGCCGTGAGAACGGCGTGTGTGCATACACAGCGTATTCATCGTTTGCCCTGATAAAACTCTTCCGCTTCGATGACGTCCTGCTCGCTGCCAATGAACAGTGGTGTGCGCTGGTGAAGCGCCTGCGGCGCGATATCCAAAATTCGCTTTCGTCCGTCGGTCGCACGACCACCCGCCTGTTCGATGACCATTGCAAGGGGGTTGCATTCATAGATGAGCCGCAATTTCCCGCCAGGTTTGCGGGTATCGGGGGGATAAAGGAACACGCCGCCGTAGACGAGCGTCCGGTGGGCGTCGGCGACGAGCGAGCCGACGTACCGCGCACTGTAGGGTCTGCCGGTCTTCTCGTCCTTTTGCTTGACGTATTCGATGTAATTCCGCACGCCCTGCTCCCACCGCAAGGTGTTTCCTTCGTTGATGCTGTAATACGCCCCGCGCTGCGGCAGGCGGATGTTCTCATGCGAGAGCAAAAACTCGCCGACGCTGGGATCGAGCGTGAAACCCTGCACTCCCCCGCCCGTCGTCAGCACCAGCATTGTGCTACTGCCATAAAGGGCGTACCCCGCAGCGACCTGCTTGTACCCGGGCTGGAGCACATCGGCTTCTGTGCCGTGTCCGCCGGGGAGCGTCACGCGCTCGAGCACACCAAAGATTGTGCCGATAGTGATGTTCGCGTCGATGTTGCTGGAGCCGTCGAGGGGATCGAAACATAACACATATTTGCCGCACGGATAATGATTGGGAATGGGAATGATGTCGTCGTTTTCCTCCGACGCCATGACGCACAAATGCCCGCCGTGATCCATCGCGCGGAAGATGACGTCGTTCGCGAACGCATCCAATTTCTGGACAGTTTCGCCATGTATGTTTTGGTGCGCGGTCGCGCCGAGGGCATCTACCAGCCCCGCGCTGCGGACTGTCCGCGAGATGATGCGGATTGCCAGCGTGAGATCGCGCAGCAACCGCGAAAATTCACCGGTTGCCTGCGGATGCGCGTGCTCCGCCTCTGCGATATACCGCTCGATTGTAACGAGTTTTTTTAAGACAGCCATCGTCGTATGGATCTGGAATGGTAACGTGAGCTTTATGCAGAAGGAATATCCGGAACGATTTACCGGATGGAATCACACTGAAACAGCTGGAGAGTCAAACTTTTATCTATTTTTATCTATCCGAACAGAGCGCAGCAATACACGCGCTATGACAACGTTCACGGCACAACGATTTCGCGTTCCTGCGCGCGAACCGTTAGCACGGGGCACGGGGCTTTCCGGATGACCTTTTCGGCGGTGCTTCCGAGCAAAAAATGATCTATACCGCTGTGTCCGTGCGTGCCCATGATGAGAAGGTCTATCTGATGTTCCTGCGCGTAGCGGATGATCTCGGAAAATGGTCGTCCGTGCAGAACCGCCGCAACCGACGTTATCCCTTCGGGAATATTATTCTTTTGCCAATTGGCAATCTCCTCATGCGCGGCTTTTTCCAACGCATTTTCGACGTCAACCATGCCGACCTGACCGAACATATCCGCAGGATACGCATACGGTTCGACGACGTTCACAAGATGGAGTTCAGCGCGGAACGACCGCGCAAACTCGACGGCGTAATGGAGCGCTTGCTTTGAAAAATCCGAGAAATCAGTTGGCGTAAGCAGTCGCTTGATTTGTATCATAATTCATGCTTTCAATATATGTAATTGCAGAAGCAGGGTAATCGGATTTCAACACGTCGGCGGTAAGCCTGCATGCGATTTGCACCGGCTCAAGCCCGACGCACACTGTGTATTGGGTTTCACTTCCGGCGCTGCTTGCCCAAACGAAGACGGCGCGGAATCCCCGCGCCAGCAGATCGTTGCGGACGGCGCACGCCTGATAATAATCGCGCGCCGACGCCACGGCAACGGTATATCCGTGTGCGATGATTTGCTGTTCGCGGTAATCAACGAGTACGGAGCGCGCATCCGCGCACTGCATAATCGGATTCCCCAGCAGAGGCGCTTCAACGCTGTACGCCAATTCAGTCGAGACCCTGTTGATTTCCGGCGTCGGCGGCGGGATGGCAACGGAGTCCATGCGGATGCAGTCCAATTCATTTTTCGCTTCCGCAAACAGCGCATCGTAGAGTGTATCTGCATACGCTTCGATATGTACGGTCGCACAACCAATGATGCCAATTTCTTTCGCAGCGGCATCGGAGAGATCAATGATGCGCTTGCCGACGTACGGACCGCGGTCGTTCACGCGGACGATGACGCTTTCGCCGTTATTCGTATTCGTGACGCGAACAAGTGAGCCGAACGGCAGCGTGCGGTGCGCGCAGGTGAAATCATGCTTGTTGAACCGTTCGCCGTTCGCCGTTTTTCTTCCCTGAAACCGCTTGCCGTACCACGACGCTGTTCCTTGCTTGACATAAAACGGCTTGGGTCCTTTTACGGCTGTCACACTGTCATTTGCAGCAATAGGTTTGGCAGTAGCCGCACTGGAGTCCTGTCCATACCCAGTACCGGCGCAAAGAACCAGCAACGAAAAAATGAAAATATAAATAGAGTTACGTGCTATCATAAAAAATCTCAATTACCTGTCAGTCAAAATCGCCGACAGGGGTTAGCCAACCGTGCGGGTCTTCGCCGTTGCGGGTGACTTTGAAAAATTCCTTTTGGATCGTCCGGGTCATATCGCCGGCTTTTCCGGTCCCGATTTTCATCTTGTCCACGGATGTAATCGGCGTGATTTCAGCGGCTGTGCCGGCAAAAAACAATTCGTCGGACATAAAGAGCATCTCGCGCGGTATGTTTTCCTCGCGCACTTCCATATTCACTGCGCGGGCAAGTTTTATCACGCTGTTCCGCGTTACACCGCCGAGAATGGACGCGCTGAGCGGCGGGGTGAACAATATCCCGTCGTGCGCCAAAAAAATATTCTCGCCGCTGCCTTCGCTGACGAATCCGTTCGAGTCCAGCGCCACGCCCTCAGCATAGCCGCCGGAGACCGCTTCCATTTTAATCAACTGCGAATTGATATAATTGCCGCCGACTTTTGCAAGCATCGGGATCGAATTGGGCGACGGACGCGTCCAACTCGACACGCAGACGGAAATTCCTTTTTCAAGGGCTTCGCTACCGAGGTAACTCCCCCAATCCCACACCGCGATTGCAGTGTCAACGGGATTATTCATCGGGAACACGCCGAGCTCACCGTACCCGCGGTACACAATGGGACGGATATAGCACGAGCGCATTGCATTCGCTTGTATCAATTTAATGATCGCGGCGGTCAACTGTTCAATCGTGTACGGAACTTCCGTGCGATAAATGCGCGCGCTGTTTACGAGCCGCTGCAGATGCTCCGGCAGTCGGAAAATCGCAGAGCCTTTTTTCGTATCGTAACAGCGGATGCCCTCAAAGAAACTGGCGCCGTAATGAATGACGTGCGACAGGATGTGAATGTTCGCCTTGTCCCACTCGACGAGCGTGCCGTTCATCCAAATATATTTTTCTTTTTTTAATGCCATGCGTCGTTTCTAAATCTCGATTATGTATGTTCACGTCAGCGCCCGACGTTACACTTGCTGTTCTCTGCGGCAAAATCAGCCGTTGTTATTTTTACCCGCCCGGCAGATTGAGCGAGTGATTCGATTATTTTATTGGCGGTATATCAGCTCCGGTTTCAACCGGCAGCGGAGTATTGATGCTAAATGGGACGGTACCAAAAACATTTCCCGGTGCAACACTCTTCTCGGCGGACATGCTGACTCCTGCTTGTTGATCGGCACCAATATAAGAATTGCCGCCCAAAATGGTTGCCGGTCCCATAATGCTGCTATGAAGCGACCTTTGTATTTGCCTACCAAGAACATCCCCATTTCCATTTGTGAGAAGCACCATCTCCGGATCAATGCTCGGATCGACTTCAACGACGATTCTCGGATCGATTCCCACTCCTGCAACATCTTGATTCGCACTGTGGGCATCACCGATGTTATTGCGCAACGATTTCATTCGCTCATCAAGATTTTTATCAAGAAATTTTTCAAGAAATTTTTTGTCAGGCGTCAATCCCCATTGTCCGTCTTTCAATAGTGACGGCGGCATCAACAGACCTTGAATACCGTCGTCAGGAATCGCGAGTTGGTTCAGCCCTTTCGGAAGTTTTAATTCGCTGCCGAACGTTTCCTTTGCCGTTACGACGACTGCGCCGGCGCAACACAATACTATCAATATTTTACTCAATAATGTATTGATCGGATTCATTGCCATTTCCTTTGCAAAAACGATGATAAAAAGTTTATTATCTGCTTTAAACGCGCCCCGGCGCGAACTGTTCCTTCGACAAACGGTTCCATGATTTCGTTACATACGTCAGACCGGCATCTCGTAGATGCGATACGTCTTGTACCGTTCCGCATTCATCATTTCCGCGGCACGATTCATCGGGACGTTATCTTCGAGCACCCAGCTTGCTTCGCCGCGCGTAATGCCGCACTTCCCGCATTCGACAGCAGTGTGATAATACATCAAGCCGTCAATGCCACGATGCTGATACTCCGGCAGCACCCCGAGAATGACGATCCGCGACCACGACACTTTTTTCAAACCGAACAACAGTTTCGGAATCGCCGGCAGAAGATGCCCGCCTTTGTTCGTTTTCAACACTTCGTTCAAGTCGGGAAGCGTGAGCGAAAACCCAACTGGTTCGCCGTTTATTTCCGCAAAGAACACGTATTTCGGATTCACAATGGATTTCAAATCCGCGGCGATAAAATCGAATTCTTCGTCCGTCATCGGGACGAACCCCCACGTTGGCACCCACGCCTTGTTGTAGATTTTTTTCACGCGGGCTAATTCGCCCTTGATGTCTTTCATGTTAATCGTGCGAATCTTCACTTTGCCGCGCTCCTCCAACAATTTCGCAACCCGCTCAAGTTTCGGCGTTAAGACCGTATCGCGCGAAATCTTCCATGCGTACATATCGCGTATTTTTTTCAAGCCGTAGCCGTCCATTAGCGTAGGATAGTACCGGGGGTTATACGTCATCAGCACGCGCGGCGAATCATCAAATCCTTCGATGAGCATGCCGCATTCATCGTTCAAAGATGGGTTCACAGGACCACGCATAATGTCCCTGCCCCGCTCTTGGAGCCATTTCTTTGCGGTGTCCAACAGCGTATTTGCAACATCCTGCCGGTTTGCGCACTCGAAAAAACCGAAGAAGCCGGTTTTGTCGTTGTGGACTTTATTATGGTTTTGGTTGACGATCGCTCCGATGCGCCCGACGATTGCGCCGTTCTCGCGCGCATACCACAACTGCATCTCCGAGTGCTTGTAAAACGGATTTTTTTTCTGATCGAGGAGTTTTTTCCTGTCCATGATCAGCGGCGGAACGAAATAGGGATCGTTCTTATAAAAATTCCATTGGGACTTAATGAACTGTAGTTTTTCTTTTTCGGTCCGAACTGGTACTATTTCGATCATCAATTATTGCTATCGTTGATTGTGTGTATTGGGAATCGTTCCGTAAAAAAATCTTCAACCTGCGTATTGCCGTGTGTTATGCTGCGGCGTGCTTTGCGGCAACTTTCTTTCAGGCGCCTATCAAGCCGAGTTTCTTGCCGATCTGCTCGAACAAATCGAGAATCCTGTCCAAATGTTCGTCTTCATGCGAGCTCATGTAACTCGTGCGCATCATCTGCATTCCCGGCGGCACTCCCGGTGAAATGAATACGTTGACAAACACCCCCGCGTCGTAGAGAGCACGCCAAAACTGGAATGCCAGCATATCGTCACCGATAATGACGGGAACGATGGCTGTCTCTCCATCAAGCGTATTGAAGCCCAGCGCTTTGAATCCCTTGCGCATCTTGTCCGCATTGCGCAGGAGTCTGACGACCCGCTCCGGCTCTTTTTCAAGAATATCGAGCGCGGCAAGCGCCGCCGCCACCGACGCCGGAGTCGGACTGGCGCTGAATATCAACGCCGGCGAATGATGTTTGATGTAATTTATCACCCGCTCCTCGCCAACGACAAACCCGCCCAGAGACGCCAGCGTTTTCGAGAACGTGACCATCGTCATATCCGTATCGGCGACAAGGTTGAACTTGCTTGCCGTACCGCGCCCTCCTTTGCCAATGACGCCAAGCGCATGGGCGTCGTCCACAAGGACGCGCGCGCCGTGTTCCTTCGCGAGTAGGGTCATCTGCGGCAAGTTGAGAATCTCGCCCGTGACTGAAAAAATGCCATCGCTGACAATCAACTTCGGCTGGTCTTTTCCGATCCGCTTCAACTGGCGTTCCAAGTCCGCCATATCGTTGTGCTTATAGCGGACGACTTCCGCCAAGGCGCCTTTCGCCATCAGCGCGCTGGAGACGAGGCACGCGTGATTTTCTTTGTCGCCAAATACATACTCGCGGCGCTGAACAAGCGTTGCAATCACGCCCTGCCCGGTTTGATATCCAGTGCTGAACAGCAGGCACGCCTCTTTGCCAAAAAACTCCGCCAGCCGGTGCTCCAACTCTATATGAATATCAAGCGTCCCGGTGAGATACCGTGAACCCGAACAACCGGTGCCATACTTTCTCGTCGCCTCAATCGCCGCTTCTTTCACTTTCGGGTGAGCGGTCAAACCCAAATAATTGTTCGATCCCGCCATGACCACTTTTTTCCCCTCCATCATCACGACGGGTCCTTCGTTCTCCTCAATTGGGCGGAAATAGGGGTAATACCCTGATTCTTTCACTTCATCCGCGCGCGTGAAGGAGTAACACTTATCAAACAAATCCACAGCTGAATCCTTTCGTTAGAATTAACGTTTCTTCATCAATGGCAACAGATGAGACGCGACATTATGCTAAAAACATCGGGAAAAAGCGATAATTTGCGTCTAAAATTGCCTCAAATGCGAAACACGACAGAAATACAAAACCTAATATAATTCCCTTACGGGGATTATACAAAACAAAAAGTTTTATTGCAAAATTAATGAATATATTAGTTACCGGCGCAACAGGTTTTATCGGGAGCCACCTTGCTGAACGGCTGATTTCCGGCGGGCATCGTGTGCGGTGTCTTGTCCGAAAGACTGCAAATACTCGTTGGTTGGAAGGCGCGAACGTTGAGCTCACGTATGGCGGGCTTTCGGACAAAGATTCACTTGGCGTAGCGGTACAGGGGATGGACTATATATACCACTCCGCCGGTTTGACCGCCGCACGGTCGCCAGAAGAATTTTTCCGGGGCAATTATGAAGGAACGAAAAACCTGCTTGAAGCCGCAGTTGGCGCGGGTACGGTCAAGCGGTTTGTTCATCTCAGCAGTCAGGCGGCGGTTGGACCGAGCCGTTCGGCGACCCCGATTGACGAAACCGCTCCGGCGCATCCGATAACCGCCTACGGCGAAAGCAAATGGGCGGCGGAAGAGGAAGTTCAAAAATTTGCCTCCCGTTTTCCAATCACGATCGTCCGCCCACCGGCAGTGTACGGACCGCGCGACACTGGCATCTACACGTTTTTTCAAACGGTGAAGGCGGGCATCCTTCCGCTTATCGGATTTCAAGAAAAGCTTGTGAGTCTTGTCCATGTGCGCGACCTCGTGAACGGTATTGTGCTGGCGGGGGAAGCAGAGGTTGCGGCGGGACAAACGTATTTCATCGCATCGGAAAAATATTATTCGTGGAGGGAAGTCGGGGACGCTGCGAAACGCGTCATGCAAAAGCGGGCGGTTACCGTGCACGTGCCGCATAGCATTGTCTATACGGTGGCGTGGATTTCGGAATTTTTCGGAAGATTCCAGGCAAAGCCGCCGATCTTCAATTACGAAAAGGGACGGGATATCACGCAACGATACTGGATATGCGACATTGCAAAAGCAACACGCGAATTGGGATATCGTCAAACTGTTGATATAGAAACGGGATTCCGGGAAACGGTAGATTGGTACAAACGGATGAAGTGGCTGTGATGCGCATGCCGCAGACAACCCGCGGCGTGAAAAAGTTTTCAAAAAAATAAAAGAGGCGGCTGAAATTCATGGGTCAACGATTCCTACACCCCGCTCTTGAGCTGAGCAACCGACCCACTGATCCCCTATTCACATCCCCTGTTTCCGCCGCCTCTTCTTCCCTCAAGTGATCTTTTTAGAACGTATCATTAGTTTCAGAATCACTCCCCTGCTGTCAGGACGCACCATTTAAGGATGGATGCATAAGAAGCACGTGTACGTTTTATATACCTCCATTCCCGTGCCAGACTTTTTTTCTCCGCAAGGTCTAATGCAGGCTTAAAATAAAGCAATTTTTAGGAGGGCGGGATTTTCGTTCACGCACCGTGATTTTATTTCACGGTTGGAATTCACGGCTTTGTAAAATGCGCTTTCTTTCATTATTTTTCGCATTATGAAACGCGTGGGAGTTTTACTTGTTGCTTTGTTGTTCACTGCATGCTTATGGGCGACTGTCAATCTTAGCAATGATTTTCAAATCCCTCTGCGCGTGGAAACGAACGTGATCTTTCCCGATGGAAAAACTTCTGCGGCGCCCGTGCCGAGCCGGTTGACCGTTGACGTAAAGGCGTCGGGGTGGCAGCTCGCGCGCATGTTGTATAACCATCCGCCGGTGTGCGCGATTGATTTGCGGGACGTTGAGCGCACCAGCGGAACTATCATCTTTCACCAACGGGACTTGCTGGAGCATATATCGCTGCCGCCGGAAGCGCACGTGGTCTCAATGCAGCCTGATTCGTTTGCCGTTATATTGGACAATCTCACCGAAAAGACAGTGCCGATCATCCCCGATGTTTCACTTGAGTTCGTCAATGGATTTGAATGCGTCGGGGCAGTGCATGCACAACCGGAGAGCGTGCAGGTGAGCGGCGCTCGCTCAATTATAGAGAAGATACGCGATTGGCACACGAAATATACATCCCTGCACCGCGTTGTTTTGCCAATCAATCAAGACGTGCCTCTATCGGATACGCTCAGGGATATTGTGACACTCTCCCGCTCATCGGTGACAATCACTGCGGACGTGCAGCAGATTGCGGATAGAAAATTCGAGGAGGTTCCGATAAACGTTCTTCATGCGCCGCAGAACACGCACATAGATTTGAAGCCGCCGACATTGACCGTTTGGCTGCGGGGCGGCGCGGAGACGCTCGCGCGACTGACATCGCAAGATATTCAGGCGTCGGTGGATTACTATACACTTGCCGCCACAAATCCCGATTCCGCCGAGATTGCAGTCACAGCTCCGGGAGAAACGAAAGTGCTGCAAGAGATTCCGAACAACGCGCAGTGGTTTGTGATCGTAAATCAGTAATAATGCAATAACAGGGAATTATAAGTAATGTTACAATTATAAAATAGAAAAAAGATTGTCGCTGTCATTCTGAGCGGAGCGAAGAATCCATTATTATTATCCAAAAATTGCAGATGGATTCTTCGGTCGCTTTACTCCCTCAGAATGACATTTCAAACTCTTAACACTATAAATCGACAGATATAATTCTCAATAAACCGTAAGTAATGTTAATCTCCGAAACTGATTTTGTTGTCTGCGACGTCGAAACGACGGGGATGTCGCCGTACTCCAACAGGATAACGGAGATTTGCATGTTGAAACTCCGCAACGGCGTGCTTGTGGATTCCTACGAGTCGCTCGTCAATCCTGGGCAATACATTCCGCCGTTCATCACGCGGCTGACGGGCATCAGCAATTCGCTCGTGCAGAACGCGCCGCCGTTCTCGTCGGTGGCGGAGGACGTGGCGAAGTTCATCGAGAACGCGGCGTTCGTGGCGCACAATGCGTCGTTCGACTGGGGATTCGTGAACGGCGAATTGACGCGCGCCGGCGTGGGCGCTCTCTCCAACAACACATTATGCACCGTGAAACTTTCGCGGCGCGTGATTCCGGGGATGCGCTCCTATTCGCTTGGGAAACTTGCGGCGTCGCTCGATATTCCGATACGTAAACGGCACCGCGCGCGCGGCGATTGCGAGGCGACGACAGACCTGTTCCGCCTGCTCATCGAACGCGCGGATGAGATTCTTGACATCACCGACGTGGAGGAACTCATTGCGCTCCAGCACGCAAAGCCCTCAACCAAGCCGCTCTCGAAAAAAGCGCAGACGCTTGCCGAGCAGATACTCTCGTTCCCGGATTCCCCCGGCGTCTATTTTTTCCGCAACGCGAGGAAAGAAATTCTGTACATCGGCAAGGCGGCGAGCCTGCGTACGCGCGTTCGCTCGTACTTCCAACCGGCGGCGCAAAGCGTGAGGAAAATACGCGCGCTCCTGCGCCGCGCCTCCTCCGTCACGTACGAGACAACGGACACGGAACTGCACGCCTTGCTCCGCGAGGCGCACCTTATCGCAAAGCGGCAGCCTGAGTTCAACAGCGCGATGCGGCGCAAGAAAATTTTTCCGTACCTGCGGCTTGGGATAGAAAACGATTTCCCGCGGCTGGAAATTACGACGGACATTGAAGACGACGGCGCGGAATATTTCGGTCCGTTCCGCACGTTCAGCGCGGCGGAGATGGCGCTGGAGGTCGTCAACAGGCTGTTTCAATTGCGCAAGTGCCGCGACAATCTGCATCCCGCGGCGGATTTTTCCCCCTGCTTTTATCATCAGATTCACCGGTGCGCCGCGCCGTGCGCCGAATTGCAAACCCGCGCGGAATATCTGGGCGAGACCGACCGTGTGCGGCGGTTCCTCTCGTCCGGTCAGCACAACGTAGTGCGGGAAATAGAGGCGGCGATGCATGAACGCGCCGCGCAACTGGCGTTCGAGGAGGCGGCGTATTTCCGCGACCGCGTGGAGGAATTACGCTTCGTGTTCGAGAAGCCGCTGAAGGCGGAGTCCTCCATCACGAGCCAGCATTATGTGTTTGCGCTGCCCGCCAGCCGCAACGGCGCGGAGAGAACGTTCTGGATATTCTTCATCCGCAGCGGGCAATTGCGCGGCACGCTCCACGAGCGCGCGGGCGAGGGGCTGCGGCGGAAATTGGAACGGGAAATCGCGGAGACGTACTCCCAGCAGGCATTGGACGAACTTTCGCAAGCGGCGTCGCGGGAGATGCGCATAGTATCCGGCTGGATTCGCCAGCACATCAACGACGGGGTTCTCGTCGCCATGCGCCCCGGCGCACCCTCGGCGGAGCAGGCGGAGAAGGTCGCCGCGGCGATAGGGAAGTAAAAAAAGACAGCCACGTTTTTTTGTATGTTTGCAGAATGAACACCCAGTACATCATAAATAACCAACATGTTATGTACGCCGAGTTCCCCGACTGGCGCAAAGGCGAGGACACGTTCAAAAAAGCGCAGAAGAAAAAGAAGAAGTGAAAGAATCAGGAAATAAAAATTCCCTGACAAACTTTCGGTAATTTTTTTTGTAAGTTGCACAATGCCGTTCAATGTACATTGACATTAGGGAACAAAATTATATACCCTGACCGCTTGCATGCAGGCAAAATATTATGGAGCCAGTGCATATTTCTCCTTATCGTTGATTCGTTAATTTACGAATTTTAATTTAGGATTTGCTATAATTATTTATTATATTTACTATCATTTTTACTAATAATCGTAAATTATTGAAATGAATAAATTCGGAGGCGACTGGACAAAAGATAAAATTGAAATTCTTGTTGAATATGCTAAAGCATATTTAACAATTATGAATAAACACCCTTACTGGAAATTATTGTATTTCGACGGCTTTGCTGGAACAGGCTTTATCGAAAAGGAGAAAGCTGAAGATGTGAAAATTACGGTTGGGGCGTCACGCAGAATTGTTGAGATAGATAAACCAAGGTCTTTCAATCAATATTATTTTGTAGAAAAAATACACGCCAATTGTGAATTGCTTAGTAAGAATACAAAAGAGCAATTCATTGGTAAAGAAATCCACGTTGTCGAAGAAGATTGCAACGTAAAACTACAGGCGCTCGTGAAATATTTGCAAAGCAAAGAGGGGGAAAATTATAAAATTCTCGCATACATTGATCCGTGTGGTATGCAGTTAAGGTGGGAGTCTATTGCATGTTTAAAAGGGTTGCCAATAGATATGTGGATTTTGGTACCAACAGGAATGGGAGTTAACCGCCTTCTCAAAAACAACGGTCAAATTTCAGAAAAATGGGAAGAAAAATTAGAGGTCTTTCTTGGCTTGACCCGTGAACAGATACGGCAAGAATTTTATAGGCAGGAAGACACCTTGTTTGGCGTAGAAGAACGCAAAGAATATGATGCGTCAAATAAATCGGCACAATTATACCATAGCCGACTAAAGGAAATATTTCGCTATGTAACAAATCCATACGAATTATGTAATTCCACTAATTCGATAATGTATCACTTCTTTTTAGCGTCAAATAATAAAACTGCTATAAAGATCGGAAATGATATTTTAAAATTGCATAACAAAAAGAAATAACATGGCACAATCGAATATTGAGTGGACCGAGTTAACATGGAATCCGACAACCGGGTGCAATAAAATAAGCGCCGGCTGTAAATTCTGTTATGCTGAAGTCATGTCCAAGCGGCTGCAAGCAATGGGCATGAAAAAATACGCTAATGGCTTTAAATTAACCATTCAGCCGGATGCCTTGAATATTCCATATCAATTGAAAAAGCCCTCGACGATATTCGTGAATTCCATGAGCGACCTGTTCCACGAGGAAATTCCTTTCGAATATCTCCAACAGGTTTTCAAGGTAATGAATGACTGTCCTCAACATAGTTTTCAGGTTCTCACAAAGCGGGCAGAATATTTATCTAAAGTGGCTTCAAAACTCGATTGGACTCCAAATATTTGGATGGGTGTGTCGGTTGAAGATGATAAGGTGCTAAACCGCATAGACTATTTGCGCGAAACTCCCGCTGTAATAAAATTTGTTTCATTAGAGCCTTTGATCGGACCCTTGACCAATTTGAAATTAAAAAATATTGATTGGGCTATTGTCGGTGGGGAATCTGGCTTTAAAGCCAGACCAATACAGAAAGAATGGGTGGAGGATATTCAAAACCAATGCAGAAAAGAGAAAGTGGCGTTCTTTTTCAAACAATGGGGTAAAGCAGAGTTTAATCATGATCCACTTGATCCATCCATAGATAGCGATCATCCAAATCACGCTAAAGGCGGGTGCATGTTGAATGGCAAAATATATAGGGAAATGCCAACTAAGAAACCTATCGTTCGGAAACAACCTACTAAAATCTATTTACGGTCATCCCGTACAAATTCGATGGAGAAGCCAAGCAAAAATTATTTGCCGTATCAGGGCTCCTTTCTGTGAGATAGCCACCCCACCTTACCCTCTACTATATCATTATCATTGCCAACGGCAGCGCGGCGGTGAATACCCTTCCCACTTCCGCCTACCTTCTTCTCCCATAAAAAAACATTTCCCACGGGCTTACGCCCCCGGTTATATATATATGCCGCCGCTACGCGGCTGCGCATTGTCTGAATTTGGATTTGTTGGATGATGGGATTAACAGGATTGGAATGCCAAAAACAGTTTTAAAGAATACAAGCCCTGAAAGGGCGGTGTAAGCAAGGGCAGGGCAAAGCCCTGTTATGCATGTGTTTTTTTTGATGATACAAGCTCCGAAGGAGCGACAGAACAAACCCGACCATAAAAAATGTCGGGGATGAACATATATGCCGCCCTTTCAGGGCTTGAAAATTTTATGATTCACAATTGACAGGGCTACGCCCTGCCCTTTCATCCCTACGCGCTTTCAGCGCGTAGGGATGCCGGTCGGCACACGGATTAACTGCGGACGCGGATGACGATGCAGGCTGGGAAACACATTTCGGAGCGGTTTTCCACATCTTACCTCCGCAAAGTCCGCAACCTCCGCACCAGTGCTCCAAACCGCTAGGAACCATGTACCCATTCCTTTTAGTTTTGTAGTGACAACGGGCGGCGCTATATAGATACGGGATTACGCTCCGCAAAGTCCGCAAGCTCCGCACATAAACCTAAACACGTGAATAATCATATACCAAAGCATATTAGTTTTGCATGAATGAAGCGGCAGAAAGGGTGAATATGAAGTGTGAAGTCTGAAAAAGTGTTGCACGTTGTTGCAAGCGGGGGCGGGCGGTTGCATGTGTAAAAGTGGGACACCTGTATTGCAAAATCTGTATTTCCATGCGTTAAACGCAGATTATTTAAAAAAGTGTCCCAATTTGTCCCACTTTTGATAAGGCATAGGCAGATTGTTCAGCGTACAATCTGAAAAAGTGTTGAAGGTTGTTGAAACTGCCTGAAGCCGGTCGGCTATCTCACAACGTTCATCATTATTTGCCTCATGGCGCCGCCCGCTTGGAGTCGGGCAAAATAGACGCCGCCGGGCAGTCCTGTGGCATTGAAGATTGTGGTATGCGCGCCGGTGCTGACGTTGTTTGCCAATGCAGCAACCTGCCTGCCAAGGACGTCGTAGACGTTCACGGAGGCGCTGGCACTCTCCGGCGCGGTAAAACTAAGGAGCGTGTTTTGCGAGAAAGGATTGGGAGCGTTCTGCGAAAGCGACAGTTCGTCCGGAGGTGCGGACGGCTCGTAGACGGCGGTGGAGGAACTCGTGCCGGTAATAATCGCAAGCGGTCGCGTGAAGAGATTGAACCGTATCATTATGGTATCGGTGAATGTACCGACAACGCCGCCGGGAGAAAACTTCATGTTAATTGGGCGCGTCGCGGTGGCTTGAAATGTGAATTGCGGCGGCACTCCGCCGATGATTGAGAACTGCTTTCCCTGTGCGAGGTAGAGCGAATCTATGCGGACGCTCACGTGCAACGGATTGAACATGAGGATGGAATCAAACATGAATGCATTTTTCCCGATGCTGCCGAAATTGAGAAAATCCGTTGAGACAACGACGGAATCGGCGGTGTAATCGAAGTAGTATGTCGTGTCATTGCCGGATTGATCGGCAAGGTACAGCGCGCCGTGAGCATTGTTGCGCAGATTTGCAACCTGCACCTGCACTTGCCACGTCGTATCGCCCGCGGCGAATCCGGCGGGATTGACAAGTACGGTGTCATTAAAATTATAGGTGGTATCGGGCGGAGGACCGGCGTAGAGCCAGCCGATTCCGGTTTTGTTATCGCCGGTTTTTGCCAAGCCTTTGGAATCGGTTACCTGCGTGGTCAGCACGCCGTTCGTCAATTGATTTGACGCAAGGTGCGGAACGATGGAATTACCCGTGCCTCCGGTAGATGAAGGAAGCGAATCGCCCGGCAGGGAGATGGTATCGCTGTTCGTTTCGATGCGATAGCCCATGTCCACGACTTCAAACGCAGAGCCGGGGACATTCTTTATCGGGCTGAGCGCGTTATCGTCCCAGCGCAAATCAGTGCAGCCGGAGATGAACCATGCCGAACCGTTATCGGCAACGATCATCCCGTATTTTTTCAATGCGGTGAGAATGACAAGCGATTGTCCGGTATACGGGGAGAGGTCGAAACCAGCTTTCAATCGGAGACGCAAACCCATCGGGGGGTAGGTTGTCGTATCAGTTGAGGAACCAGCCTCGTGGCGTGCGGGGAAAATCCACGCTTTGGAGGATTTTTGAACGGTGAACCGCAACGCGTGATTTATCGCGCCCGCCTGCACTTCGTCGTACCGGACGAGACCTGGAAAAATCGGCAATCCGGCGGCATCGCCGGAGGTCCAGCCGTCGGGTCTATATAGATTGCGGGTAAGATCGAACGTCGCGCCATTGGAGGACGACCAGTTATTGTCGCTTGCGTCCTTTACCGCTTGCCAGAATTCATATAACTTGTTTCTGGCGGTATCAACGATCAATACGTGGCGGTCACCGTTGTTGGATGGGCTTCGCCCGCCTTCCACCAAGGCGCTTGGCGGTATAGGAAACGGTCCGGGATCGCTTTCACTGCCGTACAAATTGTAGGTCATCGTTACAAGCGGTTGCGCCGCCCCAACGACTTCGTACGGAATACCATAGGTCGAATCAGAGCCGAAATCAGGATGGAGGAATTGACGATATTGATTGATATTAGTGATGTAGGAGTTGGACAATTTATTCGTAGGATATTTTACCGTGTCCGATATGTCTATATTCCACGGATTGTTCGCAGGAAAGATTTCATGCGTGCCGACAACCGGCTGGGCTTGCAACATTGTGGACGTAAAGCCCGCTGTCAAGAAAGATGCGAAAAACAAGAGATACAATTTTTTCATGAGATTGCCTTTGTAATAAACTAATTACCTTCTTAGAATAGCAATTTAAATACCAGTGAAACGGGAATTTTGTTACAACGTTAACATCCCGGTACAATATGTTTGCCATGAAGAAATCAGTATACAAGAAATATAAATTTCAACTGCACCGATTTTCTTTCATTTTTTCGTTACGCTGATTGCACCGACAAAGAGGAACGCCCATCCCGCAAGGAACAACAGTCCGCCTATGGGGGTGACCGCGCCAAGCCATTTCTGACCGCTGCAACTGAGCGCGTAGAGGCTTCCTGAAAAAATTATTATACCTGCAATGAATAGCCAGCCCGCAATTGTTGCATAATTCCCGATCCAGTTCGCCGCGAATGCCGCAATAAGCAGCGCAAATGCGTGGTACATCTGATACCGGACGGCAACTTCAAATACGTTAAACATGTCTGGCGGGAGTTTGTCTTTCAACAGATGAGCGGCGAATGCGCCAAGAACGACAGCAATGAACGCGGACGCAGCACCGACGATGAACAACGTTTTATCCATTGCGTATTTCGTTACATGTGAGGAAATATTATTGCAGAGGAAGCGTAAATTTCAGGATGCCATCCGATTCTGTTCCGGCAAACGTTGTTCCATCCAATAACACGCATATTGAACGAATATTCATGGATTGTGTTGCGTCGGAAAGGCAATCCCAGCGCAGGCTGTCGGCATTGAATTTATATATTCCTTGTTTCGTCCCTGCAAGCATCGCCCCGCTTTCAGAACTGCCAAAGCAATTGATGATATCCTTTGGCAAACCGGTCGAAATATTTTCCCAATGAGTATCATCTTTTGACATTCTGAATGCAGCACCGTTGCGTGTGCCGCAAAAGACCGGTCCATTATGTTGAAAACCGATAATTGTTGTGTATGGATCGTCAATGCTGTCATTCAACGGTTTCCATTCAATCCATGATTTCGCCCGGCGTGATACACCATCACCGACACAGCGCAAATAGAGCATATCATAATCTGTAATTGCCAACGTGTTGATGTTGAGAATTCCCAGCCCTTCGCTGAATGAAACCCAGGTCGCCCCATTATCGGACGACTTATACACTCCATGTTCGAGTGTAGCAACATAGATACTATTATTCCGCGGTGAAATCACCAGCGCAGTAACGCGTGTAAGCTCATCCCCTCCTACTGACATATCCACCCGTTTCCATCCCTCAGTTTTTACAGGCAACTCAAAAATTCCCCCGCCTATCGTGGCTGCGAAAATATCGCCGCGGGAGTTCTGCGCCAATTGCGAAACATACGCTGAACCAAATCCGGATGAAAATTTGTTCCAATGTATTCCCATATCAGTTGAACGAACAACGCCTGAGTCCTCCGTTGCAGCATACAATATATTACTGCCCGCGTTATCTGTAGAAAAGAGCATCGAAGTAATCGGACTCTTCAGCAACGGATCATTTATTTCCTGAATTTTGCCTGGGAGAATACCGATCTGCCCTGCAAATTGCTTAGAACTTGCACAACCGAAAATAAAACTGATAAACATTCCGCCTAAAAACATGGAGCAAAATAATTGTTTTTTCATGCGTAAATTTTATGAGTTCAACCTATGTCTTTGCCGGTCAACAATCGGAGCGCTTCGCGGTATTTTTCACTAGTTCTGTCAACAATTTCTTTAGGCAGCTCAGGTGCTGGAGGCGTCTTATTCCAGTGAATACTCAGTAAATAGTCGCGAAGAAATTGTTTATCAAAACTCGGCTGCCCTGTTCCCGGGGTATATGCAGCGCGGGGCCAAAAACGCGAGGAATCCGGAGTTAGCGCCTCGTCAATCAGTAATAGATTTCCATTGCGAATTCCAAATTCAAATTTCGTATCAGCAATAATTATTCCTTTCGTTTCGGCAAATGCGGCAGCATGTGCATACAGCGAAATACTTTTTTCTCGGAGTGTTTCAGCCAATTCACTGCCAATCATTTTCGCAACTTCGTCGAATGTGATATTTTCGTCATGTCCTACATCTGCCTTTGTTGATGGTGTAAATATTGGCTCGGGGAGTCTATCCGATTCTTTCAGTCCTGCTGGCAAAGCAACGCCACAAACGCTCTGCGAGCGTTTGTATTCCGCCCAACCTGAGCCGGTAATATATCCCCGGACAATGCACTCAACAGGCAACGGTTCAGTCTTTAAAACGATCATACTCCGCCCGCGTAAATAATTCTCATACGGCGTGCACTCTGGCGGATATTCAGAGACAGTCGACGATAAAAAATGATTCTCACAAATCGAATGTGTACGACTAAACCAGAATTTAGAAATCTTTGTTAGCACTTCCCCTTTGTATGGGATAGGATTCGGCATTACAACATCGAAAGCGGAAATTCTGTCGCTAGCAACAATCAGGAGCGTATCGCCGAGGTCGTACACATCACGGACTTTCCCGCGTCGGAATAAACGGAGAGTTGAAAAATCAGTCTGCACAAGCGTTGTCATTGAACACTATAAATATTAAATCAGATTTCAAGCACAGCCAACGTTACAAAAAATGCAACGCGCAATACATTTATTGGAACACGGTAAAAACGAGGAGCAAATTTACGCGTTTCAACTCGCGGAATCCAGCAATTTATACGGAGAATTACAAGGAAGGTTTTGCAATGTTCAACCGACGCATTTGTTTGGAAAGTGTCGTGCGGTCTATCCCAAGTTCCGCCGATGCAAGTGTTATATTCCAGTGGCATTTCTGTAAAATAGCCACAAGTTCTTCCCGTTTCACTTGATCGCTTGCAATGCGCGTTCGTTTTGCTATATCCGTATATGTTTCCGCATGTCGGGTGAATGCAGATGCGTTGCCACCATGTCCTGCTCCGCCTTGCACGGCAAGCATCGTTGCATCCATCATATCATCTGTCGCAAAAACAGCGGCTCGATCAACAAACAATTCCAATTCTCGAGCATTGCCGTGCCACGAGAGTTCTGTGAGATATGCGAGTCCTGAATCAGTGAAAATCCGTTCCGGGAGTCCATGCCGGATAATCGCTTTTTTTAGAAAATGTTTCGCGAGTGCCGGAATGTCTTCGCGCCTGTCACGTAAAGGTGGAATATAAATCTCTACGCCACGCAAACGGTAGTACAGGTCTTCACGCATTTTATGTTCGCGGATCGCAGTCAGAAGATCGCGATTCGTTGCGCTGACCACCCGCGCGTCGATTTGTTCAAAATGCACGCTCCCTAGTTTTTTCACTTCTTTTGTCTGCAGCACACGCAAAAATTTCGGCTGCATTTCAAGTGGCAGTTCACCGATCTCATCCAAAAATATCGTTCCTCCGTGCGCTTCATGATATAATCCATTTTTCTCCTCCGTTGCACCGGTGAACGCTCCTTTCGCGTGTCCGAATACCTCACTCTCGAACATCGTCGCTGGAATATTCGGCACATCAATTGCAATGAATTTTTTCAATGCACGTTTACTGAATTGATGAACACTGTGGGCAATGATTTCTTTTCCCACACCCGTTTCGCCGGTAATCAATACCGGTATATCCGATGCTGCGCACGTTTCTACATTCGCAAGAACTTCTTTCATTGCTGCGCTTTCGGCGATAATCCCCATTTGCTCGAGATTGAAGCCTGCACGGGTAAGGGTACGATGTGCCCCTCGTTTTTTTAGTGCATTGTCTATCGTCTGCAACAGACGTTCTTCATCTGGAGGCTTTTCGAGAAAATTTTGCGCACCAAGCTGCATAGATTTCACAGCAGTATCTACGGTGCCAATACCTGTTAGCATAATAACCGGAATTTCAGGAAAGCGGTGTGCCAGTTGCGGTAGCAGGTCCAACCCGCTCATCCCCGGCATACGAATATCAAGCAGAATTACATCCAGTGCTTCATGGTTCTGCTCGACAAATGCTAGGGCATCAACTGCCGCATGGGCTATCGAAACACGGTATTGCGCCTCTTCTAGAATATCCCGAAGCGTGTCGCAAAATGACTCTTCGTCGTCTACAACAAGTATATGTTTCACTACGTCGTATCAAAAAAAATAATAATACGAAATCTTTTGCCATCGAAAAAATACCGGAACTTATTCAATCACCAAAGCGACGTACAATAAATATCACTTTTATTTTCTGATTTAATTGTAAAACCGATAGAAAAAAATATATAAAATTTGAATTATCGCATCAAACAGTTTTTGAAGAAGGAAGGGCAATCCGTATTTTTGCGGTTTATGTATTTGTCATAATTTTTATGTCGTGGAAAGAATTTACATACATTAACGCATTGTCAAAGCACGTTGGGGAAGAAACAACTCTTCGCGGCTGGCTTTACAACAAACGTTCGAGCGGGAAGATACAGTTTCTCGTTTTGCGCGATGGCACAGGCTTGTGCCAATGCGTTGTGATGAAAAACGCCGTAAGCGATGACGCATGGATCGCAGCAGGTTCGTTGACTCAGGAATCTTCATTTATAGTGACTGGAACAGTCCGCAAGGAAGACCGCGCACCGGGGGGGTATGAGTTGGATGTGAAAAACGTCAGCCCGGTGCAGATCGCAAAAGACTATCCGATCAGTCCCAAGGAGCATGGTGTCGAATTTTTGATTGAACACAGACATTTGTGGCTCCGCTCGTCTCGGCAGCATGCAATCATGCGGGTCCGGGCAAATGTAGTTAAATCAATCCGCGATTTCTTCGACGGCAACGGTTTTACGCTGATGGATTCGCCCATGTTTACACCATCTGCGTGCGAAGGAACCTCAACGCTTTTCCAAACAGAATATTTCGATTTAGGAACCGCATACCTAACGCAATCCGGACAGTTATACGCCGAGGCAAGCGCTCTGGCGATGGGAAAAGTATATACGTTCGGACCAGTTTTTCGAGCAGAGAAATCGAAAACGCGCAAGCATCTTACAGAGTTTTGGATGGTTGAACCGGAAATGCCATGGTTTGATCTGAATGACGATATGGATTTGGCAGAGGAATTCGTCGAGTACATAGTGAAGCAGGTGCTCAAAGAGTGCATGCCGGAATTGAAAATCTTAGAACGTGATACGACAAAGTTAGAAAAAGTTGTACGACCATTTTACCGCATTTCCTATACAGAGGCGGTTGATATATTACATAAAAAAAATGCCCCTCTGATTGAAAAACTCCCGGACGGTGGAGAAAAAGAGGTGCCGTTCCCTTGGGGCGAGGATTTTGGCACCCCGCAGGAAGAGGCAATGATGCAGGATTTTGATAAGCCGTGCATAGTGCATCGATATCCTGCGGAAGTAAAAGCGTTTTACATGAAACGCGACCCGGAGAATAAAAAATGCGTGTTGGCAATGGACATGCTCGCTCCGGAAGGCGGCGGTGAAATCATCGGTGGTTCCCAGCGTGAAGACGACTATGATTTACTGCTCGCGCGCATACGCAAGGAACATTTGCCCGAAGCAGATTTCCAATGGTATTTGGATTTGCGAAGATACGGCAGCGTCCCTCACAGCGGTTTCGGTTTGGGATTGGAACGCACGGTGAAATGGATAACCGGCGCGGAACACATTCGCGAAGTCATCCCCTTCCCGCGAATGATATACAGGATTACGCCATAATCTTATTCTTAATGTACTATTTGCAAGGCTTATTCACGTTGCATTTTTACGATTCAATCAGGTGAATTTAGAACAAATATTTTTTGGGATGTTAGCGTTGTGCGCCGTTGCGACAGCTGTTGTGACAGTGACCCGTCGGAATCCCATTGCAGCCGCGTTGTGGCTGGTCGCTCACTTTGGAACGCTCGGCGCTTTATACTTGACGCTGAATGCACAGTTTATTGCCATCATTCAGGTGCTCGTCTATGCAGGGGCGATAATGGTTCTGGTGCTGTTTGTTATCATGTTATTGAATATTGCACTGGTAGAAAAAACGAAACATTTTTTTTCTATTCGGGGATTTTTCGGGGTCGGAGCAGTAGTTGTGTTGGGATTGGAAATATGCGCGATAATAATTTCCGGCACAAAGCAATCCCCCCAATCTATCTCACCGCAAGCGGCACAAATCGGCACAGTGGAGTACATAGGTAATCAATTATTTGCCCATTATGGATTCCCGTTTGAAGCAATCTCGTTTGTTCTCCTTGTTGCGATTATCGGCGCGGTGATGCTTGCAAAAAAGAAAGTAGATTGAATTTATATGAACAGCATTCCTTTAGTTTGGTATCTCCTTCTCAGTGCAATTTTATTTACGACGGGCGCAGCGGGCGTCGTAACGCGTCGCAATGCCATTATTATTTTCATGAGTATAGAATTAATGCTTAATGCCGTAAATTTGACCCTTGCAGCATTTTCCGCGTTCCTTGGCAACGCCGACGGGCAGATACTCATCTTTTTCGTTATGACAGTTGCAGCCGCGGAATCCGCTGTTGGCCTGGCAATCGTGATCGCACTCTTTCGCAACAAGCAAACTGTGAACGTGAACGAAATAAATATTCTAAAATGGTAGGGAAGTGAATACATTACCAAAAAAATCCAATTTGACAACTGTTTTGCGGAAACGATTGATTATAAACGTTTCCGCTTTTTTATTACATAAAAGTTTTGTTTTTTAAAGCGCCAACGTACATGAAAAAACATACCATCGCTATCCTCCCAGGCGACGGCATCGGACCGGAAATCGTCGAATCCGTCGTTCGTGTTATTGAGGCAACTGGTGTTGAGATTGAATGGAAAGAATTTCTCGCCGGAATAAACGCGATTGAAAAATACAAAGATCCTTTACCAAATGCGACTATTGACGCAATCCGCGAGGTCGGCGTTGCCTTGAAAGGTCCTATCACAACACCCGTCGGTTCAGGATTCCGAAGCGTGAATGTTGCTTTGCGCATGGAATTCGATCTTTATATTAACCTTCGTCCTGTGAAAAGTTTTCCCGGGGTAAAATCACGATATGAAAATATTGATCTTGTAATTTTTCGCGAAAACACCGAAGGACTATACGTCGGAGTCGAACATTATGTCGGGAGAGATCGCAATACAGCAGAGGCAATGACAATTATCACCCGCCACGGCAGCGAGCGCATCATCCGCGCGGCGTTCGAGTATGCACAGCGACATAACCGTAAAAAAGTTACAATAGTTCATAAAGCGAATATTCTGAAATATACAAGCGGATTGTTTCTTGCAGTTGGAAAAGAAGTTGCGGAGCAATTCCCTGAGATTATTTGCGACAGCAAAATCGTAGACAATATGGCGATGCAGCTCGTGATGGACCCAAATCAATTTGACGTTATTGTAACGACGAATTTATTCGGCGATATCTTGTCGGATTTATGCAGCGGGCTTGTGGGTGGTTTGGGAATGGCTCCTGGAGCGAACATAGGCGAGGGATGCGCGATTTTCGAGGCGGTGCATGGCAGTGCACCTGATATAGCGGGAAAAGGCATTGCTAACCCTATGGCTTTGATTCTTGCCGGAGCTATGATGCTGGAGCATCTCAACGAAACCGTGGCTGCTGAAAAAGTCTTACGCGCCGTTACTTTTGTTGTGCGGGAAGGCAAACGCGTTACTCGCGATCTGAATCCGAACGGAGGCGTTACGACAAAGGAAACGACCAACGCGGTCATTGAATTTATATCGTCAAATCCAACGTAAACATCCGACCACAAATGAAACAGTACCCCCTGCTTATCATATTTATTACTGTTTTCATCGATCTGCTTGGGTTCGGCATCGTCATTCCTGTATTACCGGCATTTGCACAGGGAACATTACACGCCAGTTCAACCACTATAGGTTTTATCATTGCAACGTTTTCGTTGATGCAAACTATATTTACACCTATCCTCGGCAAAATATCCGATCGAATTGGTAGAAAGCCGCTTATCTTGCTCAGCCTTGCAGGCGCGTCAATCTCCTATTTGATGTTCGGTCTTGCCGGATCGGTATTCATGTTGTTTGCATCGCGGGCGCTCTCGGGAATTTGTGCTGGCAGCGTTGCAACAGCACAAGCGTATATCGCCGACGTAACGACACCTGAAACACGGACAAAAGGGATGGGATTGATCGGCGTTGCATTTAGTTTAGGCTTTATGTTTGGTCCGGCGCTGGGAGGAATTCTTTCCCATTCCTACGGTCCGTCAATGCCGGGATTTGTTGCCGCCGCTCTTTCGGGAGTCAGCTTTATTTTTGCAATCTTTATGTTGGATGAATCTCTCCCGCCTGAACGACGAGTTACGATCGAGCAACAAAGGGAAAGGCGAACGTCACGATTAGCAGAATTTTTCAACGTTTTAAAAACACCTAACACAAGGTCACTCATCGTTTTTTTCTTTCTGATAACGTTTTCTATCGCCAACATATATGGAACATTCACGCTATTGTGCCTTGATGATTTTCACATGAGTGTCGCTGAAAATGGATATTTATTCGGATATATGGGTCTTATCGGCGCAATCGTCCAAGGCGCCGTTCATCTTCTCACAAGGCGTTTCCGTGAAACTTCGCTTTTGATTACCGGGTGCATTCTTATGACTGCTGGATTAACCATTTTCGGCATCGCAAATTCTGTATTGATACTTATATTTGCATTGACTCTATTAGCTATAGGAAACGGCATGAACACTCCTACACTTCTAGCACTAGTTTCAAAATCAGCTCGGAAACATGAGCAAGGCAGCATACTTGGCATCAACCAATCAATGGGTAGTTTAGGGCGGGTTGCCGGTCCTGTGTGGGGCGATTGGTCATATCAATTTTTCGGACATAGCTCGCCATTTTTCACTGGTGGTGCAGTAATGACGTTGGTTTCCATGGGAAGCGTGATTTTTGCGAGACGTTCTTTTTTACCCAAGAATGAATTCCCAAATTAATATAAAACAACGTCAAAAGCCAACTCTTGAGTGAGAATAGCCGTTATAGATTAAACTTTTTTCATATATTATCATCAAATATAACGAATGAATACCAAGCAGGCGCCTGAAATGCTTGACGACGTCGGTTTGGTTGATGACTTTAAGGCGGGTAATACTGAACGCGCTTTTACAGCCATTGTAAAAAAATATCAACAACGCATATATTGGGTTGTACGGCGGCTTGTTTCTGATCCAGACGACGCAGATGATGTTGTGCAGGAAGTTTTTGTCCGTGCATACCAAGCGTTGCAGGATTTTCGAGCGGATTCGCAATTGTTTACGTGGCTCTATCGTATTGCGATGAACGTTGCGATGAATCATAACCGCCGAAAAAAATTGCACAACATGGTGGATATTGACGAGATGACGTACGATCCGCCGTCTCAAGATGCAACACCTGATGAAGCATTGGAAAGACAAGAATACAAGAGTCTCATTGAGGAAGCAATTGAAGCGTTACCAGAAAAACAGAGAGTTGTATTTCAAATGCGGTATTTTGACGAAATGCCCTACGAGGAAATGGCAAAAGCGTTGAAAAAATCGGTGGGTGGGTTAAAGGCAAATTATTTTCATGCAGTGCGCAAGGTTGCTGCGTACGTTCGCAAGGAGCTAGGTGAAAAAGATACAACTCTGGATTCTCCAGATGAATAATATGCTTTGTATTAAATAGAAAAAATGTTCGGATCAAACAAAAACTTATTCGACGACGACGCGATACAACGCGAAGAAAACGAACTTCGCCAATTATTGGCGTCAATTGGGGACACCCCTGCACAAGGACCTTCTGATGCATATTGGGCAATTCTGCCGCAACGCATCATGGCACGCATCAGCCGTACTCAACATCGCGCGCCTCGAACAGCATGGACTTTTTGGTGGAAACCCGGTGCGGCTTTTTCCACGGCCGTCGTCATAGCTGGTGCGTTCATTCTATTGCGGAGTACTCCTGTCTCTCTCGATCAAACTGTGGGTTCGATGACAGCCGACGAAGTGAAAGTTTTACAATCAACTCAAGAAGACCTCGTTCCCGTTTATTCAGATGATGCCGTTATTGATACTGACATCATTGTACAAGCTAACTCCGCTATTCCCAGTGATTTTGACGCTGTGTTGACACTGAGCGACGTAAATGTCGACCAAGTTGACGACTCAACGAACCAACAGATGCTTCCATTGGAAGACCAAATGACAATTGAAAACATGAACGATCAGGAGACTGATGTACTCATCCAACAATTGAAAACGTCATTGTAAGTTTTATCATAAAACATTATATAATTATAGTTGATTATTTTCATAAAATCAAAATGCACAGAATCATTAGTATATCGATAGTTGCTTTTCTTATTCTTTCGGGAACAGTGAACATACAGGTTAAAGCACAGGATCATCGACAGGATGACGGAAAACCAATGCAAAAAATCCAGCAATTCAAGAAACTACGCCTTCTAGAAAAGCTGAATTTAGATGAAGAAACTGCCAATAAATTCCTCGTTAAATACGATAAATGGGAACGACAAATCATGGATTTGAACCATGAACGATCTATTACGATACAAGAACTTAAACTTGCAATCGAAAAAAAGGCTGGGGATGATGAATTGAATGGAAAATTGGATTCACTCGTTGCATGTACCGCAAAAGTGGAAGATGCCCGCCGCGCGATGTTTGCCGATTTGCGCTCAATATTGACGCCAAAACAAGCGACAACTCTTGCGCTTTTTGAAGCACAGTTCCAAAAAGAACTACACCATGCACTTGGGAAATTGGAAGAACATGATGATCACCCCTATATGAATCAAAGATGATAAGAATGAATCTGACAATTACTCAAGCATACTAAAGTCCAGGGTGAATTTGCAATGAAATATTCTTTGCACGGTTACTTTTAAGTCAGAGCTTCAGCAAGACACTTATCCGTGGTACCTTTTCCGACGGTTGCGTATATAGTCAACGAATACCGTTTCTCCAAGATTTTTAAGGTCAGCGTAAAACGCTCGGCCATGATTTGCTTTTGTTAAATCATCTACAAAATTGACGAGTAATGGGTCGTCCGCAACCATAAACGTGGAGATGGTTATTTGCTCACGACGGCACGCGACCGCTTCATCAAGAGTTTTGTTGACTATGCGGGGATCAAGTCCAAATGAATTTTTATAGATTCGGTGTGCATCATCGTAAATCGCAGAGGGTTTCCCGTCCGTTACCATAAAGATTTGCTTATTAGTGTTCTTTGTTCGACGCAACAATTGCCGCGCAAGTTGTAATCCGGCACGTGTATTCGTGTGAAACGGTCCTACAGATAAAAACGGGATATCGGAAATTGCTATTTCTCGCGCATCATCGCCGAAAACGATGATATGCAACCGGTCTTTTGAGAAACGCGTCGTGATAAGCTCTGTAAGCGCAAGTGCAACCTGTTTCGCGGGCGTTATTCGATCCTCCCCATACAATATCATCGAATGCGATATGTCAATCATCAGCACGGTTGAACACGAAGTGAGATTTTCCGTTTCATAGACTTCGATATCATCTTCCCCGAGTGAGAAAGAATCGATTCCATTTTTTGTAAAAGCATTTGTCAACGTTTGGGTCATGTCAATATTCGTCGGCAAATCACCGAAAGAATATTGGCGCGTTTCACTGAGTTTATCAATCCCGTTTCCGGCGTTCGGAGTCTCGTGCATTCCAATTGAACTCTTCTTTAAGGAAGAAAAAATTTCCTGCAGGGCATCTTTTCTGATTCGCTGCACACCCCGAGGAGTGAGCGTTTGAACGCCATCATTCTCTTCGATTAAGCCTTTGTCTTTTAGTGCAGTGATGAATTCATCCATAGTCATCTCGCCACCAAGAACCTTGTATTGTTCGTCAAGATATGCCAGCCATTCCAATGCCTGCTCAACATCGCCGTTGACATGCAACAAAATATACGAGAACGTTTTAAATAGACGTTCAAGACGCTGCTCATCCGTCAGAGATTCAGAAGTCCACTTGGAGTATAGGATTTTCATTTCAAGGGATCAATTCTCTTCATATTCGTCATCTTCCCGGGCAATAAAAATACTTCCAACCATATCCTTGTAGGAAATCTTTCCAGTACCGGCAAGTTCATCTTTCGCAATGCGGGAACTTTGATGCAACGCGTCTAGCACAAACTCCATCGCACTCGCGCGTTCATATTTATTAATAGTTTCACGTTTCATATATTTCTCTGTGACTTCGCGTAATCCGTTTACACGATTCAACTCGTGAAGGTATGACTCGAACGGCATCGCATCGTCGAGAGAAATTGTATTACCACTTTCAAACCAGGAAATGATCTTCGCGTATTCTCGTTCCTGCGGCTCAGGAGTAGCACCTGCTTGTTTCGCGCTAACCACATTGCGACGGTGGGGTTTCTGTAGTGGATCGGGAAAATATTCTTTGAAAACTTCCCGTACTGCTTTGCCAACAAGAGCTTTCCCAACTTTCATTGCTCCTTCTTGTTCACCTTCAAATACCAATTCGATCTTACCGGTAATTCCGGGCAGAACCGATGCAAGATCCGTAATGCGGGGAACAATTTCGCCATCGTCGTATAAAAGCGCTCGGCGTTCGGCATTTGAGATAAGGTTTTCCATGACAGTTATCGGCAATCGTGCGCTAACGCCGGATTTTTGGTCGACAAATTCACTCGCGCGAGCCTGAAACGCTATCGTTTCTACTATCTTCCGGAAATATTCCGGAATCATAACTTCGCGCCCGTCACGATGCACCCACGCTTCTTGTGTAGTAATCGTCATCCCTTCAGCAACTGCGCGGGGATAGTGTGTAAGTATCTGTGATTCAATGCGGTCTTTCAGCGGCGTAATAATACTGCCCCTGTTCGTGTAGTCCTCAGGATTCGCGGTGAATATCATCAGCACATCAAGAGGGATGCGAATGTTGAAACCGCGGATCTGGATGTCCTTTTCTTGTAAAATATTGAACAACCCGACTTGAATGCGTGGTTGTAAGTCCGGCAGTTCGTTAATGACAAAAATTCCTCTATTCGTGCGTGGAATGATTCCATAATGGATCGCGTTTTCGTGAGCATAGTGCAGGCGAAGCGTTGCGGCTTTAATTGGATCAATATCACCGATTAGATCAGCGATAGTCACATCTGGGGTCGCGAGTTTTTCCCCAAAACGCTGTTCTGGTGAAATCCATTCGACGGGTGTTGCATCGCCGTGTTCCTCCAATGAGTCGCGCGCAGCTTTCGAGATTGGAGCGAACGGATTGTCATTCACTTCGCTACCCGCGACAATAGGGATATATTCATCCAGCAGCGTTGGGAGCAATCTCGCTAACCGCGTTTTTGCCTGCCCACGCAAACCAAGCAAAATAATGTTGTGCCTTGCGAGCAACGCATTGACAATCGCCGGGGCAACTGTCTCGTCATAGCCAATAATGCCCGGGAATAACTGTTCCCGTTTCTGTAATTTGCGAATAAGATTTCTTCGTATTTCATCTTTTACAGGAATGGGTGTGTATTCACTCGCTTTCAGTTCGCCAAATGTTCTTGGTTTGTTCATTCAAAATTGTATTTTAGAGCGTACACAAAAAATCGTTAATATATTATATGTGCGCAATTAACAGACAAATAAAGTTCCAATAAAGTATTTATGAATTCGTTATATGAAAACGTTAGTCATTCGTTTAAGTTCCATCGGAGACATTCTACTTACAACACCGCTTCTGCGCTCACTCCGGCGTGTATACCCTGATATGGAAATAGACTTTTGGGAAAAATCCAAACTCTTTTACTGTAGAACCGAATAGTGCAATCAGTGGCTTCTTCTGTGCTGACGCAACGTGCATTAAACCGGTGTCATTTGTTATGAGGAGATCACACTGTTTCATTGTGGCTGCAATTTCAGAAAGTGTCAATTTACCGCTTAAATCAATAACAGATTTTTCGATAGAAACTGCGACGGTTTTTTTTGAGAGTGTGAGGGAAATGAGAGCTTGTGCACGAATTGCAGTACATCGTTCGGCATCTTCTTTTCCTCCAAAGAGAAGTATCTGGGCGTTTTTTTTGCGAATGAGTGTAGAAACAAGTTCAGCGAAGCGTTCCGGCAACCAGCGCTTTGTAAAATGTTTTGCTCCGGGGCATACTCCAACAAGCATTTTCTCCGGCTCTGTATGAAGGAGAAAGTCTGTAATGTCTGAGTTATTAATAAGGTCTCCGAGTTTTTGTAAATCGAGAGCATCTGTAAAATCCAAACCTTCTTTATCGTCTATAACTCCGAGTCTGTGCGCAGCCTCAAAATATCTCCCTATCACGTCCGAGGTATTCTGAAGGAGATTAATCTTCGTTTTTACAAGAAGCCATCGCCGGAACGAACGCTTGTTAACAGTAAAAATTTTCTTGCCTTTGCCGAAGCGTAGAACGCGTGAACGAAAGTTATTGTGCAGGTCTATCACATAGTCGTATTTTTCCTGTGATTGAATTTTGGTTCTTCCCTCACGGATTGCGGATAATCGGTCAATCGAAATGACACGTGAAATATTGGGGTTATTTTCGACCAATTCAGAGTATTCCTTGAAAACACAAAAGTCTATTTCCATATCAGGGTATACACGCCGGAGTGAGCGCAGAAGCGGTGTTGTAAGTAGAATGTCTCCGATGGAACTTAAACGAATGACTAACGTTTTCATATAACGAATTCATAAATACTTTATTGGAACTTTATTTGTCTGTTAATTGCGCACATATAATATATTAACGA
>Ga0207061_1058_pt1 | contig 31206 bp, 25 predicted proteins | sample Alteio_BWMinCont_31_FD_153275 | JGI IMG/M metagenome (GOLD analysis project Ga0207061, IMG submission 153275) | Enriched cells from forest soil in Barre Woods Harvard Forest LTER site, Petersham, Massachusetts, United States -... | ecosystem: Environmental > Terrestrial > Soil > Temperate forest >... | reverse complement strand
GGCACTGGACCGCCTGCCCGCCATCAAGCTGGATCACCTGTATCGAATTACCGACCATACGGGAATGGTGGAGCATGCAGTTTTCGTAGTGCCAAACTATCCGGAGGGCTACTCGACCGATGACAACGCGCGTGCATTGATCGTAACCACACTTTTGGAAGAGATTGGGGTTCACGCACCGGCAAACTCGGCGGACCTAGCGTCCCGGTACCTGGCCTTCTTGTGGCATGCGTTTGATCCCGCCACCAAGCGTTTTCGAAATTCCCTGACTTACGAATGCCAGTGGCATGAGGTTGAAGGATCGGAAGACAGTCATGGACGAGCCGTGTGGGGATTAGGAACAGTTCTCGGGCGATCTAAGAACGCGGGATTGCGAGGAGCCGCGGGCCGTATGTTTGAGCTCGCAGTTCCCGCCGCTGTCGAATTCAAGAGTCCTCGCGCCTACGCTTTCGCTTTGCTCGGACTGCAGGAATACCTCGATTCTTTCCCAGGGGATCGCGCAGCCCTCACGGCTTCCGATGCCCTGGCAAATCAACTACTGAATGCCTATCGATCCAACCGATCCGATGGCTGGAAGTGGTTTGAGAATGGCTTGGCTTACTCGAATGCCCGATTGCCGCAGGCACTCATTCGAGCGGGGACGCGCGCGGCAAACGATGAGATGGTTTCGGCGGGACTCGAAGCCTTGGATTGGCTGGTCTCCATTCAGCGTTGCGAGGTGAAAGGCCATTTCGTGCCCATCGGATCGCAGGGCTTCTATTCCAAGACCACCGAGGAAGCGCGCTTCGACCAGCAACCCGTGGAAGCCTGCGCGGTCGTTTCCGCATGCCTCCAAGCTTTTCGCGCCACGGGAAAGGGACGCTGGCGCAAAGAGGCGTGGTCCGCGTTGAATTGGTTCTTGGGAGACAACGATCTTCAGATCGCTCTCTACGATCCGACCACCGGCGGCTGTCGAGATGGCCTGCACCCCGACCGCGCCAACGAGAATCAGGGCGCTGAATCTACATTGTCCTTTCTCATGGCACTCCTGGAAATGCGCAAGTTGGAAGAGGCCGATGACACGGAGAAAAAACTTTGACTGACCGGGCGGTTGCCGTTCAGCTCAAGCAGGCGATCGAACCGTCCCCTCCAGTAAGGTTGCAAAACTCGATATGCCGTGAGGTATCAGATCGATCTTTTCGAGTGGAACGTGGAAAACCTCTTGCAATATCTCCACGGACTGCTGACTCATAACGATCAGGCGGTCGGAAAGCGTTGCAATTTCCTCCATGACCGCGCGCTGGTCAGGCGTTGGCTCGCGAAGTACGGTATGCAAGGTGGTGACGAAAGGCATCCGCAGCCGCCGCAGCAGCTCCAGGATATGCCCCCCGGCGCGACCGCCGAAGATTCCATATTCGTGCTGCAGGCAGACCAGATCTACGTTGCTGAAATTGAGGAAGTCGGCCGCTTGCCTGTAGGAGGCGAGGTTGTCCTCGGATAATTCGAATCGTACCCGAGCAGGATAGTCGTAACCTTCGTCGGAATCATTTACCGGAAGCGCCAGCAGTTCGGTCGTTCCGTATTCTGCGTGTAAGGCATCGCACAAATCGGTTGTGAAAGTGGCGATACCGCAGCGTCGCGGAAGATAATTGCCCACGATAGCGATTCGGTTCGGAAGGGCCGCATGCGGGGAAACCGGTGTCAGAATGACGGGCTTCTCTTCTAATACGAGCGATTGCACTTCAATCAACGCTGCGGATTGTATGAGCGGCTCTATTTTCGTAAGCGACATTCAGTCCCTCAGGAATCCATGAAGCGCGGAAGATGGACCGCACAATTACAGCAACGATATTCGCCTTGGATGTGCGTTGACCGCCGGACTCTTCTTCCAACCCTCAGAGCACCCGCTAAGCCGCAACGGTCTAGCGGTTCTATTCGTGCAGCACGACAGTCAATAATGACTTATTTACTTTGATTTTGCCGTTGTACTCGATGAAACCTAGTTTTCGGAATTTGTTCATGAAGAAATTCACCCGCGATCGCGTGGTTCCGATCATGTTCGCCAGCGTCTCCTGGGAAACCTTCGGCAGTACGCGAACCGGCTGATCTTGTTTTCCATAGCGCGCGAGAAGCAGAAGCGTCCGAGCCAGGCGTTTTTCGCTGGAGTTGAAGAGTTGATCCATCAGATCCTCTTCCACCTGGATGTTATGTGCGAGCATATATCTTATGAAGTGATCGGATAGCCCGTGCTCTGCATGGAGAACACGTAGCAATTCGTTTTTCTCCATTACCAGAAGTGTGGTCGGCGTAATCGCCCTGGCTGTTCCCATTCGAACCGTTTGGCCGGCCATGCATCCTTCGCCAAAAAAGTCAGTTGGGCCAAACATTGCGACTACCGCCTCTTTTCCGGACCCATTAACCACGGAGAATTTCACGCCACCCTTCTGGACATACATGACTGTACTCGCCGCCTCGCCTTGAGAGAAAATCGATTCGCCCCTTCGAAATTCTGTAACTTTTCTCGCCACGCCAGCGGTATCGAGGAAGACTTTCGGGTCGAATGCGCCGTTAGTCCCATTCTTCTTGGGTGTTTTTGATTTCATAATTCAAGTGGAGCGCATTCTCTGCCTGGTTACTCCACGCCCGCTGCTACCTTAGCAAAAGGAGTCTTCCCAGAACTGTTCTAAAAGGGACACTTTGCTATGCCCATGGGAGTTCTGCCGACGGTGTTCAAATGTGCACAGACGGCTAATCTGTAAGTCCGTACATTCGTGATACCGCGGCTCGATATGGATCGCCTAGCAAGTGTGTGAAGAGGAGAAGCAAATGCGCATACTGAAGATTAGCCAAGTGTGGATCACGGCGTTCCTATTGGCCGTGGGAATGGCCGGGTGCAACGACCCGGACGCAATGAACGCGGGACCCGGCTCTCCCCTGACGCCGCCTACGGTGACCTCAGTAACGCCGCCGAATGGCTCTACGCTTGTTTGCCCCAACGTCGCGATTGTCAGCGCAACATTCAGCAAGGCGATGAACCCTGCGACGATCACCACCACGACGTTTACGTTGAGCGGGCCAGGCGGAAGCGTGACTGGAACGGTAGCCCTGGATTCAACGGGCAAGGTTGCGACATTTACGCCCCCAGCGGCTAGTCTTACACCGAACACCACTTTTACAGCCACGATTACCACCGGTGCGGCGGACACGTTTGGCAATCATCTGGCGGCCAATTTCACGTGGAGCTTCACGACCTCCGCTCCGTGTGTGGTGCTGCCACCGCCCGCAGGGCTGGGAACGGCGTGCACTTTCGGTATTCTTGGCGCGACCCCCGTTGTTAGCAGTATCGGCCCCACGGTCGTTACTGGAGATATAGGAATCAGCCCGGCAGCTTCCATCACCGGATTCCCGCCGGGAACACTAACGGGCACGAAACACGCGGGCGATGCGGTTGCCGCGACGGCCCAGAATGATTTGACCACGGCGTACAACAACGCCGCGGGGTTACCGGCTCCGCCTCCCGTCCTTACCGCAGATATTGGAGGGCAAACGCTGCCCCCTGGCGTTTATAAGGCCACCACCACGCTGGGAATAACGGGCATTCTCACGCTCGACGGCAGCACCAATCCGAATGGTGTGTGGGTGTTCCAGGTGGGGTCCGCACTGACGACGGCAGCAGGTGCGCCGGGTACGCCAGCGAGCCAAGTTGTGCTGATCGGCGGCGCGCAAGCTCATAACGTGTTCTGGCAGATCGGCAGTTCAGCAACTCTTGGAACTTACTCCTTATTTCAAGGAACCATTATGGCCAAGGCATCCATCACGCTGGGCACCGGCGCGACCCTAAATGGCAGAGCACTGGCAGAGACGGGTGCTGTGTCAATGGACAGCAATCCGGTAAATGTGCCTGCGTGCCCGTGAGGTAATCGGTAGAGAGACCGGCTTGAAGCCGGTCCACTGCCGGCCAAGCTGGAAAAGCAAGATTTCGCGAAATTGAAGTTCGGAGGAATATGCGCATGTCATCTCAATCAAAGGGCCGCCTAGCCCGAGTTTTAACAACGCTGCCGGCAATGCTTGCTGTCCTGTGCATGTTTGCCACCCGCTCCGTAGCTCAAGATAAACCTGCTCCCAAGTGGGAGCTCTACGGGGGATACTCGTTGTTCCTTCCTGGCGGGGATATACACGGCCAACAGCCAGGTGCTCTGCTGCCAATAAGCAGCCGCCTGGAAACGAATCCGCGGGGCGCGGGAGCCAGCATTACTTACAATTTCGACCAATGGTTTGGATTGACGCTGGATACCAGCACGCATTGGGGTAGCGGTGAAAGCGGGCTCGCGAAAAGAATAGACGATGCGGCTTTCTCGACTCTTTCATTTGGTCCAAAGATTACGTTCCGCCACGAACATGTTTCGCCATTTATTGAAGTGTTGGTAGGCGACCATCGTCTTATGCCGGATGCCTTCCATGATGTCGACAAGCTAGGGGTAATGTTGGGCGGCGGTATTGATGTCAACCTGTCCCGGCACGTTGCGTGGCGGCTGATCCGGGCCGACTTTGTAATGTCGAACTACCGGTACGGCAATCCGGGGGTGACGTCCACAGAGATCCGCGGCCTACGCGCGCAGACTGGCCTCGTTTTCATGTTTGGTGGCGGAGAGGCTCCGCTGCCACCCACCGCGGCGTGCTCGGTGCAACCGGCGGAGGTTTTTGCCGGCGAGACGGTAACAGCAACGGCGACTGGATCCAATTTCAATCCAAAGCGTACGGTCAAATACAGCTGGAATGGCACAGGTGTGAAGGTTACGGGGAGCGATGCCTCCGCCCAGATCGACACTACGGGATTGCAACCCGGCGCCTACACAGTCACCGCCAACTTGAGTGATGGCGGCAAACATGGATTTGCCTCCTGCAGCGCCAGGTTCACGGTGAAAGAGCCTCATCCGCCAGTGATTACTTGCTCGGCAGATCCAGCGAGCGTGCGAACGGGTGGGAACTCCACGATCACTGCGAACGCCAGCAGTCCAGATGGCCGACGGCTGATTTACAGCTACGCCGCCAGCGCCGGCGAAATCTCCGGCACTGGTGCCACCGCCACGTTGAATACACGGGACGCTCGGCCCGGCCATATCACGGTTACTTGCAACGTAGGCGATGACCGCGTTCCGCCGCTCACGGCGTCATCCACAGCTATCGTGAACGTGGAACCGCCGCCGCCTCCTCCTGCGCCGGCCCCAGAGATCAAACAGTTGGAAACCAAGCTTGCTCTCCATAGCATTTACTTTCAAACCGCTCGGCCCACCGCCGACAATCCCGAGGGTGGCTTGCTCGACAGTCAGGCAGATATTCTGAAAACCCTGGCTGGGGACTTCAAGAACTATCTGAAATACATGCCGAATGCCCATTTGATCCTCGGCGGTCATGCAGATCCGCGTGGCACGGTGGAATACAACAAGGGTCTTACGGACCGACGCGTGGAACGCACCAAGAACTTCCTGGTCGAACACGGAGTCCCGGCAGACCACTTTGAGACGCGGTCCTTTGGCGAAGAGAACCAACTTACGGCTGATCAGATAAAGGAGTTGATAGCACAAGATCCGGACATGAGTCCGGCCGACCGGCAAAAAATGCTGAATAATCTGAAGGTGATGGTCCTGGCGAACAATCGGCGCGTGGACGTCACCCTGAGCACCACTGGACAACAGTCCACTCGGCTGTACCCGTTCAACGCGAAAGACTTCTTGGCGCTGATCAGCCTCAAAGGGGGAGAGAAAAAGCCAGCGGTCACGAAAAAGCCCAAGAAGTAACGGCACAACACTGCTTGCAATCGATTAAACGGTCGCCTTGCCAGCTAAGATTCGGAGGAGTAGCTTTCCCGCGAATCTCAGCCAGATGCTTCTGACCTTGAAAGAGTGGTGCCGGTCCGAAAGGAAGATTCTTCCAAGACTGTCTTATAGAGAACATCAATTTGTCTTTCTATCCCCTACGATAAGGGGATGATCGGCGGTAAAGATCGCCATTAGTCGCGTGCAAGGCTGAGCCGGACAATAGCCGTCTTCTCGCCGTACTCTTCATCTGTAGCCGGAAACCGGGCATCCACCGCAAGGTCAAAAAGGATAGAGGGCTCTATGCGTCAGCTTCGAGAGAGTCATCGCGTGTCGCAGCTATCCGGACTGGTTCTGGGACTCAGTCTCTATTCATATCGTGTTCGCGAACTTTTTGCCTGTTGGCTATTCTTCTTTCTCATGTTTGTCGTCTTGGCGCTGGTATTCCTGGGAGGCGTACTTGCCTGGTACGCAGGGCAATCCCGTACTCATTGGGCGTGCGAAGGAGTGCCAGCTACTCCCGCACTCGCGCTTGCCTCTGCCGAAGTTCACCTTGAAACAATCGCAGACGCAAGACAGCTCAAGTGACCATTCATCCGTTCTCGCAGGAATCCCTTAGGCCATAACGAGACTCAATCACCGCCCATCTTTCTCAGAACCCACCCTGCAAACAGGCCGAGAACGTCTTGAAAACTGTCCAAGAACACTCCCAAGTCAGCAAACAGGTGCGACGAAAAACTTTCGACGGCAGGACATCGAATCCCTCGACTTACGGCGCAGGCCTAATACTTGCGCAAAGAGAAACAAGGTTCGGAAGGATTTTTGCCGACATGCGTATGCAAATTCCCCGACCGAAAGAATGACCTGCCGGGCAGTGGCTGCCTCTTGCGTTGTGTTCACTTGACGTGTGCCACTCTCATGTTAGAGTAACTCGCACAATCTAGTTTGCGCGCCGAGTGGACGCGCTTATTTATCCGCCGAGGAGAACAATCTGTTATGGGACGCGCGAAGACCGCAAGAATTATTCCATCTGCCTTACGGTCGCCAGCGGCACGAAGGCATCCGGCAATCGACTTAGACTGGGCCCAGCCCAGGGGCAAGCGGGCCGGGAGCAGCGAGCCGCTCGGCCTAAGGGAACGCAAGAAGGCGCGGCTCCGCCAGGACATCATAGATACGGCAGTTCGAATGTTCCGCAAGCGGGGATACGAGAAAACGCGGATTGACGATATCGTGCAGGCGCTGGAGATCAGCCAACCGACGTTTTTCCGGTATTTCCCGAGTAAGGACGCGGTCTTGGGAGAAGTCGGGCAAAGGGGATTTGCCTGCATCACCGACCACTTTAGGAAAGAGCTCTCCAGCGAGGCCACGACGAGCGAACATTTGCGCCGACTGTATCAGGAGTTGGCCCGTTACGCAGAGGAGGACCGTCCGTTGTGGCAGGCGGTCGTGTTGTCCGGTGCGATGGATCCGGTACGTTCTCCGAACATGCGGGAGCATAAGAAATGTGCTCTAGGGCTGCTTCGTGAGATTCTGGCACAGGGCCAGAATCGCGGTGAAGTTTCCCGAGCCTTTCCCGTCGAGCATCTTGCTGAGTTTATGGAGGGGCTTTACAACACCATCGTTCGCCAGTGGGCCGTGGATCTCACCGGCCCTCATAAATTGTCGGACCGGGTCAACAGTGCCGTCGAGTTTTTCCTATGCGGGGTCCGGCCGTGAACAGCCGGTTCAAAGACATTTAAATATCTGCGCGTTGTCCTCGATGGAAGGAGACGATCCCGTTGCAATTCCGTCCATGAAATGGATTCTTCCGCGTAATAAATCAATGACCCTTGCTCTTCCTCATCGTAGCTCCACACGTTCCAACCTTTCTTTGGAGGAACCGAAATGAAGGCCGCGGTTCTGTATGAATTCAAACAACGCCTTGTATTCGAGGATGTCCCGCGGCCTCAACTGGGGCCAGGCGATGTCTTGATCAAGGTGGAAGCCTGCGGGGTATGTCATTCGGACTTGCATGTAGCCGAGGGAGACTGGAGTCAACTTTCCGCCATCGTGAAGAGGCCGCTCATTCTCGGCCACGAAATCGCTGGCCGCGTTGTTGAAAAAGGTTCAGATGCCGGCGAATTGCAAATTGGAGATAGAGTGGGAGTCCCGTGGATTCATTGGACATGTGGTGAGTGTGAATTCTGCCGGGAAGGCAATGAAAACCTCTGCTCCAGACAAAAGATTACCGGAGTGACTGTGGATGGCGGGTACGCAGAGTTCGTAAAGGCGCCAGCAAGCCACGCGATAAAGATTCCCGACGGTCTTTTGTCCATCGACGCTGCGCCTTTATTCTGTGCGGGAGTGACGGTCCTTCGCGCCCTCAAGAAGGCGAGGCTGACTCCGGGCCAGCGCTTGGGTGTATTTGGCGTGGGTGGATTGGGACATCTCGCGGTGCAAATTGGGCTGGGGCTTGGTGCCGTCGTCACGGCAATCGATATATCCGACGAAAAGCTCGCGCTGGCGAAATCGCTTGGCGCTTCGAACGTTGTTAATTCGGCGTCGATCAACGCGGTAAAGGAATTGCGAGGCAAGGGCGGTATCCATGTCGCGCTTGTCGCTTCTGCGGCGAAAGCCGCTTATGACACGGCGTTTTATTGTGTGCGACCGACAGGAACCCTCCTGGTTGTGGGGTTGCCCGCTGAGAATATCTGTTTTCCGCCTATCCTAATGGCTGCCACGGAAATTCGCGTGCAGGCGAGCGCCGTGGGCACACGGGAAGATGTGCGAGAAGTCCTCGCGCTGGCCGCAGCGGGCAAAATCCGCTGCCGAGTAGGCACGCGCCCGCTGTCCGAAGCCAATGAAGCACTCGAGCAGTTGCGAAGCGGACAGGTCTCGGGCCGGCTCGTGCTGGTCATTCCTTAAATCGAAAACAAGAATAATCTCAATCAAGATCTTTACGGAGCCTGCCTTGGCGGAATCCGCTACCGGAATGTAGGCCGTAAAAGCCTGGTCCCAAGTGAAGCGCGCTGCAGTTTCCGGGGACCGCCGCGGAAGGGTATTGACGTTAGTTGCTAATATGTGATACGGACTATCACAAATTTCGATGGTTCGGCCGGGGGAGCGGGTCCGAGATGTACGACAGTCTTGAATTCCTTGTCCGGCTGGTGCTGCATTTCTCTAGGTCGAGTTGAATTAGTGACGTCAGCAGTTTCGGTTGTGCGTCACGAACTCATCTTACGGGGAGCACGCAAACTTGGATCCGATCAAAATCTCAAACAAGCTGCTTTCGAGGAACCAGGAGGAGCTATGAAATCGACCTTACGGGTGGGTCTACTCGCTTTCATTCTAGGGCTGCTGCCGGCCGGCCCAGTGGCTTCGGCGCAAGGTGTGGGAGCGTCCACCGATCTGACGGGGACAGTTACGGACCCCTCCGGAGCTGAGGTACCGAATGCCAAAGTTACCGCAATCGACACCGCAAGGGGTGGGCAGCGCACCGTGGTGACCGACGAGCACGGCTTTTATCGCCTATCCGGACTCGCCCCCGCAACTTATAAGCTGAGCGTCGAGCACGCTGGTTTTCAAACCGAGGTTACCCCCTCCCTTACCTTAACGGTTGGGCAGACCTCTGTCCTTGATTTTCACCTTAAGTTGGCGGGGCTCTCAGGACAAATTGAAGTGACTTCCGAACTCCCGGTAGTGGAGACCGAGAGAGGGAGCCAGGCGAATACGCTCACCCAAGAGGATATCGCGCAGCTCCCGATTGATCGTCGCGATTATCTGACATTCACGCTACTAGCTCCGGGCGTCTCAAACTCTACAAGGCTGGCTTCCGACCAGGATTTTCGAGTCAAGCAGACGCCGCAAAGTGGACTATCTTTCTATGGCAGCAATGGCAGGGGCAACAGCGTCACCGTTGATGGCGGAGAAGCGAATGATGACGCGGGCGGAGTGCGCCTCACGCTGAGTCAGGATGCTGTTCAAGAATTCCAAGTCAATCGCAGCAACTATTCCGCCGACCTGGGCGGGGCGAGCGGAGCAGCCATCAACATCATTTCCAAATCCGGCACGAATGAAGTGCACGGCAGCCTGTATGGATTTTTCCGCAACGATGCCATGGACGGAGCCGACCCGTTTGCCAAAAGCCAGGCGCTGCAGCCGGGCGGCCCGTTTTCGTTAACGGCTCAAGGCCAACCGGTCAAGAACTCTCTCGAGCGCTATCAATACGGTGGCGCCTTGGGTTTCCCCATCAAAAAGGACAAGACATTTCTGTTTGCGGCCTTCGAAGGCCTGTTGCAGAACTCACAGAGCGCCGTGCCGCTGCTCACCGATAGTTCCATTTTTGCGGGACCCACGGCGGCGGCACCGACCACCTTTTCGCAGAGTGATCCGCGATTCGCGCAACAGGCGATTGTCACCGCGCTCGTCACTGATCCGGGAAACCCGACCGTGCCTTGCCTCAATAACCAGAATGGTACAGTCACCAGCCTGCCCGCGCAAACTTGCGCCGGTGCGCTGCAAACTGGATTGACGGTCAGTCCGGTTACCGGCCTGACACCGGGCCAGACCGCGCTGAACAACTTCCTGATCAATCAGCTTGAAACAAACGGGGGGCTCTTCAACTACAACACTCGGGAGTACTTGGCGTCCGGCCGGTTAGACCATCGTTTCAGCGACTCCAACCAGCTCGCCATAGCCTACAGGTTTGGACACGACCTGGAGGAGAATCCCGACGTGCACTCACTCACGGGTTTCTCGGCGGGCAGTTCGATCCATGACTATGACAACAACATTTTGGCCGCTTGGTACCATCAATTCAGCTCCGCGGCTCAGAACGAACTCCGCTTGCAATTCGATTACGCCACGCTAAACGTCATTCCGAACGAACCTGGAGAAGTCGGACTCCAAATCCCCGGTTTTGCGAATAACCTGGGAACGAGCATCTTTATACCCAACTTCACGATTACCCGGAGATACGAAATTGCGGACAACTTCACTCTGATCCGCGGCCACCACACGATGAGGTTTGGTGGTGAAGAGCTACTTCGTGGCAATCACACCGAATCTCACACCTTCTTCCCAGGCCGCTTTGTTTTCGGCACGCTCCCTGGTTTCGTGCTCAGCCCGTGCCTCGCAAATCCCAACGGTGCTATCACGAGTAATCCGAACACGGCGGGTTGTAATCTGCCGGGCACATTGAATTCAGCGGTGATCAATTCGTTGCAAACGGCCTCCTTGGGAGCGCCTCAGGTCTATCAGCAGGGCTTCGGCAATCCCGTCTATCCGTATTACACCAGACCTTGGACAGCGGCATACTGGCAGGACTCGTGGAAGATTAGGCCCAATTTCACGCTCAACTATGGTCTGCGCTACGAACTCGACTCGCAATTCGCTCCTTTGAGCACATACCAAAAGAATTTCGGCCCTCGCGTTTCGTTTGCCTGGGACCCTTTCAAAGATCACAAGACCGTGATTCGCGGCGGGTACGGTATCTTTTACGCGCCAATCTACGCGCAGATTCCTGATGTTGATTTATCCCTCGGCGTGCTAAATGCGAATAAAAGCTCCGTTGGTAACTCGACGAAAGCTGGTCAAGTGAATAACCTGGACACCATCTGCGGAGTTGCCAACCCCTTCGGTCTTTTCCCCGGCAACGGCAGCAGTCCTTGCAACCGCGAAATCTCGATCTACATCATTCCGATCGGCGGAGTGCCCGGCGGCAATCCGGCGCTGAACGCCCCTACGGTTTTCCAGACTTTATTCGCCCAGGGAGCCATCACTTGCACGAAGCCCGCGGCTGGAAGCTACGCTTGTGTCACTCCCGGAGCGGGCCCAGGCGGGCTGGCACAGTTCGGGCTCAATGTTACCAACAGTGGTCGGCTTGCCGCGCTTCAAGTGGTTTTCGTTGACCAACCGAACTTCAGAAATCCATATTCTCAGCAAGCCGAGTTCGGCATCGAGCGCGAAATTGCTCCGGGATTCTCTGTCTCCGCGAGTTATATCTACTCCCATACGATTGGCCTCCCGGTTGCCATAGACACAAATCTGCTTCCGGCTCCTATGACTACTCTAACTTTGGCCAATGGCAAGAGCGTTTCCTACCGTAACTGGAACACGACAGCCGCCGGGGCTGATCCGCTCGGCGGCAAGGAACCCGGAGGACTGCCCTGCGACCCCAGCGCAGCCAATCCAGTCGGTCCCTTCGCTTGCTTCGTGAATCCGTTTATCGTTCAGAACAATCAATACACTTCCGCCGGTTCCGCCGTTTACCAGGCCGGAATTCTAGAAATCAAAAAACGCTTTAGCAATCATTTCACTCTGTTTGGCAACTACACCTTTAGCAAAGGCTTCGACACAGGTACCGATTTTAACAGCGACTATGGACCGCAAGACCCGACCAACCTCGGGGCCGATCGCGGGCTTTCTGAATTCGATCAGCGCCATAAAGTGGTGGTGGCCGGTGTCTTTGATAGCCCCTGGAAGAATCCCGTCGTCTCCGGCTTTCAGTTGGCTCCGATTTTTACCTACAACAGCGGTCATCCTTTCAACCTGCTGGCAGGCGGCGAAGTCAACGGCAACAATCACACCACCAACGAACGTCCGATCGGAGCCGGTCGCGACACTGGACTTGGGCCGGACTACATCAATGTCGATATGCGCCTGACTTGGCAGCATAAAGTTGGCGAGAAGGCAAAACTGCAATTCACTGCCGAAGCCTTCAACATCGCCAACCATACAAACTTTGCTAGCGTGAACAATGAAGTGGGCCCGGTCTTCGGTCTGATACCGGGGTTCACCACGTTTAACGTGCATGGAAGCGCAGCGCTTTCGCCGAGCCAGCCGCTCGGGTTCACTTCAGCCTTTCCAAAGCGCGAATTCCAGTTGGGTGCGCGACTCACTTTCTGACGATTTGCCCGGCGCTGTCCCCGCCGGTTAAAGGAAGGTCCCTGCTGTCTGCAAAATCTTCGGTGCAACAAATTGCCTGACGGCGGAGGCTTGAACGGAGCAAGGGAGGTAAGAAACATGCGTTCAGGGAAAAAGCAAGCTGCGTTTTCCGCGCTTTTGGCGATACCTTTGTTGATAATTCCCGTTGCTGCGCGAGCACAATCCGGAGTGATGAAGCAGACAGGAATGCTGCCGGATGGCGCCACGTACGTCATGGAGGTCCCGGCCAACTGGAATGGCACTCTATTTCTATATAGCCACGGTTATGTGGTTCCCGGAAGCGCCAATCCCGCGCAGGACTTCGCCATCACCGATCCAGCAACTCCCGCCTTCATGCTGGCTAATGGGTTCGCCCTCGCCGGTTCTTCCTACGCCACGACAGGATGGGCCGTGGAGCAGGCTTTGCCCGACCAAATTGCAGTCCTCGATATTTTCAGCAAAGCGGTCGGCACACCGAAGCGGACCATTGCATGGGGGCATTCTCTGGGGGGGCATGATTACTGCCGGCTTGATCCAACGTTACCCCGATCGTTTCGACGCGGCGCTCCCTATGTGTGGCGTGCTTTCGGGCGGAGTTGCGACGTGGAATACCGCGCTCGATTCTGCATTTGCCTTTAAGACTCTTCTCGGCGGGAGCGGACTCCAGCTCGTCAATATCACTGACCCGACCGCCAACCTCACCCTTGCCGAGGGGATCCTTGGTGCGGCCCAGAAGACTCCCCAAGGTCGCGCGCGCCTCGCCCTATCCTCCGCTCTTGCGGATACACCGGGATGGTTTTTCCCGCTTTCCCCTGAACCGGCGGCCAACGATTTTGCCAGCCAGCAGGTGAACCAATTCATCTGGGCGCAAATGGTCGACTTTCCTTTTGCTTTCGCGCTTCGCGCCGAGTTGGAATTCCGCGCGCAAGGAAATGCTTCCTGGAACAAGGGTGTAAACTACCGTCATCAGTTGGAGCATTCCGCCAGTCGTAATGAGGTGGTCGCGCTCTACGAGCAGGCCGGCCTCAGTCTCGATGCCGATCTTGAAGCTCTCGAGGATGCCGTGAGGATTAGCCCAGATCGACACGCTATTGAGTACCTCGAGAAGAACATCGTGTACAACGGGGATATTCACATTCCCGTCCTCACGCTGCACACCACCGGCGACGGGCTCGTTGTGGTCGAGAACGAGAGCGCGTACCGTCAGGTTGTTCGGGAAGATGGCAACGTGGAATTTCTACGCCGCACTTTTGTGGCTCGGGCCGGACATTGCGCTTTTACTCCGGCAGAAACCATCGCGGCCGTGCAGACCTTGTTGACTCGCTTGGAGACGGGCAAATGGCCCGATGTGGGCGCCTCCAATTTGAATACTGCGGCCACCGCCCTGGGCCCTTTCTTCAACATTTTCGCTAATTCCCAGGGCACGATCGTCCCCGTTCCGCCGGCTTTTGTTGATTTCAGGCCTCGCCCTTATCTTCGCGCGTTTGATGGCGAAGCGGAGGAATGCGAATTCGATTCTCCGTGCCGCGAGCATTAGTCGCACCTGAACGATCCGATGGGCGGAATGAATACCAAGAAGCTTTTTGACTTGTCCGGCCGCGTGGCCATCATAACCGGAGGCTCTGTCGGCCTAGGACGGCAGATGGCCGAAGGCCTGGCAGAAATGGGCGCCAACCTCGTGCTTTGCGCTCGTAAGAAAGAACGCTGCGAACAGGCGGCGGAAGAATTACGGAATCTCGGCGTTAAAACTCTGGCTCTGGGCTGCGATGTCAAGAGTCCCGACCAGGTGCAGGCAGTTGTGAACGCGACGGTCTCCCAATTCGGCCGGATCGACATCCTGTTTAATAATGCGGGCACGTCTTGGGGCGCCCCTGTCGAGGAGATGAAACTTGAGCAATGGAACAAAGTGATCGAGACGAATCTGACCGGGACATTCCTCTTTTCGCAAGCAGTTGGCAAGGTTATGGTTCCGCAGCGCCGGGGAAAAATTATTAACATCGCTTCGGTCGCAGGCCTGCGCGGCGCGGCTCCGGAATTTCAGGCTATTGGCTATCACGCAAGCAAAGGCGGCGTGATCGCCTTCACCAAGGATCTGGCTTGTAAATGGGGAATTCATAACATTCAAGTGAATGCCATCGCACCGGGATGGTTCCCCACCAACATGTCGCAGGTGGTCATGGAACGAAACAAGGACGTTTTTTTGAGCAAGATTCCGCTGCGGCGTTTCGGCAATGAACACGATTTGAAAGGTGCTGCCGTATATCTTGCTTCTGATGCGTCCGACTACGTGACCGGCCATGTGCTGGTGGTGGACGGAGGGCAGACCGCCTAATGAAGCGAACTACGCTATGAACATTCCACTGACGCCTCTTCGGTGTTTGCGATATGCGGAACAACAGTATCCGCACAGAACTGCTGTGGTTTGCGGGAGCCAACGATTTACCTACGCGCAATTTGCTGACCGCGCCGCGCGGCTGGGCGGCGCGCTGAAAAATGCCGGCGTCAAGCCGGGTGACCGCGTCGCGTTCCTCAGCATGAATTGCCACCGGCTGCTCGAAGCTTACTACGGTGTTCTCGAAGCGGGCGCCGTGTTGCTTCCACTCAATGTTCGGCTCGCGTCGCAGGAGCTTACATACATCTTGAACGATTCCGGGGCGAAGGTGCTTTTTCTGGAAAAGGAGTTCCTCAGCCTAGTGGATTCTTTCCGCAAAGAACTCTCGACGGTCGAGTCCTTTATCGCCCTTGATAGCCCGCCCCAGGCCGATTGGCTATCTGCTCTTAGTTATGAAGATCTTCTGACTGCGGCATCGCCGTGCCAGGCAGACATCATGGAAATTGACGAGAACGTGGTGGCCGAACTTTTTTACACCAGCGGCACTAGCGCCAATCCCAAAGGAGTCATGCTGACGCACAGGAATGTTTATCTGCATGCCCTGCATGTGTGCCTGACCTTTGATGCCACGCGAGACTTCGCCCAGCTTCATACTATTCCGCTGTTTCATGCAAACGGCTGGGGCGTCGCGCATATTCTCGCGCTTATCGGCGGAAAGCACGTCATTCTTCGGCGCTTCGACTGTGCGCAAATCTTCAAGCTGATCGAGCAGGAGCGCATTTACACGATGTGCCTTGTGCCCGCGATGGCCATCGCTCTGGTCAATTCGCCGGACCTGCAGAAACACGATTTGAGCAGCCTCGAGAGAGTTCTGATCGGCGGCGCTGCCTCTTCCCCGACTTTGGTGCGCGAGGTCGAGGAAAAGCTTGGCGTGAGCTGTTTCTCCGGTTATGGCCTTACGGAAACATCGCCCGTGCTGTCGCATTCGTTCATCAAGCACGGATTCGAATTCGAAGGCGAGCAGAAGTTCGCACGCCAAGCCATGACGGGATTTCCCGATCCCGGTATCGAGATGCGCGTGGTGGACGACCGGGATGTGGATGTTCCCTGCGATGGCAAAACCGTCGGAGAGATCATCACGCGGAGCGACGGAGTCATGAAGGGCTACTGGAATCAACCCGAAGCCACCGCTGAGGCCTTGCGCGGGCAGTGGTTCCACACCGGCGATATGGCCACCATGGATGAACGCGGCTACTTCCTGATCGTGGACCGCAAGAAAGACATTATCGTCAGCGGCGGAGAAAACGTATCTTCCCTTGAAGTGGAAAAGACGCTCATGGCCCATCCGGGAGTTTTAGAGGCGGCGGTGATTCCCGTGCCGGACGAAAAGTGGGGAGAAGTGCCGAAGGCGCTGGTGGTCCTGAAGCCCGGGGCGCAGGCGGGCGAGAGCGAATTGATTGAGTTCTGCCGTTCGCACCTGGCGCATTACAAATGTCCGCATAGCGTCGAATTTCGGGAAAGCTTACCAAAGACCGGAACAGGGAAAATCCTGAAAACGGACTTGCGCAAAAAATATTGGGAAGGCCAGGAAATGCTGCGGCCGGAATTTGCGGTCCATAAAGCTAAAGGCATCACGGGTTAGGGAGGAATCTTTTCGATGGACCTGAATCTCTCACCAGACGAACTGCAATTCCGCGATGAACTCCGTGCGTGGTTGAACGCCAACGTTCCGCGCGATTGGAGTGAATGGCGGGAAAAGCCAATCGAGGAATCATTCCCGTATTTGAGGGCTTGGCAGCGAAAACTGCACGAAGGGCGCTGGGCCGCGGTTTCGTGGCCAAAGGAGTACGGCGGACGAAGCGCGTCGCTCACGCAGCAGGCCATTTTTTGGGAAGAGATGGCGCGCGTGGAAGCGCCGCCAATGGCCAACGCGCTTGGTTTGGGGTTGATCGGTCCAACGATCATCGCCTACGGGACGGAAGCGCAACGGAGCCGGTTCATTCCTAAAATCCTTAGTGCGGAAGAGATTTGGTGTCAGGGTTTTTCCGAACCAAACGCAGGCTCCGATCTCGCCAGCCTGCAAACGGAGGCGCGCCTGGATGGCGACCAGTACGTTGTCAACGGCCAGAAAGTGTGGACGAGCTACGGCTGGGTGGGAAACTGGTGCGAATTGGTGGTCCGCACCGATTCGAACTTACCGAAGCACAAAGGGCTCACTGTTTTGTTGATTGATATGAAGTCTCCTGGCGTAGAAGTACGCCCGCTACGCCAGATGACGGGGGAGAGTGAATTCAACGAAATGTTCTTCCGCGACGTGCGCGTGCCGGTGGAAAACGTGCTTGGCAAGGTGAATGACGGGTGGAATGTAGCGGTCAGCACGCTCATGCACGAACGAGGAGCGTACGGCGCGCGCCTCCATCCTCTCTTCAAGCGCAACATCAACCGGCTGATTGAGCTTTCGCGAAAGTTTCAAAAGAACGGGCAAGTGGCCGCTGAAGATCCGCTGACCCGCCAGAAGCTCGCGCAATGCTACGCCGAGATTGAAATCATGCGAATGAACCAATTGCGCGGTTTCAGTCGCATCTCGGCTACCGGCGCTCCCGGCCCCGAGGGATCCATCCAGAAAATCTTTTGGAGCGAATTGAACCAGCGGCTCCAGCAGATCGCGCAGGAAATCTTCGGTCCCTACGGCCAGTTGCTCGGCGGGGACAGTCATGCCGTGGATAACGGCATCTGGTCTTACGGCTATCTACGAACTCGTGGGAACACCATTGAGGCAGGTACGTCGGAAGTGCAGCGCAGCATCATCGGGCATTTTGTGCTGGGGCTGCCCAAGAGCTACTAGACGGAGACGCGATGGAATTCGGACTGAGCGAGAGCCAGCAATTTCTTAAGGACAGTGCGCGCAAGTTTTTTGCAGGTGAGTGCCCCAGCGCTGAAATGCGGCGTTTGATGGAAACAGATACGGCCTACGACGCAACGCTCTGGTCAAAACTTACCGAGCAGGGATACACCGGCATCATTTTCCCGGAGGCTTACGGTGGAGTGGGTCTTGGAAAAGTCGAACTCATGCTGCTGATGGAGGAAGCAGGGCGCGCGCTTTTACCCGGTCCGTTTTTCTCGACGGTTGTTCTGGCCGGTTCCGTTCTCGAAGCGGTGGGCAATCCTTCCCAAAAAGAAAAATATCTTGCGCCCATCTGCCGGGGAGAGGTTCGCGCCACCGTCGCCCTGGTGGAAGGCGGCGGAACCTGGAACCTGCAGGATGTGCAACTGAACGTCACTGACGGAGAGCTCACCGGGGAAAAGCTATTTGTCACGGACGCGGCAGTCGCCGACTTCATCCTCGTTGTCGCGCGCAACGGCGTGTTCCTTGTGGATTCCAAGGCTCCGGGTCTGAAAATATCTCCGATGCGAGGAATGGATCTTACGCGCAAGCTGTATGACATTGAATTCCGCAACACTCCCGGTGAAGAAATCGGAGGCACCACAAACCTTGCCCGCGCGTTTGACATTGTCACCGCGGCGCTGGCTGCCGAATTAGTCGGTGGCATGCAGCGAATCCTCGACGTTACCGTAGAGTACGCCAAAACACGCAAACAGTTCAGCAAACCCATCGGCATGTTCCAAGCGGTGCAGCACCAGTGTGCAGATATGTATTTGGAAACTGAAAGCTCTCGCTCGGCTGTGTACTACGCCGGTTGGGCGTTGGAAGAAAACTCGCCGGACGCGGTGACTGCCGTTTCCATCGCCAAGATGTACGCCAGCGATGCCGCGCGCACGGTCGGCAACCGCGGCATCCAGATTCATGGCGGAATGGGATTCACCTGGGAAAATGATCTTCATCTTTACTACCGTCGAGCAAAGGCATCGGAAACAACATTCGGCGACGCGACGTTTCATCGCGAGCGGATCGCTCGCATGGTCATCGATGAAGGCGCGGTCTCCGCCAAGCACGCTTAAGATTGACAACGAGAGAGCACACGAACATGAGCGATCTGGTTCAGTTCAGCAAAAACAACGGCATAGCGATCATCACGATCAACAATCCGCCGGTCAATGCTTTGAGCCCAGGCGTTCCGGAGGGAATCCTCGAAGCCATAGAAAACATAGACAAGGATGACAGCATTGACGCAGCGGTGCTAATTGGTGGAGGACGCACGTTCGTAGCCGGCGCGGATATCAAGGAATTCGGAAAAATGACATCCGGCACCAGAGTTCGCGGCGCGGGAATGCTTCCCATGTTGCTCCGAATTGAAGACTGCCGTAAGCCCATCGTCATGGCGATTCACGGAACGGCGTTTGGCGGCGGATTGGAACTCGCGATGGCTGGACATTACCGTGTGTCCGTAGCGAGCGCGCAAGTCGGCCAGCCGGAAGTGAAACTCGGCATTATTCCTGGTGCTGGAGGGACGCAAAGGCTCCCGCGACTTGCGGGAGTTGCCGCGGCGGTGGAAATGTGTGCGGACGGCAAGCCAATCTCGGCTGAACAAGCTCTGAAATTCGGGATTGTTGATCGGTTGATTGATGGTGACCTGCTGACGGGCGCCCTGGCCTTTGCGCGCGAAGTTGCCGGCAAATCAGCACCCAAAACCCGTGAGCGTAATAAAAAGCTCGGAACTCCTGAACAGAATGCGCCTATTTTCGCTGCCGCCCGCGAGACTGCCCGAAAAAAGCAACGAGGCCTAACGGCTCCGCTGGCAGCCATTGAATCGATCGAAGCTGCGGTGAACCTGCCATTCGACAAGGGTTGCGAGGTAGAACAGAAGCTATTTGCCGAATGCCTGTTCTCCGACCAATCGAAAGCCTTGATTCATGTTTTCTTTGGCGAAAGGGAAGTCGCAAAAATCCCCGACATCCCCAAGGAGACGTCGCTCATCCCCATAAATTCGGTGGCGGTCGTTGGCGCTGGCACCATGGGTGGTGGCATTGCCATGGTTCTTGCCAATGCCGGCATCTCCGTCCTGCTCAAGGAAGCGGATCAGTCGGCCCTTGACCGCGGCATCGCGACCATACAGAAAAACTACGCAAGTTCAGTGAAGCGCGGGCGGTTCACGCAGCAATTTATGGATGACTGTCTGAAGCGTATTCAGCCGACGCTCAGTTTTGATGGGTTTTCAAACGTCGACCTTGTTATCGAAGCGGTGTTTGAAGGTATGGCGCTGAAGAAGGAAGTCTTCAAAGAGCTTGATCGGGTTTGCAAACCGGGCGCCATTCTGGCAAGCAATACTTCCACTTTGAGCATCGACGAGATTGCTTCCAGCACGGCACGCCCAGAATTCGTCATCGGCACGCATTTCTTCAGTCCAGCTAACGTCATGCGACTCCTTGAAGTCGTTCGCGGCAAATCTACCTCGAAGGAAGTCATAGCCACTTGCATGCAACTTTCCAAGAAACTCGGCAAGGTGGCTGTACTCGTTGGCAACTGTATGGGTTTTGTAGGCAACCGGATGTTCGGCCCCTACCGCCGCGAAGCGCAATTCCTCGTGGAAGAAGGCGCAAGCGTTGAGGCGGTGGACAATGCGCTATACGAGTTTGGGATGGCGATGGGGCCGCTCGCGACCGGTGACCTCGCTGGCCTCGATGTGGGATGGCGCATCCGCAAGGAATACCGCCGCCTGCAGAAGCCCGGCATTCGCCAGCCTTTCAGCGAAGACAAACTTTGCGAACTCGGTCGCTACGGTCAGAAAACGGGTTCGGGCTGGTACAAATACGATGAACAGCGCCGGTCCGCTTCCGACCCTGAAGTTGCTCGGCTCATTGCCGGCTGGGTTGCAGATGCGGGCATTCCACAACGCGCAATCGGCTCAGACGAAATCGCGGATCGCTGCCTCTTTGCGCTCGTCAACGAAGGCGCGCGTATTCTCGAAGAAGGTTTTGCGCTTCGCGCCGTGGACATCGATATCATTTATCTCAACGGATACGGTTTCCCCGCCTACCGCGGCGGCCCGATGTGGTACGCGGATACAGTAGGTTTGAAAAAAGTCTACGAACGCGTCTGCGAATTCCACAAGCAGCACGGTGAAAGCTGGGCCCCCGCTCCTTTGCTGAAACAGCTTGCCGGGCAGGGCAAAACATTCGCTGAGTTCAGGCGCGACCAAAGTGCAACTGCATAACTCCCCTTGTATCTGAGATTCGATAGGCCAACAAAGGGTAGGCGTGCGCGAATTTCATCCTTAGCGATACTGCTTGCGCAGTATAACGTTGACGGAAGGGCGGGTGGCAATGGGGACTCTCTTTCTCGTCCGTCATGCGCAAGCTTCGTTCCTTGAGCAGAACTATGACAAGTTGTCCCAGCTCGGAGAAGCGCAGGCACGTCTCCTTGGTGAATACTGGGTGCAACGCAATGTGGTGTTTGACCGTATCGCTACGGGGCCGCGTGTCCGTCAAGAGGATACGGCTAAGCTCATCAGGGACGAGTGCAGGAAATCCGGCCTTGAATTGCCTGAGCCCCGTGTGATGCCCGAGTTTGACGAATATCGGGGAGAGGCCGTGCTTGAGCGCAGCCTGCCAGAATTGCTCAAAATCGACCAAACCATCTCCGATCTTCACGCTACGTTCCAGTCCTCGTCGGACTCAGCCAGGAAGCGTGCCACATTTCAGAGGCTGTTTGAAGCTGTTATTGGCAAGTGGGTGGATGGCGTGATCGCATTGCCAGGTGTGGAGACGTGGTCCGAATTCTGTTCCCGGGTGAATTCCGGTCTAACAAAGTTCCTCGCCTCCGCCGGACGTGGGGAACTGGCGGCGATTGTCACTTCCGGCGGCCCGATTGCAGTGGCCATGCAACGCGCTTTGAATCTTTCTCCACAACACACTCTGGACGTCAGCTGGATGTCGCGCAATTGTTCATGGAGCGAGTTTCTTTACTCGAAAGACCGATTTACTCTCAGCGCGTTCAATTCGCACCCGCATCTGAATGATCCTGCTATGCTGACCTACCGCTAGGGATTTCGCCGATGGCCGACGTGCTGGATCACCCGACAATAGTTCGACTCGGAGAAGAGCTGGACCTGAGCAAACTCGAGCCCTTCTTGCGCGGCCACTTTCCAGATGAAACGGGACCGCTCACACTCCAGCAATTTCCCAGCGGCCATTCCAACCTGACGTACCTGGTACATCTCGGCGATCGGGAAATGGTGCTGCGGCGTCCGCCCTTCGGTAGCAAGGTGAAAACGGCGCACGATATGGGCCGTGAATTTCGCGTGCTTTCAAAGCTCCACTCCGTCTACGCCCTCGCTCCGAACGTGCTTCTTTACTGCGAAGAGAATTCCATCTTGGGCGCTCCCTTTTACGTGATGGAGCCCATTCACGGCGTCATCCTCCGGCGGGATCCGCCCCTCGGTTTGGATTTTCCTCCGAAAACTGCGCGGCGGCTGAGCGAATCCTTTGTAGAAAACCTGACTTTGCTGCACAGCCTTGATCATGCCGCCGTAGGCCTTGTCGATCTCGGCAAACCGCAAGGCTATCTGGAACGTCAAGTTCGCGGCTGGATAGAACGCTATCACGGCTCAAAAACACATGATTATCCGGAAGTGGAGAAACTCTCCGAGTGGATGCAGCAGCACATTCCATCCGCCGGGGGCGTTTCGCTAATCCACAACGACTATAAATACGACAACGTCGTATTGGATCCACGCGACATTACGAAAATTATCGGCGTGCTCGACTGGGAGATGTGCACCATCGGCGATCCACTCGCCGACCTCGGCACGGCCTTGGCCTATTGGATTGATGCGGCCGATCCGGAAGAACTGCAGGAGCAGCGTTCGGGACCCACAACGTGTCTCGGCAGCTTCACAAGGGAAGAGCTAGTTGAATATTACGCGCAAAAAACCGGACGCGATGTTTCCCAGATGCCTTTTTTTCTGACTCTTGCCCTGTTCAAACTCGCTGTCATTGTCCAACAAATCTACTATCGTTATCACTTGGGCATTACCAAGGACGAGCGCTTTGCTTCGATGCCCCAGCGCGTCAAAATCCTCCTGCGTGCTGCGCTACACAGCGCCCAAACGGGAAGAATCTGAAACTCAAGGCAACACGGGTCCGCCGTGGGAAAGTCTCGCCAGGTTCGCAATAAGGGCTGCATTGTCATTGGTAGTAGCGGATGACCCATTCTGCGACACAGCACGGCTTGTCAGAATTCTCCGCCTCCACTGCGACAGAAAAATTAGCTTCGAGCCCATCTGGGAGCTGCTTCGCACTCAAAAGTGCGATGCGCGCTCGAATCTTGGAACCCGCGGGAACAGGGGCAGGGAAGCGGACCCGATTCAAGCCGTAGTTGATCGCTACACGGACTCCGCTCCGAAACTGGATGGCCTGCTTCATGAAATGGCTCAGTAGTGAAAGGGTCAAAAAGCCGTGAGCAATGGTCGTTCCATAGGGCGATTCTTTTTGTGCGCGGTCTCGGTCGATGTGAATCCATTGCCGGTCTTCCGTCGTTTCCGCGAAGCGGTCGATGCGCTCTTGCGTTATCAGAAGCCAATCGGTCACGCCGATCTCGCGCCCGATGAATTCCGTAATCGAAAGCAATGTTTCCACCACAAGCGGCGGCATGGCAATCTCCTGGCAAAGAAATGGAAATGGAGTTCGTGGCGGCCGATGGTCAATGCGTCTATGATTTTGCCGAAGGCTTGCCCCATTTACGCAGCTCCTGCCTTGCGACCGATTCTGTATGCACTTCATCCGGCCCGTCGGCAAGTCGCAGCGTTCGAACAGTCGCCCACGCGGCTGCGAGGAACGTGTCTTGCGATACGCCCGCGCCTCCGTGCGCCTGGATGGCGCGCTCCAGAATCCGCAAGGCAACGTTTGGCGCGACAACTTTGATCATCGAGATTTCCGCGCGCGCCGCTTTGTTACCCATCGTGTCCATCATGTACGCGGCTTTCAAGGTAAGAAGGCGAGATTGCTCGATCTCCATCCGCGAATTCGCAATGTCCGCGCGAATCGTTCCTTGCTCCGCCAGAGTTTTCCCGAAAGCTGTGCGCGATTGCACGCGCTTGCACATTGTTTCAAGCGCGCGTTCCGCAACTCCGATACATCGCATGCAGTGATGGATTCGCCCAGGGCCCAGCCGCCCTTGCGCGATCTCGAATCCCCGCCCTTCGCCAAGCAAAATGTTTGATGCCGGAACGCGGACATTTTCAAATGTAACTTCCCCATGGCCGTGCGGCGCATGGTCATACCCAAATACCGTCAACAGGCGTTCGACTCTCACTCCCGGCGTGTCCATCGGCACCAAAATCATCGATTGCTGTTTATGAGGCAATGCCGAAGGATCCGTTTTACCCATGAAGATAGCGATCTTGCAGCGCGGGTCGCCCGCCCCGGAGGTCCACCATTTTCGGCCATGAATGACGTAGTTGTTGCCTTCACGGACTATCCTCGCTTCGATGTTCGTTGCATCGGATGAGGCGACTGCAGGCTCGGTCATTGCGAAGCACGAACGGATTTCGCCTGCCAGCAGCGGCTTGAGCCAGCGCTCTTTCTGCTCCAGCGTGCCATACCGGGCGAGCACTTCCATGTTGCCCGTGTCCGGTGCCGAGCAGTTGAACACCTCCGGCGCCATCACGCTGCGGCCCATCATTTCGCACAGCGGCGCGTATTCGAGATTGGTAAGCCCGGCACCGTGTTCGCTGTCCGGCAAAAACAAGTTCCATAGACCAGCGGCGCGAGCTTTTGTCTTGAGCTCTTCGACGATCCTCGTGGGCTTCCATCGATTCTGCTCGATCTCGCCGCAGAAGCGCTGCTCATTCGGATAAATGTGCTCGTCTAGGAAGGCTTGTAGTCGAACTTGCAAGCTCTTCACTTTGTGGCTGAATTCAAAGTTCACTAGGGGTTCTCATCTCTCGGTGAAAGCGGAGCGTGCTTCTAATCGAATTGCCCACCCGCGTCCTGAACGTTTTAGGTTTTTCGGGAAGTTCAAAGTAGTGTTGGCCACGACAGCGGCCAAGTTTTGCAAAGACTCCTTCCTTGGCGTGCCGCGCGCGATTATATACAATGGCCACGCCGGTAGTCACTATCATGTGTAAGCAACTGTCAAGTTGTTCCGGGAGCTGTCCGAGCGCGGCTGTTAAGCGGCTTTCTTTCTAAGGATGCGATGAGCCTGGTCGAGAATTGTGGAGCGAGAATCTATTGGGACGAGCAGGGGCAGGGCGTGCCCGTTTTACTCATCATGGGCCTAGGCTGGGCTTCCAACATGTGGCATCGCACTCGCCCCGTTCTTGCTGCGCGATACCGTACCATCGCTTTCGACAATCGCGGCGCAGGGCGCAGCGACGTTCCCCCTGGCCCTTACTCCATCGCTTTGCTCGCCTCGGACGCCGCCGCCGTTCTGGATGCGGCGGGTGTCGAGCGCGCTCATGTTCTCGGCGCGTCGATGGGCGGCATGATCGCCCAGGAGTTCGCCCTTCAGTACCCGAAGCGTGTGCGCTCGCTTATTCTGGGATGCACCGCAGCAGGTGGTCCCCGCGCAGTCCAAGCCGATGCGGAAGCTATTCAATTATTGTTCCGCCGCGATCCCGATCCGGCCGTGCGCGCCAAAGCTGCCGTCCCTTTCATTTATGATTCCGGAACCCCGCGCGAACGCATCGATCAGGATCTCCACGTCCTCAGCGAATGGTACCCGCACCCCGAAGGCTACACGGCCCAGTTGCAAGCCATCATGGCTTGGGAGGCCGACAGCCGCCTGGCGAACATCGCTGCCCCCACGCTTGTCATCCATGGCGAAAACGACCTTCTCGTCCCCGCCGCCAATGGACGCCTGATTGCGGAACGTATCCCGGGCGCACGTCTCGTCGTGCTTCCCAACGCAAGCCATATCTTCATGACCGACCAGCCAGCAGCAGCCCATCAAGCGTTCCTCGAATTCCTTTCCGCTCCGCATGAAAAACACTCCGTCATCGGCAAATCCTAGGCGTCCGGCTTTAGCGTATGATGGAAGGAGAATGAGCGAGACATCTCAAGTTCGGCGCGTGGCAGCCTTTATCTGCCTGGCTTTCGTGCTGCTCGCCGCATTGACGCCGAATGGAACTGGCCTGCCACCTATCATTCTCGTTGCTCACTGGTTTTTTGTCGCCCTTGCGCTAATCGTTTTCCTGCCGCACGTTGACAAGCAAACTCATCCGCTGCAGGTTCTTGCTCGAGCTCCCTTCTCGCCACGACCTCCTCCGGAGCGGTAACTCCTCGCTGAAACCGGTCGCCATGCGGCGGCTCCGGTCCTAAACGACTTGCCAACGCATACCGGCGAGTTGCGTTTACACGCAGCTTAGCCCCGTCCCGTAGATGGCTGGAGGACGTCATGTCGGTAAAACGCAAATGGTTAAAGGCACTCTTGATGTTCATGCTTGCGGGTTCATCCTTCGCGGGTCCACTGAACCCCAAGGAGCTTGAGGACTTGTTGCACGTCATGAACGAAACGAGAATTGAATTCACCATCCCTGATGAAACACACAAGGGCGAGGGAAAGATCGATTAACAGCGAGGCGAATCCCACGGCTGCACTTAACGTTGCAAGCCGGGGTGCTCTCGAAATAGCTTTTCCCGAGTGGCGGAACGCGCAGGTTTTCCGGCCGTGCTTTTCACGATCCACTTTGGCGGTTTCAAAAAAACGAAACGCACCGCAACCCCCAGCTGAGTCAGGACGCTGGCGCGAATCTCTCGCTCAATCGGAAGGGTGTCTTGCAGAGACTCGTGGCTCTCCACCTCGGCGACAACCGCAATGTCTTCGGTCCCGACGTCCGAATTAAATAGTCCCATGGCCACCACGCGGCCATCATGGATAGCGGGATGTCCCGAGACGATTTCCTCGACATCTTGCGGGTAGATATTTTCTCCGCCGACGATCAGCAAGTCCTTCTTGCGCCCCACCACGAAAAGTTCTCCGTCGTGGAAAAACCCCAAATCTCCCGTACAGTACCAGCCGTCGGCCATCGCCTGCGCGGTCAGGTCCGGGCGATTGTAATAGCCCTCGAATAAGGAATCGCTCTTGATCAGGATTTCGCCGACCCGGTCAAACGGCAATGTTTCTCCGGTTTGCGAGACGATGCGCGCTTCGTTTTGAGGAAGAAGCCGTCCCGAAGATGTGAATGAAATTGCATCAGGCCCAGCGGAGGAGGCTTCGTGAATGAATTGTTCGTTGCGAAAGCAAAAGGTGTCTGCGTAAATCTGACGCGGCCCTTCCGCAGCGGACTGCGTAACCGCAAAAACATTCTCGGCCATCGCATAGGAACTCTGCAGCGCCTGGCGTTTAAGACCCTGCGAGGAGAACGCCTCGTAAAATTCATCCATGCTTTGTGTTTTGACCGGTTCCGAGCAATTTATAACTGCCCGGATTGAGGACAAATCGTACTGCGACCGGCTGCCCTCTGGCGTGCGCCTCGGAACAAACTGAAACGCAAAGTTCGGCAGCCATGTCATTGTGCATCGGTAATCATGGATGAGTTTCAACATCGTCTCAGGGCGTTGCACCCACTCCCCGGGCGCCTGCATCACGACGGAAAGATGACACACCATGGGCAGCATGAAGCATGCGATCAAACCCATGTCATGGTAGAGCGGCAGCCAGCTATAGATGCGATCCGCGACACTGATTTTCAAGGTTTCCGAAAGATGGTCCAATTGTCGCAAAACCGCCACATGCGATAGAGCCACGCCCTTCTGTAGACCTGTGGTGCCCGAGGAATGCTGTATAAACGCCAGGCTTTGTGGCTGGATGGACCGGTCGGCATCGACCAGCTCTCCAGCGGATTCGGTGGAGCCCGGAAAGCTCAGAAGTTTGGTGCCGCCGCTCCTCGAAACATTCCCTAGCAACTCCTCTGGAAAGTGTTCATCCACAATAACAAAAGGCGCGCTCAGATTGGCCGTGACGCCTTTTAGGCCGGAACGGTATTTTTCGGGTTCTACTTTCGGATTCGGATAACCGAGAATGGCAGGCACCGCCCCCAGCATCATCGAGCCAACAAAGGCGGTCATCAGCTCGATACCTTGCGGCATGACAAGTACAATCCGATCGCCGCAACGCACTCCCTGATGTTTCAAGAAGGAAGCCTGTCCGCCTGCCCGGCGCCGAAATTCCCCGAACGTCACCTCCGAATGTTCATTTTCGTCATGCCATTCAAGCACAAAGAGGCGGTCATCAGGCGCTGACTCCAGCGCATCAATTAAAGTGCGGTATCCGGCTTCAACGATGCCCATTGGTTTATCAAGTTGATTGTGCACGAAGGGAGACGGAAAAACGAATCATCAACACGCGTAGCGCAGAGTGTATCCGATACGTGCCTGCTCTGGAACGCCGCGTCGGAGAATTCATTGTGTCCGTCCAGAGCATCGGACAAAATCGTCTTGGGCAAGGACCTGCGGGTCCCTCCGCAACTGTAACGAGAGTTCTTTCGTTTCAAACGATCAGGCATGCTATTTAATTCATTGCCATTTCTTTTTGTGTTTCTTCCGGCGGTTCTGGTCGGCTTCCAACTCCTGGGCCGTTTCGGGAGAATCGCAGCAATCGGCTGGCTGGCGGGCGCCTCGCTCGTTTTCTACGCCTATTGGAACAAAGCCTTCCTGCTGCTTTTGCTCGGCTCCATCGTATTCAATTTTCTTTGTGCGCGGGCGATTGCACGGGTCTCCACGGGTTCGAGCTTGGGGCGATCTTTTCTGTGGGCGGGTGTAACCGGAAACCTGGCTCTACTCTGCTTCTACAAATATTGGTTTCCACTGCTCAACTCACTGGGGTCCTTGACGCGGCCCGAGCATTACTTCGGAACGGTGATGCTCCCTCTAGGGATATCTTTTTTTACTCTAACGCAGATCGCCTATCTCGTTGATTTGCAGCAGGGTGAGGCGAGTCCGCTCGGTTTTCTCGACCATCTCTTTTTTGTGGGCTTCTTTCCGCACTTGATTGCCGGGCCGATCCTCCACCACCGCGAATTCATGCCGCAGGTCACCAAAGTTCGTAAGTACCGGCTGAATTGGGAAGAGCTAGCCGTGGGCTCCACGTGGTTCGTGATGGGCCTTTTTAAGAAGGTTGTCATTGCGGATCAGATCGCGGCAAGCGCAGATTTTCTGTTTGCAAGCCCGGCCGGGCAGCCTTTTCTAAAGGTATGGTGCGGCGTCTTGAGTTATGCCATGCAGCTTTATTTTGATTTCTCGGGATACTCGGACATGGCCATCGGCTTGGCCAGGATGTTTTCTTTGCGCTTCCCGATGAATTTCAATTCGCCGTACAAGGCCAAGAGCATCATCGAGTTTTGGCAGCGCTGGCACATGACGCTGACGAATTTCCTGATGCTGTATGTCTACAACCCGATGGCCCTGGCGATCAATCGGCAGCGCATCGCGACCGGCCAGACCATTGGGCGAAAAGCAGTGGTCACCTCGGAAGGATTCCTGCGCATCATCTGCCTCCCGACGCTAGTCACCATGGTAATTGCAGGGATCTGGCATGGAGCAGGAAGGCAATTTCTGGCGTTCGGGCTGCTGCATGGAGTATTTATCTGCGTCAATCACGCCTGGAGGACATTTGGCCCGAGATGGGGCGCTAGCTTTGCCAACACGCGGGTGGGTGCAGCAGCCAGCGTCCTGCTCACTTTTGTCGCGGTAGTGTCGGCACAGATTTTCTTTCGAGCTGATTCAGTGCAGGATGCCTTTGCCGTGTTGCGCGGCGCAATCGGTGCAAACGGAATTGGCCAGGTCCCTCATGCGGCTTCCGATCTGCTGCCCTGGGCTGTTTTGTCCCTGCTCTTTGCAGTGATTTGGTGGGCGCCGAACACACAAGAGATTTTGGGACAATTTACAGGTGAAGAAGCCACACAAACGATGAGATCCAGCGTTTCCCGGCTATTTCTATGGCGGCCAACCTGGAGTTGGAGTCTTTTGATCGGTGCATCGCTGTTCGCCTCCTTCATGCTAATGAAGTCGGCTTCACGCTTCCTATATTTCCAGTTTTGAGCGTAGGTAAACGTAAAACTCTTAGTCGCGCAACATTCTCGCGATATCCGCGGCTACATGGGCGGAATTCAGTGCGGCGCCTTCACGGGTGAAGTGGTTTTTCTCGTTGAACATTCCAATACTGAACCGTTGCAACCGGTTATCTGCAAGAGGAGCGATTTTCTCCGCGTAATAATCGTACGAATTGTCGCACTCCGGCTGCGGCGCGACATAAACCAAGACACGAGTTCCTCCCACAGAGTACCTCTTCCGCAGATCTTGAATCCAAAGAGGGTCTGGTGATTTCTCTTCCAGGTCTCCTAGGCAATGCACAAGCGGGGGCCTGGGTGCGGTGAAGAGTCCCTGCGTAGCTTGTATCTCCGCCCAGGAACGATCGTATGTTCCCCCTGCCCAATCCTTCTCGAAGAGCGCGGTCCGAAGAATGAATTCCGAAAACTCGAGTGCCTGCATCGGATGCCGTGCAAGTAGCCCGAACGTCTGCAGATCAAGCCTATGCCTGATGAGCTGCAGCGCTCCCTCCTCATATAACCGGCCGTTTGAATTCATGGGCGAAAAATCCGGTGCCGCAAATTGAAAGATCACGAACTTCGGCCAGGCATTGTTTTGGAGATAAGTGTCCAGGGCAAAGGTGCCCGCGATGGCCAACGCGGTGTTGGGCTGAGCGATATTGCAGGTTCGCAGGGCCGTCGCTGCTTGAATGATCAGAGGAGACAAGCCCGTCAACGCAGAAGAATCTCCGTAGATAATCACCTCGCAGTTTGTGTTTTGCAGAGTGAAGGGATAATCCGAGATTGCCAGATAGGAATTCTTTTGATGTCGGATGTACCAGAAAGACCTGGCGATGAAGAAAGACGCAACGACGGCGATCACTGGGACCAGGGCAATCGAAAGGCAGTAAAACTTGTAGGCCTTCCGTGACGGGGAGGAAAGCGGAGGCGGCGACACCGCGGAAATCGGTCGTCCTGCATCCTGAATTGAGGGAATGTTGCCAGAATATGCTGTCACGGGTCAGCCATGGCTCGGCAGCTTCGCGAGAATAAGATCCACGAAACCTCGCACGCTTTGCAATGTCTGGAGTTCCGCCGTTCGAAACCTTACCGCGAATTCCTTCTCGATTGCCGCAATCAGACTGGCATTGCTGAAAGAATCCCATCCGGCGATATCGGACTGCGAGGTCTCCGGGCGCAGAACGATTGTTCCATCCTCGAAAATCTGATGAAAGATGGCCGTCAGCTTGGC
>Ga0207061_1056_pt1 | contig 31410 bp, 30 predicted proteins | sample Alteio_BWMinCont_31_FD_153275 | JGI IMG/M metagenome (GOLD analysis project Ga0207061, IMG submission 153275) | Enriched cells from forest soil in Barre Woods Harvard Forest LTER site, Petersham, Massachusetts, United States -... | ecosystem: Environmental > Terrestrial > Soil > Temperate forest >... | reverse complement strand
TGAGGTGGCGGTGCCGTAAAAGCCTAAACCTACCATGTTGAGTGCTGCGGCAAGCAGTGCACCTTCGATAGCGTAAGAAAGGGTGGTAGCGGCGACCGAGCGGACCGCTTTATGTTGCAGCACAGGTATGAGTGCATTTTGCAGATAGCTTGTTAACGTCATCTCTTCCGGCGAAGTTACCAGTTGTTGTTCTGAACCTATGGCAACTTCTTGCCAATCAAGATTGTTGAGCATCTTCATGACGTTGTCTTGGTTAATGAGATTATTTTTTGCAAATACGATAGTGGCCGCTTGTAACGTTGCCATGTCCGTTGTTGTTGCGGTAAAACCGAGAAGACTGAAGTTGGTAGGGCGTGGCCCCACAAAACCGATGAAATCCTGCACTGCGGTGCTTAAGCCCGCTGCAAGTGGCGCGCTGAGATACTCAGATTGGTTTTGCAGTGTGTAGCGTACAATACTATCAAGTGCGCATAATACGCTTAAATCCGTCAGTTGTGCGGTGGCAGTGGCGAGTGGTAGATTTCCGCAGGTTATGCTAAGACATTTGAGCCCGAGGCTTGGGAGAATGCCAAAGAGGGTGTTGACGATGATAAATTTAAGCGCCTCTTTGACGTGGGGATCATACTGTATAGTTTCGATAAGCCGTTTACAGTGCGCAGCGATCTTATTTTTGTGTGTTTCTATAAAATTACTGAGCTTACTTTTTTCTTCTGCAGAGCCATATGCATCAATATCTTTCAATACTTTCATCACTTTTTGCTGCCAAACCTCGGGTGTAACGATATCGCTTTCAATAATAGCTGCTACTGCATCGAGCCGTTCTTTTACCTCAGGTAGCTCATCATTGAGCAGATCTTCGAGGTATTGTTGTTGAGCCGAATCGCCTTCGGTGGCAATCTGCGTGCTGAGTGCCATGAACGTTGTTTGTTCAGCGTCAGTTGCGTTGTTGAGGTCAATTTTTTTGAGCGTGGCGATCATGCCGCTGAATTCAGCAGGCGGAATGGTGGCAATAAGTGCTTGTGTGAAGCAGGTAACAACAAATAATAATACGGTGTACAACATGGCTTAACTTTTGTTTTTATTTTTATAATAGAATATTGGGTGCAAAAAAAGCAAGTAAGAATTTCGAGAGCACTCTTACCGGCTGTGATAGCTTGCGGGGTGGATAATGTCGGGCCGATAGCGATTAATCAGTTTTTTGCAGCGTGTTTTGTTACACTCACAGGCAAAATTCCAGTTTTTTTGCCATGGCAGGTGAGGGATATAGGCATCATAGGCGAGGGTGATCTCTTCATTGCGTGCAACCGGCTTGATCGTTTTGATAAAAAAATCGGGCGTTACCATACAATTGGGATCGCAGGAGTGGTTGCAAAAGGCATATTTGCCCACCACGCGGCCATACCACGGTTTTTTGTTTCTGAACCCAATAATACTCACATGGCGGTATCTGACATTGGGGTGATCATGGACGTAGGAGACCTTACTGCTCACCATGGTGGCCGTTCCAACGGTGGTATCTGTTTTTAGATCGGTCCGTGCGCGCAAGCAGAGGCTACTGCCGCAATAGGCCACGTAGGAGGGGTATTGTGGCTCAAGATGGATGTAAAAAAGCGGATTTGATTCGTTATAGGTTGCATTGAGATAGGGTGTGAGCGGGCATGCCATAGATATAAGAGTGATTTTAAGAAGCTTCCTTTCTTTCATGTTAATCTCCATTTTTCAAAAGGTTTGCTACACAAAAAAAGAGCAACGATACATTCAATATCATTGCTCTTTTTGTAATTTAGTTCATTAATTGCGAGTTATCTGGGTGCCATTGCTTGAGCAGCTCGGTAAACAAGAGCTCTTTTGCCGATTTTTCAGGATAAAGCGCTGAGTTATTGGTGGCAAGCTCGAGGCTTGTCTTTACTGTGTGATTATCGCAAAATGCCCCATCAATCTGATCAAGTGTCTGTTGCAGCCGTGTTTGATTCGCCTGGTTGAAGGTATGTTCTGCAACGGCATCATGCATCATGATCTCCAGGGTGCTGAAAAAATCGATAATTGATGCGTGGGTTTCGTCATCATCCATAGATTCGACCCCTTCTTGGTATGTCATAAGGCCGGAGTTAAGCGCTTTTTTGGCTAGTTCTTGCAATTCTTGTGGGTGATTTTCGGTGAGCCAGCGCAAAAAGGCTATTAACTCATGAGACATAGCGAACTGTACACCACCACTGGGAAGATCATTATTGTCGAACATGCAACCCCCTTCGCATATAAATGGTTACCGTAGTTATAGTGTGGCATGAAACGATCGGAAATTGAAACCTTTTACTCTTCATCGTCGTATTCAATCTCCCACTTATCAAGGTCTATAGGCTGATTAGTCTCGGTTGTAGTGGGATTTTCTTTTTCAGAGTCAGGCTGTTGCTGACGCATCTGTAATAACTTTAATGCGCTTGCGCGTGCGGCATCTTTTGAGGCATCAGATTCTTGTTCAAGCTCTTTTTGGGTCGCTTCAAACATATCATTCATACCTTTTTGCATCTTTTCGATCTGTTTTTTGAGCTTTAAAATCATTTCAACCCCTGCAATGTTGATCCTGAGTTGGTGGGTAAGGTAGATAATCTCCTCAAGCCTATCCACATCTTCTTCGGCAAAAAGACGGGTATTGCCGCTCGAGCGCTTGGGGGTCAAGAGGCCCTGTTTTTCATAGAGGCGGATCGTCTGCTGATGAACCGAAAACATCTTGGCTACCGCCGATATTGAATAAAAAGCTTTGTTTCTACGTACTTTCATAGCTATCCCAAAATAATCTTTATATGCCATTTTAAAGCTTAGTATACCAGCTTTAGAGCCAGGGACCTACTATACGCACGTGGAAAGCTACCGAGGATAGGCCGGCGCAAAATGTTCTACTTGTAACTTTTTTATGGAATTGCTTGCCAGAAAGAGGTCAATTAATGCCCAATTTTTGAATTTCGATCTCCTCTGGGCCTGCAACGCCTTTTCTTTTGGCAACGATCAACCCATCGCCAGAATAGCTTTGATGGAGAGTATGCTCAGCAAGAATGGTATACCCATGGTTTTTGAGAAAATTGATGCAGGGAAAATGAAGATGATGATCACCATGGGTTGATATGAAGAAATAGTCAATCTTATCAAGGCTTTTAACTGCGGATTCCAACATGCCATATTCGCCACCCTGAATATCTGCGTGTAAGATGTGGATATGCTCAATTTTTTCTTGCGCTATAAAATCATCGATGATTATTTTTTGAAGGCCATGTCTATCAAAATCAGTATCTACCATTACTCCCGCATAACCGCGGAAAAACTTCCCTGTTTTGTTATTGAGCTCAAAATTTTTCCTGCCGATTTCAAGACGGTGTGGATCTGGTTCTATTAAATAATTGACAGCGCCATCAATTTCAAAGGCAAACCATAATGAATAATAACCCCAAAAAGAGCCAAGTTCGAGCATTGTTGCATTCTCTGGAATATATTTTAACACCTCATAAAAACACTTTTCTTCTTGCGATTCATGATGTCCTTTAAGCCCATAAATAACATCAGTAATCCATTGGACACCATAATATGAATTAAGAACTATTTTGACCCCATTGTGCATCAATTGATACGAGATCGATCCATCAGTAAAGATTTTTCCCGCGTCTATAATTTTTGGTATATAATCGCAATCTTTTCCTGTAATAGTCCTAAGAGCTCTTTGCATTTGATATGTAGAATCGTGTAGGTTTGCATGGTTTGTGCGCATATTCTCCATATAGATTTTTTTATGTTCTGCCATTTCTTCAGGTGTATAAATAATATACGAACAATTGTCGCATCCTGTTTGTGCAAACAGAGGTATGGAGAACGAAATAAGCAAAAATCGTATTATTCGTAACATACTCAACCCTTTTTATTTTATAGTTGACCCAATCAAAACTCTCATCACTTAGTTAATTTTCGTATAAGCTCATAACGATAAAAAAGACGCTTTTTGTGTGCATAAAATATCTTCATGGCTTACTAATTTCCATTCATATCCCATTGCAATGAGAAAATCTTCGAGATCTTTTTTACGGACGTTGCATTGCTCCATGTTAGTTTCATTGTGTTCCATGATCATAATAGGGCGATCGCGTTGGATGGTTTTTTGTGCACCCCTGAGGATAGCAAGCTCCGAGCCTTCTGTATCGATCTTCATAAAATGTACGCGTGCAATCTTATGTTCTTCAACAAAACTATCAAGATCGATACACGGAATCTCGCGAGTTGTGGGTGAAGCGATACGCAGTGCGCGAGGTCCGATAGTAGCCAACCCCCAATGTGCGCGCTCTGGCATTCTTAATGTTACGGTACCCGAAAAATTGGTTACGGCAACTTGGTGAACAAAAACATTGGTGATTGCATTTAATGCAAGATTTTGTTTCAAAATATCAGCGGCTTCCTGGATTGGTTCAAACGCATACCAAGTGGCTAAGGGGAAATACTTTGCCATCAATGAAAATGAACCGGTGTGGGCTCCCAGGTCAAAGAAAACAAAGGGTTCATTGGTTGGTAGAAGATTATAAAATTTCTGAATCAAATGTTTTTCATGAATCTGTCCCTGTCTCCATGTTGATCCAAGGGTCTCAGCGTCGGGGTGAATGTAAATAGCGGGCATTCCCTCTATGAGATTGTAAGGTATTCCTGTTTGCGCATATGTTGCAGCAGTGAAACTCATATTAAAAAGCATAACTATTAAATGATAGAACGTACGATTCATGGTATTTCCTTTGGTTAGCGCACGTTTGGCACTTGTTTACTCATATAAGGCCTGTTTAATGATATTACTAGAAGATCGGGATTAATGTTTGCAGAAGTTGAACCTAAAACGGACCAGTTACGGATCAATACTGAACAGTGTGAAAGTAAAACACAATCAATCAGAGCATCCTCTCCCAGTTGATACGGGTCATACCCCGAGTCTACATGGACAGGTTTACTATTAGGGGATCGAATAGCATTTGTGTAGCATAATTTAGTAGTGTCAACCATTGTTTTTATGTAATCAATGAACGCGGCTTCATCGGTTGCTACAAATATGCGGTAATCATCAAATTTATGTTCTTCAATAATTTCTGTTAACTTTTGATAAAAGGTTTCATACGGCACCGTGGGCGCTTCTTCGTGTTTATCAGTTCCTCGATAATGGATACCAATAATAAAATGTCCATCAAAATGGTGAATAATAAAATCATCTATTTTTTGTTGAATGTGTGGCTTTATATGTACATAGCGTTTTGTCAATTCAGCAGCACGTTCACGGCTCATAGATGAGATTACACTATTGGCGCCATGAACCTTCATATTCTCATTCATTAGTTGAGTTTTTTTAGTGCGAAGTTCTGGATTTATATTGATAGGTTCAAAATAGTATTCCCACCAGTTAGGGCCTACCGCTGGAGCTAAATAGTAACCATACGGAAATTCAACTCCGCAGCCACCGTATCCATTTTTTTCATACATATCGAGTCCAGCTATAACAGCTAAAAAATTGGCAAAAAAACCAGACCAACATATTGTTCTTGATGGATTTCCGCGTGGTGGAATAAGCAAAAATGTATCTTGATTGGCATATGTACAGAATGCAGTTGTGCAGATGGCGAGGGTAATTAAAGAATTTTTCATATTATTTTCCTATATTTTTTTATTTTTCATTTTGCGCCAGTATCACGCATACTTTTTTAGTTATATGTTTTTACCTCATAGGTAAAAAGATCGCCATATTTTTTTTGTACCTCTTTAATTACGGGTTCTTCATCAACGATTAGGACATCTTTACTTTGTTGCGCGATGAGAGCGGCCACTGCAAGTTTTTGTGATTCTTCTATGATTGGTACTTTGCAGTTATCTTTGTAGGTGACTGATTCAAAAATATATATTTCCTTATTCTGTAATAAGAGTTGATCAGCCATGAGTTGTGTATGCATTTTATTAGCAGCATCAGTTGCGCGTGGTATAAGTGGCTCTATTCCTAGCGTTGAGGCATAGCATCCGAGTGCCCTGTTATCACGTGGAAAGCATGGGCCGCCAAAACCATAGCCAGCTTTTAAACAGGCGTTTCCTATCCGACTATCTTTGCCAATCGCATTTAAAATAACATTTTTATCGGCATCTTCTGTTTGATCTGCGATATCACCGATCATATTGGCATAGGCTATTTTGGTGGTGATAAAACAGTTAACAGCAAGTTTTGCGATTTCTGCGCTTGTCGGGTTCATGCGGCATATGTGGGGGGTATTACGGCAGAAGGTAGTATGCAACTTTTCTATCCAATCACCGACTTCCGGTGAGGCTTCACCAATGAGGACCATATCAGGAGCGGTAAGACTGTTGATAATATTGCCCTGTGCAATAAAGCTTGGGTTGTAGCTTAATGTTGTATCAATACAGTCATTAATGAGTGCTGTGCCCATGTGTGCTATGTAGCCGGGAAAGACTGTGCTTGCTATGATAATTGTTTTATTATGTACTTTCCGCTTATTAATTTCGCTGAGTACTTTGTTGAGATTTGCATGATCATATGCCTCTTCATCTGCTTTGGTGGGCGTATCGACAACAATATAGTACAGATCGGCAAAATGGAGCCCTTCATCCAATGAGCAGCTTGCTCTAAAATGAGTACTTTCTTGCAAAAGTTTGTTTACACCAGGCTCTAGCGAAACAAATATTTTGTTGTTAAGGCTTTCAACGTACGCTGGATTGATATCAATGCCCATAACGTTATAACCCGCTTTTTCAAAGACTAGTGCGGTACATAGGCCAAGCCTTCCTATGCCGATTACAGTAATTTTTTCATGTGCGTGCAAGAGCATTATATGAGCCACTGAGATTACAAAATACAACTTATACTTCATCTGCTAAGAGCTCCTTTTTAAGAAATCTTCTTTTTTGAAAAATCATCTTTCACAATCTATAAAGAATGATAGAGAATAGCAAGATGAAAGTGTCTACAAGAGCAATAGGCGGGCTACATCAATTCAGAGAAATAGGCAACTTTCCTTGTGGTGTCAGCATGCCCGTCATAATTTTCTCTGCAGTCATATGAGTGTAGAGCGTGTCTTCGTAAAGCACCAACGCTGGCAAGCTACTTGGAATATCGATAAGGCAGTAGGGTGAGCCGAAGAGTAATACAATGCTTTCAGGATAGCGTTCTGCGATCTGTGCGATGCTCTTTTTGAGTTCATCAGAGAGTCTGTGTATTTTATGGCTGCCGGGGTAAAGATGTATCAGCAGCGGTTGTGTGTAGTTGATTGCAGGATCATAGAAGGGCGCTTGTGCGGCGCGTGGAGCACCAAGCGTGACTGATGTGTGTGTATTATCGAGCTGTGCTCGTTCAAAATCGTTACATGCTGTTGCAGCAGCGTCAGAGGCTTTCTGTATGAGTTCCTCATACAGATTTAAATTTGGATTGTCCTGTTTTTTTTGCGCATGTACATTAAGTTTTTCTTTGACTTGCAAGATTTTAAGCACGTGTGCATCAAGTTCTGCTTCGGTGTATTCACCAGTATCGAGCGCTTCGCTGATGCGCTGCATTACGGCCTCAATATCGGGTGGACAGAGCAACATGTCGATACCCGCCTTGAGTGCTTGCAGTGCGATATCCCCAGGATTACCATAGGCAGCAAGCGCACCCATGTTGAGTGCATCGGAGATAATGAGCGTGTTGGAATTCATAACCGGAGTGAGCATTTCTACCAATTTTTGTGAGCAGCTTGCAGGCTTAATGATACCATCCGATTCTAATGCAGGATAGGCGATATGGCCAACCATAACCGAGCAGGGCAGTTGTTGCATGATATCAAAAAAAGGATCAAAAATAGCCGCTCTTTTTGCTGAATCAAGGGGATCGGTAAGAATCGGCAGTGTGATATGTGGATCAGTATGTGTGGTGCCATGGCCGGGAAAATGTTTGAGGCACACCATGATTCCCGCATCAGTAAGCCCTTGCGCATAGGCGAGTGCGTATGTGGTTACTGTGTTAGTGTTGTCTCCAAAAGAGCGCATGCCAATGACTGGATTTCGTGCATCAGCATTTACATCAACCACAGGAGCGATATTCAGGTGAATTCCCACTGCTGCACACTGTGCACCAATCGCAGAGCCAACGCGGTAGATCAGATCTGTATCGTGCGTCGCTGCAAGCGTCATCGCCTTGGGAAAACCGGGTATTTCTGGTATGTGCATGTTGATGCCCCATTCAGCATCTTCTAGAATCAAAACTGGCGTTTTGATTGTATGCGGATAAAGATTATGCAGACTATTTATGAGTTCGGTATGTTTTTCAAGAGTCCAATATTGCAAGGGGATGAACGCACCAACTTTGTAGGTATCTATAAGCTGTTCGATGTATTCAGGTGCAAAAGAACTTTCAATGCGTGCAGCAATAAGCTGACCAACCTTTTCAGCACGTGAAAGTGTTGCAAGCGTATTTTCGGCCCAGGGGGCGGCACTATTTATGTGTAATAAAAGCAAGAACAATTGATGGTATTTGAACATGTGAGGCTTACTCTAACGCTTTTTCTAGCAGGTAAGACTCATTCCCATGTTCTACAAATCCGCACTCTTTGTATGTTTTTCTTGTCATATTATTTGTGATTGAAATTTTCGTATAGACTCGTGCACAGTTACATTTTTTTAAATCTTCGCAGATATGGATAATAAGTTTTTTACGGAAAAGTTCAATCTTACCAGGATCAATGGTAGGACCATCAACTATTGCAGCAGCTTCAATGTATCCGCTTTTTTTGTTATCAGGTAAATGGTGATTTGTCATAACAAAATAGATTGCCCATCCCGCGAAGGCGAAGCCGTAATATCCTACTGCCCATCTAATACCCTTTTCTGTTGCTGAAATATTCCAATCCATATGATATTTTTCTTGTACCACCACTCTGATTTTTTGTTTCTGCTGTTCTATTTTATCTGGGGTAAAATTTGCGTACGCAATCAATAATTGAGGCATTTTAGAAATAAAATCCTTGATTATTAATTCATCGTATTTATTATCGTTAACTTGAATTATAAAAAAGTCATCGGCGCTGAATAACATAGATGGCAGTACAATGGTTAAAAGAAGATAGATATAAAACATCCAAGCCCTTGTTTTAAATAGATGTTGAGACGATTATACTGCTTTGTTGCGCTATGTGCTACACATTAAAGCGAATGTGAATAATGTCGCCATCTTGCACGAGATATTCTTTGCCTTCACGGCGCATGCGGCCGGTTTCTTTGATCTGTTGCTCGCTTTTGAGTTCAATGAGATCGTTGTAGGAGAAGGTTTCAGCGCAGATAAAACCTTTTTGCAGATCAGAGTGAATTTCACCGGCTGCGTTGACTGCAGGTGTATCTTTTTTTATCGGCCAGGCGTGAATTTCGCGCGGTCCGCAGGTAAAGAAGGTAACAAGGCCAAGTTCTTTATAGGTTTTTTGAATGATGCGTTCAAGGCCTGATTCGGTGATGCCAAGCATAGACATCATTTCAGCACGCTCGTCATCATTGAGCTGTGAGAGTTCATATTCAAGTCGCGCGCTGACAGGGATTACATGATCGTTGCCAAATGTTTTTATTAATGCTTGATAATGTTTATTGTTGAGATATTCTTCGTTGCCGATTTCACTTTCTGCCAAATTTGCGATAATCAAAAAGTTTTTTGCCGTTAAGAGAGGAATCATCTCTACTTTTGCATCTGCCATGAGTGTGCGGACTTTTGCTGCATCAGCAACGTCAATCGCTTTGCGAACTTCTTGCAAGAGCGCTAATTCTTGTTCTGCAGCTTTTTTTTCTTGCGGTGTGCCATATTTGAGTGGCTTTTCAAGGCGTGGGATGCGTTTATCGACCGATTCAAGATCTTTTAAAAGCAACTCACTGATAATGATCTCGTAATCGGCAATCGGATCAATCGTATCGCCGCTGTGCAAAATATTCGGATCTTCAAAGCAGCGGACCACGTGGAGGATCAGGTTTACTTCTCTGATGTGGCTCAAAAACTGGTTGCCAAGCCCTTCGCCGGATGCAGCGCCTTTAACAAGCCCTGCGATATCCACAAAGTTGACGGTGGCAGGGATTATCTTTTCTGATTTATAGAGTTCTTTCAAGATAGAGAGCCGTCTATCGGGGACTGCGGTGATCGCCATATGGGGATCGATTGTGCAGAAAGGATAGTTCTCTGCGGGCACCTGTGATTTGGTGAGCGCGTTAAAAAGGGTCGATTTACCGACGTTGGGGAGCCCGACGAGGCCTGCTTGTATGCTCATGGATAACCTTATTCGCTAGCGTAGGAGGGTCAAGTTACGATATTATTTTATCTCTTAGTGTGCGTTAAAAAGGGGATAAATTCAAATGGCAGCTCTGAAATCTTTTCTTATGGGAGGTGGGTATGATACGGTGTCGGAACCTGAGTAGGGTATTAAAAGTCTTTTTTATAAATTGTCACGCCATAGCCATGCTGTAGCACTGAAGGTGCTTAGGTGGGCGACGGCGGAAGGAGTTCCTATGCACGAGATCGTTTGTTACATCTCAAAAGCGGTGTGGCTTGTGGCCATTGTTGCGCTTATCAATATGGGGTTGATGCCTTTTGGCTACAACATGTTCCAGACGGAACTATTTGAAACAACATTAGCATGGGCTGTTGATCCTATTCACTATATCGCTGGTATCGCAGGGCTTTTAGGTATCTATAAGATGATCATGAGAATGCAAGGCAAAGGCGGCTCATACTCTATGTGTCCATGTGGCCGTGGTGAATGCAAATAATTGCATAAAGTAGAAATGAAAAACGGGCGAGAAGGTTGTTGCCTCTCGCCCGTTTGTTTTTTAGCTGTTTATCTCAGCGTCAATTGGTTCATCTGCTGCTGCTGTATCGGCGGCCGCTTTTGAAAGCGGATCTTGCTCATCAGCGGCTTTGTTTTGCTTGTAGAGCTTTTCTGCCATGCTGTGTGATGCACGCATCAATTCATCATATGCTGTATCAAGCGCTGCTTTATCTTGTGCAGACTCTTTGAGCACAAGACGTGCTTTTTCGAGCGCAGCTTCTGTTGTTTGCCTATCTCCCGCTTCGATTTTTTCTTTATTTTCACGAATCGTTTTTTCTATCTGCAGAATTATGCTATCAAGTTTATTACGCGATTCTACGGTTTCAACTGCTTTTTTATCATCAGCTTCATGCTTTTGTGCTTCGTTTACCATGCGGCTGATTTCATCTTTTGAAAGACCGCTGTTGTTGGTAAGCGAGATGCGCTGTTCTTTATTAGTCGCTTTATCTTTTGCAGAGACGTGAACAATACCGTTCGCATCTATATCAAAGGTCACTTCAACTTGCGGAACACCGCGCATTGCTGCAGGGATGCCATCAAGTCTAAATTGACCAAGCAGATTATTGTCTTTTGCAAATTTACGTTCACCTTGTACCACGCGGATATCAACTGCAGTTTGATTGTCTTCAGCAGTTGAGAAAATCTGCGATTTCTTGGTTGGAATCGTAGTGTTGCGTTCAATGAGTGGTGTTGCGATACCACCGAGTGTTTCGATGCCGAGTGTCAGTGGCGTTACGTCAAGCAAGAGCACGTCAGTGACGTCACCCGCGAGAATACCACCTTGAATTGCAGCGCCAACGGCAACTACTTCATCAGGGTTCACCGAGCGATTTGGCTCTTTGCCAAAAAACTCTTTGACCAGCTCTTGTACCTTTGGAATCCGCGTTGAACCACCCACTAAGATTACTTCATCGATCTCGCTTGCCCTCATGCCCGCATCAGTCAGTGCTTTTTTGCATGGTTCCATTAAGCGTCTGAAGATATCGCTGCAGAGATTTTCAAGTTTTGCACGCGTGATACTCATGATCAAATGCTTAGGGCCTGATGCATCTGCAGTTACGTACGGAAGATTAATCTCTGTTTCTTGCAGACTAGAAAGTTCTTTCTTCGCTTTTTCTGCAGCTTCTTTAATACGTTGGAGCGCAGCTTTATCTTTTGAAAGATCAAGACCATGTTCTTTTTTGAATTCGGTCATGATGTAATCCATGAGAATGTTATCGATATCATCACCACCAAGGTGTGTATCACCATTGGTTGATTTTACTTCGATAACGCCATCACTGACATCGAGCACCGAAATATCAAAAGTACCGCCACCAAAATCGAAGACCGCTATTTTTTCATTTTTTTTCTTATCAGCACCATACGCTAATGCTGCTGCGGTTGGTTCATTGATGATACGTTTTACGTCAAGGCCAGCAATTCTGCCCGCGTCTTTGGTTGCTTGGCGTTGTGCATCGTTAAAGTAGGCAGGGACGGTAATAACCGCTTCAGTTACTTTATCGCCAAGATACTCTTCTGCAACTTGTTTGAGGTGGCTGAGAACGGCAGCTGAGATCTCTTGTGGTGCATATTCTTTGCCTTGCCCCATAATGATCGCATCGCCATTGGCGCGTTTTGCTACTTTGTAAGGGACTTTTGAAGCTTCACCGGTGACTTCATCATAACGCATACCGATGAATCTTTTTGATGAAAAGATGGTATTTTCAGGGTTTGTGATAGCTTGACGTTTTGCAGTCAGCCCCACAAGCCGCTTGCCATCCTTGGTGAAGGCAACGATAGAAGGGGTGGTGTTGTTACCTTCTTTGTTGGGAACAACCTTTGCCGTTGCGCCTTCCATTACGGAGACCACTGAGTTCGTGGTACCTAAGTCTATACCGATTATTTTTTTAGCCATCGAGCATCCTTTTGTTACATTTTTATCAACATATATCTACGCCTGATTATAGGGTCTATTCAGCTTATTGTCAATAGCTATTGAAGAAAATCTTAGTAAAGTCCACTCATATAATATTAAGGCAAGTTTCTTAACCAAAGGGTGCCAACTTTACCGGTATTTTACACGTCGCATAATACATACTGCGTAGTCACGAGAAAACTGCAAAGTTTGTGGTGAAAAAGAGCGCCCTTCCCTAGCCTTGCTTCCCGCCGCCTTCGCGCCAGCGCACAGCCCCACCATTGTGCAAAAGTCGCTTAACCACACTCCGTCTTCCCCTTTTACCGACACTACGGAGCGCGAGACGGCGGTTGCAAGGGGTCGCCTACGTGATAAATGGGGTGTAAAACGGGGGTTAGGAGATTAGGATAGGATTAGGATAGGAGATTGGGAGATGATGAGATACACAAAAGATTAAGACATAGGGAGATATATACATATATGAGGAACATAGTGATAAGAGATATAAATTAAGAGATAATAAACTAATATATGGAGATACATATATACGCGAGACATATACACTCGCTCACACGCGATAACGCCCCACGTACGCGATAGTTGCCGCAGGGCAGACAATCTAACGCTTATGCCCACGCGCGCACCTGTATCACATCCATTGGTCCCAGTATTCCTGCCCTTCGAAGCCTTACTGTGCCCTGTATAATTTAACGCAAAGTATGAGGCGCAGTAGGGTTATGTTTTTATAGAAAATCACAAAATACCCCAAAAAGGGGAACGCAGGGGCCCCCATGACTACATTCCATACTTTTTATGCCCTTGCAAGCCTCTATGAACCATCTTCTACACAGATTGAAAATATTTGCCCGTATGGTATACTGCTCTGTAGATTATATAATCGTTATTGGAGACCATCATGTTGAAATCACCTTCTCATTCATTATGTGCATTGGTAGCGCTTAATGTGCTTTCTCTTGCTGCATCGGAACCATCGTCAGCGCCAACCGTTACCGTCTTTTATCAAGGCATGAATAGTAGCCAAGTGCAGGCTGCCCGCTTGGTCGGGAAAGAGGGCTTTGTCTATCCATATACCGGTGAAAAGGTATCAGATCCTCGAGCGCTTGACTGTATCATCAATCTGCAAGTCTATCCTGAACTCGCAGAGATTGAACTTTTTAATCCGCAGATATCTTCTCGCTTTTGGTATTTGTTTCGCCCGTATGCAGTAATTTGGCTTCTTGGATGGTATTTTACCCATTGGAAAAATGGAACCCGTATTGAACCGATTCAACATGATACACAGCAAAAAAATGCCACAGCATCTTTGGGTGCTCACATAGTAGACTTAAAGAAGGTCAATATTGGTCAAACAGGAGATATTGCTGAACACAAAAAGCGTGTTGATCTATGCCGCCAAGTGCATCCAAGATCTGATATTGTGCTCTATGGGGTATCACGTGGTTCAATTACTACTTTCAGTGCTTATGCGCAAGAACAATATGAAGGCGTCAGGGCAGTGGTGCTTGAAGGATGTCCGAGTGCAATTCCTGATGTGGTCAATGCACGGTATGGTTCTTGGTATAATCTCTGGATTCCGAGTTTATATAATCGATTTATCACGCGTATTTGTGCGCATGATCCTAAAGGTCTTTCGGCCCTTAAGTGTGTAGAACAATTCCCTAAGAAAACCCCGGTGCTTTTCATCACGTCAGAAAAGGATAAAACGGTTCCTGCGGTGTGTACCAAAAATCTTGCTCAAAAGTTAACTGAGGCGGGACACAATGATGTTTACTGTAAGATGCTTACGAATTCTTCACATTGTGGCTATTGCTTTGACGATAAAAATGATGCCAATGACTATCAAAATATAGTCCATGCCTTTTACAAAAAATATGACATTGTGGGCTACAACGAGCAGTATGCACAAGCTGGTGCGGAGCTCTTAGAGCGAAGCAAAGTGCACGCGTCTGTCATCAAATCTCTTCAATAGCAATAGAGTGGGGTTTGTGGGGACTATTGTATAATAATGCTTTGGCTTCGTCTGAAATAATAGATTTTACATACCGGCCACGCTTATTGAAGATACATAACGATTGTAGAGATGAATTCCATGCCATAAAATGATGGAGCCAATGAGCAGAATGATCATCGAGTGCACAATCTATTAAGGTAAACTTTTTGAGCGTTTTGTTGTCGGCGAGGTAGGGGATCCAACTATCACGAGGCAGAGGGTTGCATCCATTGGCATCAGTGATTGTAAGCTCTTTTATTGTTGCCTTGGTGTTGATAGTATGTATGATCTCCTGTAATGCATTTTCAGAAAAACTACCCAGAGTGAGGCGTGTTAAGTCGTTATTACTGTGCAATCCTAAGCAAAATCCTGGGACACAGATCGTTTTATCATATGCTCTTGATGGATCTCCTTCAATAGTAAGATGCGTGAGATGCTTATTATTATCAAGGAATGTGTGCAAATTTAATTCGCCATTATGTTGAATATCGCCACAGCAAAGTACATCACTGTATATATCGCCACCACAGAGATAAATGTTTAAGGCTATTACACCGCTGTGTTTAGCAGCATCCAAGAGTGGCCCTATTTGTTTTTTGTTGTGATAGTGAACCTTGAGTGTGTGTGGAACAACACGATCTTGTGCCATTTGTTCTGCGAGTATACGGTATTGTTCAGTAAGATAAGTGTCAGTTTTGGCGATGGTAGTTGTGTGGTCTTTTTTGACGTAATCGTCATACCAATTTTTTACTTTCTTGAATGGATTGTACTGGTCAGGGATCAAAATATGCGCAATCATACAACCCGATAAACAGATTGTAATTGACCCTCCAAGGAACGCCCTCATTTCTTTAGAGCATTCATAGTTATCTTGCACAATGCGACATACAGATTCGGGCAATAAACAACTGGAGCATCCTACAAGCCCAGCGGATACCAATCCTCTCTGCCGCATATTATTTCTAAACTCGCTCTCTTTTTTTATATGATTAGGATTGATGTCTATCTCACGCGGTTGCCAGAGCCGTGCGTGAAGCCTTTTGCATGTGGCTGTAAACGCTGCGCATTCTTTCAGCGAAAGATGATGCATGATGAGCGAGATAACCTCCTTTGGGCAATCATTGATAGGTGACGGTAGCTGCGTTTTGTATGCTGTGTAACGGTATTTCCACGTGTTTGAAAAATCAATCATGCTGAGCATGCAGGGTGTATAGTGCAGCAGAAATCCAAATAATAAGAAAAGGAGATGTGTTATAGTCATACGTGATCCTCGCAAGAGTTGTTAACAGAGAGATAGTGTATGCTGTGTGTTGCAAAAGGCAAGAGATGGATCATCACGGTACAACCAGCTTTTTTGGTGCGTAAGGACTCGTTCTGAGCCGTGTTACTGCTGAATTGCTTAAAAAAAGTGTTCTGAGCGTAAGATCTTCTAAAGATTTGTTGTTTTTCATAAAAGTCAAGATAATCGGCACCATAGAATCATTAAGAGGGGAATCATAATTGATAAAATAGAGTAAGGCGAGTTTCTTGAGCGTTGTATTTTTCGCAAGGGCTGCAAAGTTATAGGTTTTTTCGGTGGCACATCCACACAATACCAATGCTTTAATCGAATTATGTGAAAATAGAGTATCCAAAAGGTGCGGCGATAGGTTGAGGTAATGCAACTCTACGCTGTAGAGATGGGTATTGTGCTTTAGTCCTGTAGAAAGGCTGCAAAGAGATAATGGAATAATCTTCGGCCATTCTTTACAACGAGTTTCGATTTTAAGTTTTTTTAATGAGTTATTTTTTGCAAGAAGAGAAGATAACTTTAGTGGTTTCGGGTCATAATCAGTTTCTATATCAATGGTAACGGCTTCTATACCGTTTTTTCGTGCAGCTTTAAAAAGAGGGGCTATATCATCATGCTGTGCGCAATGGCGTATATGCAGCTCGTCGATTTTGCAAGTATGATTGAGCATGTAATGTGCCAGTGATTGTTGCAAAGAGGTAATTTGTTTAGTCTGTGCAATTTTTTGGCGATTTTGCTCATATAATGTCAATCTATCGTGTGCGTTATCAAGAGTTGCGCAAATTCGTGGACTCATCCACATAAGCGCACCTCCAGCACAGAAGATTCCAAAAGTTGCGGCAGAAAATTCAGTGACCACAGAATTCAGTTGGGGGCTTATGTAACCACCAAGATAGATGCAGGTACTGCATGCGGTCAGAGTACTGTACATATAGAGAGACGCACGAGAATGCTTGGGCTCTGGGCTCATAGAGCCCAGCGTTTTGATATAAAGTGGCATTGCATAGAGAGATTTGCACGTTGATTTAAAGAAGATTTGATCTTTGTATGGTATTCGATACATAATTGCAGGAACTAAATCATGTGGAAAGGATATAAAAGGGTTTTCGCTAGGAATAATTATGCTATACAGAAATAGGGATACTACAAAAAGTACCGATTTTACCATTATTTCATTCTCTATAGTGTAGATTTAGTTGATAGTGTACAAATCATGCATTAGAATGCAAGTAACTTATTATTATTGACGTTGAGTCATTTTATGTGTATTACTATTCATTAATTATTTCTTAAATTGAGGGGTGCTCTATGGTGGGATATCTTGTATGTGTGTTGGTTGTGGCATCGAGTTTATATGGTGCTCAAGAAACTACATCTCCTTTCTCTTATTACATTGGCTCAGATAAAAAGATTCCTTATCTTGGGGATGGATGTTACACGATACTCACCGAAAAAGGTCAAAAAGTGTTGACGGGCCCTCACCTTACAAATCCATTGATTACACTATGGAACAAAGATAAAACATTAGTGGCATGCAAAAATAAGGGCTCACGTATAGAATCTTTAAGAAATGCGCATCGATTTTTTATTGCGAGTAATAGAGCACATATCAAAGCATTTTTGTACACCCACGCCTTTGACTATGATGATAACACCGATGAACATGGTGTTCCTTTACGAAAGCTTCATGAGGGAAGAGCGCAAGACGAAGAGATGGTCCATATTGAAAAGCAATTGACTCAAAGCTTGCAACTCGTTGCTCATACTGATCATGCTGAGATTGCTCACATTAACAGCTACACTGTCAATGCCCAAATGCGTCATCATACCGAACCGGCAACAGCACTGACGGCGCCACTTTTTGTGGTTGTAGAACATACAAGTACAGGGCCACGATTGTTCAATGTGTGTCCAATCGCTGCGCGCCTCTTTGATATTCCTGCACTTGATCATCCCTATTTTCAAACTGATGAGCATAAAATAGAGCTTTTGAAGGAAAAGTTATTACATCTGCGCTGTCATGATAATCCTTATTATAAGGCCCTTAAGGATCATGAGAGTTATGGTTCTTCTGACTTTGTAGAGGTGGTGCACCACTAAAAACGGTGCATTTCATAGTGATTTCATGTGATTCTAACTTTTTTCTTGTCCCCGGGTATCCATTTTTGATATCATCAAAAGTGGGAATTTATTAGGGTTAAGGGGGGTTATGAGCGCAGGACGTATCATAGTGCTTTGCATGATTGCGCGCATCTTTTTTGTAGTCTGCTGCGTCGTTTTGGTTTTCAACCGTTTCGGCCGCAGCGAACTCAAGGATCCTATTATCCCCAAACCACCAACCTATCAACAAGATTACCCACCCGTCATCGAAGCATCCTATAAGGGTGAAGTTGCAACACTGAAGAAAATCCTCGAAAACGACGTCAATCCCAATATCCGTTCATTTACCAATGCAACCGCTCTTGAGATTACCACCCGTGATGGTGATAACGTTAACGCAATTGCGGCGGTGCAAGAGCTTTTAAAGTATGGAGCCCGCGCCCGCACCACCGATAACTATGGTATGGCGCCCATTCATCAGATTCCTGCCATTGCACTTCATCAAAATAGAAATACTCTTATGTACATGCTCTTTGTACACGGTGCTGATTTTAACGTCTATAGCAATAAACAAGTTGCCGGTTTTAACACCGATTTTAATCAGTATGTTGAAGATAGGAAAATGGATAAACAAACAGAAGCAGTAAACCTCAAAGAGGTACCTCGACAAGGATACAACCTCCTTATGATGACTGTCTGCAACTATGATAGAACGGGCGTGATTGATTTACTCAAAAACTGGGGCGGCCTGATACCAAAAGAAGAATATAAAAAGGCGTATGATTATGCCTACGATCTTGGCTTTCGCGATATCTCTGAAGCTATCGATACCTATGACAAATCAAAAAGTACTGAATGGATCGCAAATCTTGAATCGCGAGGTCTGAATCAACTCATGATCGGCGCCTTGACCAATAACAAGGAGCTGGTCAAAAAAGAGATCAAACAGGTGAACACCATCTCGAACGATATCTACCGGCGCCCGCCGTTGCAGCTGGCAATTATGCAGCAGAATCCAGAGATTGTGGAATTTTTGCTCCAACATGGTGCCAACGTCAATACCAAAGATTATCGCGGAAACACCGCACTCCACCACGTCGCCTGGCTTGGCGATATAATTTTGCAAAAAAAGCTAACGCCACTCTTGCTTCAGCACAAAGCTTCACTGCGAGCCACCAATGACCGCAGAGAAAATATCCTTCACTATGCCATTCGGCTCGGCGATCTGCCGTACATACAATATCTGATGAGCAACTTCAAACCAGAAGAGCTCGGCCTTACGGATACAACAAGCAAAGGTCTTACCCCTTATTATCTTGCTGAAAAGGTAAACTTTACAGAGGCGATGAAGATTATACCAAAGCGGTAGCAATTAAAGGTCTTAATAGGTCTTTTGCTCATAATCTAGAATTTCTTCCAGCTGTTTGATACGTGTGTTTATTGGTGTTAAATTCGATGGAAATAAATCATCGCTCCCATCGAGCAATTTCCAATCTTGTGTGCCTTTCAGATACGCTACGCCGCCTCTGGCCAGCTTTATCCTTTCTGCACTTGATATTCCCGTATTTACAGTATCTCGATCTAGTGCTAATTGTTCAGTGTAATAGCCTTGGTTCATGCGCGTAATACTGTTTTTCTTATGCAAGTATCCCAAAATTCCTATGGTTGTATCCACCGAAGATAGTGGATGAGCCCTTCGATGGCTATCTTGCTTGTTAATGTTGAGTTCAGAAAGAACGTTCACCTTAAGGCCCAGTCCCAAAAGAGAAGATGTAACAAGCTCTTGTGGCGTTGCACGTTTTGTTTTCAGCCCAACATAGAGAGCTGCTTCAGTGCCATATCCAGCGCTTGTCATAGCAAGGCAGGTTTTGGCTAGATTTTGTTCATTCTCATATAGGTCTGATCTGTTTTTATCCGAGTCCAAACGGTTATGAAATTCTACAAGAGCTTTGCTTTTTGGTGCTGCATGTTTATCGATCGCATCAATATATTTGCTTAAAAAACTGGTAACATCTTCAGACGCTTCCGGATGATATCTAAGAACTATTTCTCTTTCTGTAGAAAATTTTCCATTGATATCTTCTTTAACCGTTGTTGTCATAAATTCTGCGCGATCAGTGAATTTTTTAGAAGGGACATTGAATAAATATTTTGTATTTTTTAAAACTCTTTTTTTAGATAATTGCGTTTCGTCAAAGCCCTCTGCGGTAGTAGTGGAGATTATTCTGGCAAACTTCCCATTTACGATATTGTCAGAATCAGCACCATAGATATTATTGCTGATTGTAAAGGCTAAGGCGGCTAAGGTAAATGCTTTCTGAGTTTTTTTCATGATATCCATTTGTTATCAATTCCGTTATGACATCTTGATATATTCAATTTGTTGAAATTGCTTTAAATAATTATTATTATAAATACATAATATACACAATTTTTATTTCTTGCAAATTAAAATCACCAATCGCTATAAAGTATCACAAGCTCTTGATTCATACTATTCGATCACTTGACTTTCATTCGTTTATCCAGGGTCAAATTTATTCGTGTCTAGAAATCACTTATAGAATCAAAATGCAAAAAAACGATCACCAATCGTTGCGAAATATGCAGAGCTGAAAGGAGCTTAAAATTTTTTGAGATAGTGCTATCCTAATGAAAGGTATATCTGCTTTTCAGCGATATCAGAGCGTGTCTTGGTGAAAGGAACATTCATGTACGCGCTAAATGAAAAAGTTGTATATCCGGGGCATGGGGTTGCGCAAGTAAACCGCATCGTTAAAAAAACAATCGCGGGAGCTCCCACTTATTTTTATGAACTTGTCTTTTTACATCAAGATATGACTATTCTCGTACCAGTCGATACTGCCACCAGCATCGGGCTTAGGCCACTGAGCACTGATGAACTTATCAATTCCGTTTTTCATTTCCTAGCAGAACCTCAACCGATTATTGTTCCCGATGCGCTGATCATAAATTGGAACAAGCGTAACAAAGAATATAAAGAAAAGTTGCAGACTGGTGACATTGCCAAAATCAGTGCTATTTACCGGTATTTAATGTTACTAGGCACCCAAAAAGATCTTTCATTTGGCGAAAAAGAACTTTTGAAGCAAACTGAGCTTTTGCTTGCCGAAGAGATCGCCGAGGTGCGTGGCATTCAGGAAGATGTTGCATTGCTGAATATGCGAAAAGCTGTACTTCCTTATTCACCATACTACACTAAGTAAGTGGCCTAAAAAGCGGGCATATGAGCTTGGTTTTGTGTTGTATGGATGTGTATGGATAGAGCTGTTATTGTCTTCGGTCCGACTGCAGTAGGTAAAACTACTTTTGCTGAAGAGCTTACTACGCAGCTTGGTGGTGAGATCATCAATGCTGATGCGGCACAGTTTTATACACCACTTACCATCGGTACTGCAAAGCCTGATTGGCGCCATGCAAAAGTGCCCCATCATCTCTTTGATCTGCGCAATGAACCGGTTGACTATTCGGTTGCCGCATACCGCGCTGATGCGCAAGAATGTGTTACCGAGATTCTGCAGCGGGGGAAAACACCTATCATTGTTGGTGGTTCCGGTTTTTATATCCATTCTCTTTTTTTCCCCGTAGGTGAAAACGTACAAGATAAAGTGGAGGCATCCACTGACTTTTCATGGGAGACTCTCAACGCGGTTGATCCGGTTCGCGCAGCGGCAATCCATCCTCATGATAGCTATCGTATCAGCAGAGCGCTTACTTTATATCAACAAACAAAAGAGCTTCCGTCAGCGCTCGTTCCGGTTTACCGTCCGATAACTCGACTTTTTTTAGTTGAACTTTCTTGTGAACCCGAGCTCCTCCAAAACCGTATACGCACTCGAACAGTTGCTATGCTTAATGCGAGATGGCAAGAAGAGGCGGAATCGCTGATTGGTACTCCGTGGGAACCTTTCGTGTTACGCAAAAAATGGATAGGCTATCCTGAGCTCATTGCTTACTGCAAAACAGGTAAGCAATTAGAAAAATTCACGGCAGTTAAAGATGCGATTGTGCGCCAAACTTGGCGTTATGCCCGTAAGCAGATGGCCTATGGCCGGATGCTTGAGAAAAAAATTCACGCTGCTGATGCACAGGTGCCGTATATGAAAATTAATTTGACTTCTCCTTCCCTTGAGTTATACATAAAACAACTTATAGATCGTATAAACATGTTACAAAAAGGATCCGGTAATGATTGATAATGAACGTGGGTTTGCGTCACAAGAACAAGCGGTATCAATTTCGCGTAGGTTGATTCCAGGGCTATTTTCGTTGATGCTTTTGTTGGTCTTTATTGCCTTTATGATAGGCTATTTTTTGGGTGTTAAGTACACAACTGATGAGTTTGTAACTCAGATACGGCAAGAGACGTTGGCTGATCAGTTACTTGTCAGTTCTGTGGGGGGTGCGAATGGCGCTAGTGCGCCAGAACAAGAGGTTTCTTCTGTGGCGGTAGCATCATCAGAGACTGAATCAGTATCATCAGCGCCAAGCGAAATGATCGCACAGAGCTCTGATAATACACCAGTAGCAACGGTTGCAGCGACAGTGCCAACGATTACTTCAGAAGTGGCACACGCACAATCAGCCCGCTATAGCGCTGAGCTCATTGGTTTCGGTACAAAAGGCGCAGCACAAGAGTTTATAAAACGGGTTTCAGTGTATAACCCTATTCCTCTTGAATTGAAAGAACGGCAAAGCAAAACAGCTCGCGGCAAAGTGATTAAATGGTATCAGGTGGTCACCGGTAAATATGAACAAAAACAAGAGTTGCAAAAACAATTAGATACTCTTATAAAGAAAGAACGTCTTCAAGATATTAAAATTGTAGCATTTGCTCCGCATGCAAAAGATAAGGATATCGCATGATAACATTACTCCGTAACTCTCTCAAAGATGGTGGTATGACAACCATTGTATGGGTTGCCGTTGGTTCTATGATTATCGGATCGGCATTGCCACTCGTTATGAAAAAAGGCTCCTCTGAAGATTGGGCGCTCAGGGTCAATGGGCTTGAGGTGCCATACACCACCTATGCCGCTGAGCTTGCCATGATACGCGATTACATCAGCATGCTCCGCGCTCAGTATGGCCAGTTTGCCGATTATTTATTACAAAGTATGGGCTTTAGTGATCCGCAACAAATGACGATGCAGCAGTTAATCACCCAAAAACTTATGGTCTATGGCTATAAAACACAAGGTGTTGTTGTCAGCCAGGAGGCGGTAGGCCGTAAAGTTGCCGATAAAGAGTTTGTGGAACAATCATGTGCCGATCTTTTGCCTTCATATCTCTACAAAGATAACAACATAGATAACAATGTGCTCAAGGTATATTTACAGCAACGTGGTATGACGGTCGAAGATTTACAAGAACGGCTTCAGGAGCGGGTGGGTACTGTCTTTATACAACAGGCACTTGAACAACTTTCATATGTACCGGTTCAATCAATGGCCGATAGCGTAACACTGCAGGGCGCTACAAAAGAGCTCGCGCTTGTTCGTATGCCGCTTGCAACGTATAAAAAATCAGTGAGCGCTAACCTTGATGATGCACAAATACGTGCCTATTATGATCAGGAAAATGCGCGATCAAAACGTTACTATGTTCCAGAAAAAAGAGGGGGATCAATCTGGGAGTTTGACGCGCAGGGATATGGTACTGACGTTGATAATGCCACTATAGAGCGCTATTACGAAGAACATAAAACTACCCGTTACCAAAAGGAACCAGCAAAGATCGAAGTACGTGCGTTGGCGTTTGCCGATCGCGCAACCGCTGATGCGGTTCGTGCGCAGCTTGCTGAAGGAACCGCCAAAGTGGCAACAGTGGCAAAAGAGTATCCGTTTGATGATGAATCAAAAGTAAACAACGGCCTTTTAAAGCCGATAACTCGGGGAACTGGTGATCGGACTATCGAGCGCGCAGCTTTTATTTTGGCAGCGGATGGTGATATTTCTCCAATCATCGAATCAAACGGGCGTTTTGTTTTGCTGGAACGTGTTAGCAAAACAGCACCAGTTATTACGCAACTTGATAAGGTACGCGCAGAAATAAAAGAGCAGTTGCAACAAACAGCGTTCAAGGATGCCTGTTTGCGAGAATTACGCGAGCTCATAAAAAATAACGAGACTGATGGACTTGCTGCCTTTAGAAAGGCGCATGGGGGTAAAAGATGGAAAAAAGATGGCTTTGCGGACATCGGGGCACCAATAGCGCTTTCTGAAGCAAAAACGGATGAATACAAAAGCCTCTTTACGCTTGAAGAGGGGGCGTACACTGCCGTGACTTCTGGTTCTAAATGTTACCTTGTACAGCTTGAGAAGATTGAGCCGGCTGCCATACAACCGTATGAAACGGTGGCCGCAACCGTACGTAATGATCTCATAGAGTACCGCGCCCAGCAGGCGCTCTCCCAGGCTGCCCTTGATTTTGGTCATGCTATAGCAGTGAAGGGCATCCGTGAGGCGGCAAAAGAGGCGGGATTGACCGTTGCTCCTGCAACCTATACCGAGGCTGGCGACGTGGCAAAAGAACTTCGTACCACTTATGGGCTTGATCATAAAGTGCTCCATAGTCTTGAAAAGATCGGTACCATAACGATGTCTGCACACAACGGTGATGTAGTAATAGCCGCTCTGGAAGGAATAAAACCTGCAGTCACTGCACCAACAGAGGCTGCCGTTCGCGACCTTACCGAGGGCACATTAAAACGAGATCGTCAAACGATTGTTTCGGGTTACATTGCGTCTTTGTATAGAGATGCTACAATAGAAAAAAACGATATATTGGCGCTTCTAGATAAAGAAAATACAATATGAAAGAAAAAGACACGGCTCGTACAACGGTAACTGGTGCAACACAAGAGCTTGCATTTAAGCAAAAAGCGCTTGAGGTTACCTTCGCTCAGATCGATAAACAGTATGGTGCTGGCTCAGTTATGATGCTTGGGCAGACCAACGCAGCGAATATCAGTGTTGTCTCCACAGGATCTTTATTGATTGACGATGCGATTGGCGTTGGCGGATTACCCCGCGGACGCATCATTGAAATATATGGTCCTGAAGCTTCGGGTAAAACGACGCTTGCGATGCATGTGATTGCCCAGGCCCAAAAAAATGGCGGTATCTGTGCATTTATCGATGCAGAACACGCGTTGGATCCATCCTATGCTCTAGCACTTGGCATTAATACCAACGATCTTATTATATCCCAACCTGATTTTGGTGAGCAGGCGCTCGATATAGCCGAGATGCTTATCCGTTCAGGGGCGGTTGATATTATTGTGATAGACTCGGTTGCGGCCCTTGTGCCAAAGGCTGAGCTTGAGGGAGAGATGGGTGATGCTCATATCGGCCTCCAGGCGCGGCTCATGTCCCAGGCACTCCGTAAATTGACTCCTGTTGTCCACAAATCAAAAACGGTGCTTATCTTTATTAATCAGGTACGGCAAACGATTAATGCGATGCCCTATGCTGAAAAAGAGACAACCACCGGTGGTAAGGCGCTCAAGTTCTATGCCTCCGTACGCATAGAGGTCAAACGTATTGGCAGTGTGAAAAAGGGTGAGCTTAATATTGGTAATCGTGTATCGGTGACCATGAAAAAGAATAAGGTCGCTCCTCCGTTTAAGCGGGTGGAAATTGATATTATCTTTGGTAAAGGTATCTCAAATGAGTACGGTATCATTGATATTGCACTCCAGCATGAAATTGTAACGAAATCTGGTGCATGGTTTGCATATAAAGGTAAAAATGTTGCCCAGGGCAAAGAACAGCTCAGTATTTACTTACAGCTGCATCCTGACGTGTTGAAAGAGATCGAAATGCAGGTACGTGAACGCATGGCGAATCACCGTACAACGGTGGTTGATGCGATTGATACGGGAGAATCAGACTGATGACAGTAGAAAAAAAAGAAGCGACGCGTCCGCAAGATACGCGGCGCCCTCGTGATGACGGTCAGCTTATTAATGAGCGTATACGTTTTCCTCGAGTGCAGCTTATTACGCATGAAGGGCAAAATGTAGGGGTAGTCAGTCGGGAAGAGGCGCTCCACTTTGCCGATGCAGTTGGCCTTGATCTGGTGCTTCTCAATGATACTGGTGATGTACCCATTTGCAAAATAATGGATTATGGCAAGGTGCTTTACGAGCGAAAAAAGAAGCAAGGCGAAGCGAAGAAAAAGCAGAAGGTTATTCAGATAAAAGAGATTAAGCTCCGTCCAAAGATTGGTGAGCATGATTATGAAACAAAGATCAAGCAGGCCGTTCAATTTTTGGAAGATGGAAAACGAGTAAAAATCACCCTTGTTTTTCGCGGGCGTGAAAATATTGATAAAGAGGTTCGGGGTAATGAGTTCTTTGATCGTATCGATAAATCTTTTGAGGCGCATGGGGTTAAGAACCTCATCTATGAAAAAGATGTACCGCTCGGTCAATTTTGGTCCCGTATTTTTTACACTAAATAAAGGCTTTTACTATGTATAAAGTAAAAACACGTTCATCTGCAAAAAAGCGGTTTAAACGCACCGGTGCAGGTAAACAAAAAATAAAGCGTGCAAAGGCGTTTCGCCGTCACCTCTTAGGCTGCAAAACAACCAAACGCAAGCGTAACTTGCGCAAAGGTGGTTATGCCAATGGTGCCGATAGAATTCGTATGCTTGCACTCTTGCCGTATGTATAATTTTAATTATTTAAATATAGTTTCGTTAAGGTAGGGAATTACCATGACACGTGTCAAACGTGGTATTAATGTAAAAAAACGCCACAAGCGCGTCCTGAAACAGACCGAAGGGTTCTGGGGACAGCGTAAAAATATCTTCCGCCGCGCAAAAGAAACGTTAATGCGGGCATGGGCCTATGCATTCACGAGTCGTCGTCTTAAAAAACGCGATATGCGCTCTCTTTTTATTACACGCATCAATGCTGCAGCACAACAACATAATATGCGCTACAGCACTTTTATGCATGGATTGAAAAAAGCGGGTATTCTTCTCAATAGAAAAATGTTAAGCCAAATTGCTATTTTTGAGCCAGCAGTCTTTGAAACGTTGGTTCAAAAGGCGCGCGGTTAGTTATATACGTTACTGTTGACATTGCTCGGTATGCTTTTTTACCCTAAGTGTGTGCTAAATATAATAGTAACCAAGCCGCACAAAGGGGAGTGCTCTATGGATACCTTACATCTGCTCGAAGAAAAGATACGTTTGTTAGTCGGGCATATCAAAAAACTTCAAGATGAGCGTGAAAAGCTCGCAGCAGAACATGAAGCGTTACAGAAAGAACATGATTCTGTAAGCAGCAACCTCAGTTCAGCGTTGCAGGATAATAAAAAACTCCAGGCAAAGCTGAAGGAGTTGCAAAAAGTATCTGCGGAAGAGTCAAAAGAGCGTGAAGTACTGAGCAATGAACGTGAACAGGCGTTACTCACCGTTGATAATTTGATCAAGAGTATTGATGGACTTATTGCTTCAGATGTGGCGCAATGAAGAAAGAGATACACAACTATACGGTGGTTATCCTCGGCGATAGCTATACGATAGCGAGTGACGAATCAGAAGAGCATGTTGCGGAGGCTGCAAACCACGTGCATATGCTTATGCAAGAATATATGAGCAAGGCGCCTCATATCCCGCTCAAGACACTTGCGGTTTTTGCAGCGCTTAAACTTGCAAGCACTGTGCTTGCGCGTGAAACAGCGTTACAAGAGCAATCTGATAAGCAAGATGCTTTGTTATCACTCGTGGAAGGTCAAATTAGAAGGAGTGCTATACAAGAATAGATTTTGTATAGATTTTATTGATGATACAATACAGTGCTTTTTTCTCTCAAGAGCAGAGGAAAAAGCACTTTTTTTTACACCTTGCCCTTCGTAGTGCACATTGTATGCAGCTTCATGCTGAGTAGGTGAGCAAAGTAGGGTAAACGATTGGAAGTTGGAGATGATAGAATTAATTATAGGGTGCCTCATTGGTATCGTGGTTGGTGCAGCGGCAATCTATTTCTTGCTGCAAAAACACGTACAAGCAGGCCGAACGCTCGTAACGCAGTTACAAGATAAAACAAAAAAGATTGAACAAGAGATCGAGGTTGAGCGGCGTGAATCTGCGCTCAAATTAAAAAATGAGGTTCTCAAGAAAAGAAAAGAGTTCGATATCGAACTCAAGAATGAACGGGTCACTCTGGACCGTTTGCATAATAAACTCAATGAAAAACGCGAACGTATCGAGGAGCGTGAGGGCCAGTTGGATGGTATCAAGCGTGAGCTCGAACAAAAAGAGCGTGAACTATCCCGTAAAGAAGATTCTCTGCGGTCTGAAGAACAAAAATCAAGAAAGTTGTATGAAGAACTTTTGGCACGGCTTGAACACATCAGCGGTATGTCCCGTGAGGATGCGCGGCGTACCATCGTTGAGACACTTGAAGCCGATGTGCGTCATGCACACCAGAAGTGGATTCAAAAGGTTGAAGATGAAACTCGTCAGACAGCCAAAGAGCATGCGATCGATATTGTAGCAACAGCGATGCAACGCTATACCGCCGATCAAGTAACGCCACATTCATCTGGTGTTGTCCACCTTCCCAACGATGAAATGAAGGGGCGCATCATAGGAAAAGAGGGGCGCAACATTAAATCGCTTGAAATGGCAACTGGCATGGAGTTTATTATTGGCGAATCGCAAGATATTACCATTTCAGGTTTTAACCCGATTCGCCGTGAAGTAGCACGCCGTACGTTGGAAAAACTGATTGCCGATGGGCGTATCAATCCATCCCGTATTGAAGAGATGGTGGCTTCCTGCGAAAAAGATCTTGAAGAACTGATTCAAGAATATGGCAAACAGACCGTGCTTGAATATAATGTACAGGGCGTCAATCCAGAAATTATAACCTTGCTTGGTAAATTAAACTTCAGAACGAGCTTTTCGCAAAACGTGTTGACCCACTCAAAAGAGGTCGGGGTATTTGCACGGATGATCGCCGAAGAGCTTGGCATGGATGGTGCCGTCGCACTTCGTGCAGGATTGTTGCATGATATTGGTAAAGCAGTGAGCGCCGAAGTTGAAGGGCCACACGCACAGATCGGTGGTGAAATTGCAAAACGCTGCGGCGAGGATAGCCTCATCGTCAACGGTATCGCAGCCCACCATGAAGAGGTGCCATTTATCTCAGTTAATTCAATTTTAGTGTGTATTGCTGATACAATTTCAGCATCACGCCCTGGTGCACGGCGTGAAACCTTGATCACCTACATCAAGCGGCTTGAGCGGCTTGAAGAGATCGCAAATATGTTTGAAGGGGTCAAAAGAGCGTATGCGTTGCAAGCGGGCCGTGAGGTACGCATCATCGTTGATGAAGACAGGCTTACCGATGATAAAGCACGTCAATTGGCCTTTGATATCGCACGCAAAGTGGAATCTGAAATGAGTTTCCCTGGTCAAATTAAAGTAAACGTGATTCGTGAAAAACGTTCAATCGAATATGCGCGGTAAACTATGAATGGCATAAAAATTTTGTGCATTGGTGATGTGGTTGGCGCTGCAGGGCGGGCAGTTTTTCAAAAGATAGTGCCCACCTTTAAGCGGCAGCGTGAAATCGATTGTGTAATCGTCAACGGTGAAAATGCGGCTTATGATGGCAGAGGCATCACGGATAAGAATGTCCATTTTTTCAAACACAACGGCGCTGATGTGATTACCACTGGCAATCATGTTTTTGGCAAAAAAGAGATCTATAGCTACTTTGATAAACATACTGATCTGATCCGTCCTGCTAACTTCCCAACTGGGGTGCCGGGGCAGGGGATTACTTTTGTCACCACAGCAAAGGGTGACACTATAGCAGTCATAAACCTGCAAGGCAGAGTCTTTATGCGTGAGCTGCTGAATTGCCCCTTTCGCACCGCTGACTCTCTTCTCACCTATGCAAAGAGTAAAACAGCGAATATCATCATCGATTTCCATGCGGAGACCAGTGCTGAAAAACAGGCCTTCGCCTTCTACCTTGAGGGCAAAGTGAGCGGCATTGTCGGCACGCACACGCATGTGCAAACCGCCGATGAGCGTATCTTGCCCGGTGGCACCGCCTTCATGACCGATCTAGGTATGACCGGATCGTTGAACTCTATGATCGGTATGAAAAAAGAACAGGTCATCACTAATTTCTTGTTATCGATGCCTGCAAAGTTTGAAGTGGAAACGGCAATGCCACTGGTCTTGTGTGGTGCAATTATTACCATTGACCCAAACACTGGTAAGGCGGTGGCTATAGAACGTGTTCGTATTATTGATACTGAATTGGTGGTTACACCAGAAAAACCAGAAAAAACGTCTGAAAGGTCTGCATGATTGGTTTATTAGTCCTAGCATGTGTTGGCTCGTTGGCACTTGCCTTTACAATGAGCAAGGGCGTACTTGATTACGCCAACCCGGTATGGTTTACAGCCATTCGTATGGTGGTAGCCGGTGTGTTATTGATTGGTTACCATGTCTTGATACAAAAAAGATCCTGGAAAATAAGATCGCAAGATATCTATAAATTTCTCTTGCTTGGTTTATTCCACATCTATTGCGCTTACGTCTTTGAATTCTGGGCCCTCGAAACAGTCTCCGCGGCCAAAGATGCCCTCTTTTTCAACATGACGCCCTTTATTACGGCACTGATTTCACTCTTTTGCTGCAGTGAACGGCTTTCACTCAAACAGTGGGGCGGTCTGGCGCTCGGCTTTGTCGGCTTCTTGCCATTACTCATGGCACAAGCACCGGCAGAAAGCATGGTTGCAGGAGGCTCTTCTTTTATCTCATGGCCTGAAATTTATCTCTTGATCGCCGTCACCGGCGGCTCTATCGGCTGGATCTTGCTTCAAAAGTTGATCAAAGATCATGCCTATGAACCGATCTTTGCCAATGGCGTTGCGATGATGCTGGGCGGCCTTGGCGCCTTTGTTACGGCACTTATAACAGAGCCGACCATCGTCCGCCTACGCCCTGATATGCCCTGGAGTGCAGAGATACCGTATATTATCTGGTATTTATTCGTCCTGATCATGCTCACCAACGTTATTTGCTACTCACTCTACGGTCGCCTTTTAAAGACCTATTCGGCCACCTTCATGGCCCTCGCCTGCGCGACAGTACCGATATTCACGGCCATTTTTGACTGGCTTCTCTTCGGCCTGACGGTCAGCTGGCACTTTGTTGCCACCGTGGTGATCGTCTTTATCGGCCTGGCCATATTTTATGCCGA